>Ga0209344_10000570_pt1 | contig 60743 bp, 50 predicted proteins | sample Cruoilmetagenom6_FD_187293 | JGI IMG/M metagenome (GOLD analysis project Ga0209344, IMG submission 187293) | Oil polluted marine microbial communities from Coal Oil Point, Santa Barbara, California, USA - Santa Barbara Oil Seep Sample 6 (SPAdes)... | ecosystem: Environmental > Aquatic > Marine... | reverse complement strand
GAAGCTAAAAATTTAACCGCTACAACTTCCTCTATTTCTGATATTATAAACCACGCAAAATCAGAAAAAGAAAAAATAATTTGCTTTGTAACAGGTGTTCCGGGAGCAGGAAAAACTTTAGTTGGGTTAAAAGTGGCCACTTCTCATTTGGATAAATCTCAGGGTGATTCAAGTGTTTATTTATCTGGAAATGCTCCTTTAGTAGCAATATTGCAAGAAGCATTAGCACGGGATCAAGTTCAAAATGAAAAAAAGCGAGGAAATAAAATAACAAAAGGAAAAGCCAGAGCTAGTGTAAAAACTTTTATTCAAATTATTCACCACTACCGAGACGCATATTTAACGGATAGAAATGCACCTTATGATCACGTAGCAATATTTGACGAAGCGCAAAGGGCTTGGAATAAGGAACAAACCGTTAAATTTATGAAACAGAAAAAAAATCAATCCGATTTTGATTATTCGGAACCCGAATTCTTGATTTCTTGTTTAGATAGACATGAAGACTGGGCGGTCATAGTTTGTTTAGTTGGGGGAGGGCAAGAGATAAATACTGGGGAGGCTGGTATATCTGAGTGGCTGAATGCTATAAAAATTAAATTTAAAAATTGGAAAGTACATATCTCGCCAAATTTAACTGATTCTGAATATGCCGCAAATGAGGCCATAAAAAATTTATCTGAAGAAATCTCATTAACTTATAACGAAGATCTTCATTTGGCTGTATCTATGCGATCTTATCGTGCTGAAAACGTATCTTATTTTGTTAAAAACATTTTAGATATCAATATTTTAGAAGCGCAAAATATATATTCTCAAATTTCAAAAAACTATCCCATTGTTTTGACCCGAGATTTAGGAAAGGCAAAAAAATGGTTAAAAGAAAAATCACGTGGCAGTGAACGTTATGGATTGGTTGTTTCGTCTCAGGCGCAGAGATTAAAGCCATTCGCAATTGACGTTCAAACTCCCATGAACCCAGTAAATTGGTTTTTAGAAGGAAAAGATGATGTACGTTCTTCATATTATTTAGAACAAGTAGCAACCGAGTTTCATGTTCAAGGATTAGAATTAGACTGGGCCTGTGTGGTTTGGGATGGAGATCTAAGATATTCTGAAAACGGATGGGAAACATTTTCATTTAGAGGAAGTAAATGGCAAAATATTCATAAGGAAGAAAGAAAAAAATATTTGGTCAATGCTTATAGAGTATTATTGACAAGAGCAAGACAAGGTATGGTAATTGTAATTCCCGAAGGGGATATAGTTGATCATACAAGGAAGCCATCTTTTTATAACCCCACATTTAATTATTTGAAAAGCTTAGGTATTACTATAGTATAGCTGGAATGATAATTAAAATTTTTAAAGAATATTTATATAAATAGTTACTCTCAACTAGATTATATTATCCTTAATATAACATTAGAAACAATACTTTTTAGAAACTTTGAAAAGGCAGTATATATTATAGAAGAGAACCCACGAGAGAGCAGAAAGGAGTCTTTGCTGGAACAGTTTAAAAAAGCCGGATCAAAATCTTCCAATGTACATGAATATTAATTTTGGAGGAACGAAACCAAGCCTATTAAGTTATGGAGCAATGTTGTTATTTGGGAAAAGATAAATTATATCAACAATAACCCGGTAGAAGTCGGTTTGGCCCATAGCGCCCAGAACTATGTTTATAGCAGTGCCCAGATTATGCAGATGAAAAGGGATTATTGGACAATATTGAAGTGTTTCAGTATAATGGCTGGCCTTAAAAATAGTAACATAAAAGAACAGAAGGGAACGTGATGCAATCGTGCACCAGAGAAGGGGTCGCTTAAAGCCCCATTATATTTTTACATCCTTCACCAATCAAACCTCCGGTACCGCATAAGCAAAACAAAAAACGCCCCGTATGAAATAAACCCAATAGCGGTTACCGCCATTAATATCCTGCCCAAAGTAGATTGGTCCAAAAAAGAAAAAGCATCCTGTATGCCTTTAATCTCATGGTTGCCGGTATAAACTCCCGCCCGAAAAAAGAAGTAAGCGATAATGGCCACTACAAAGGCGCGGGCATAAAAACCAAACTGCCCCACCTTTCTAATAAGTGCCGAGCTTTTTTGTCCCTCTAAATTGAATTGATCCAATAGGCCACCCTTTATCACCCCCACCGTTAGCACAACACTCTGTATAGCCAAAATGATGCCTATACCTATAAAAACGTAGCTAAGCGTAGTGGGACCCAAAAAGTCCAAATATCGTGAGTTGGAACCGTCATTTTCGGGATAGGTAACCAAATGGTAAAAACATAAAAACGCCACCACTACATAAACCAAACCTGTTGTAAAAAGACCAAATCGACGGAGTTTTGCCTTTCGGTTCGCGCCAATGTTTTCGGGGTCCACAAAGGTTTGAAGAAACATCCAAAAAGAATAGCAGAGCAGCCCCACGCCCAGAAATAGCAATAAGATCTGTCCGAAAGGTTGTTTTTTTAAAAACAATAATGCTTGATTGGTGCCCGAGCTTTCCCCACCCATATTTAAAGCTGCCATAAGGGAGAGTAAGCCAATTACTAAATAAATAATGCCTTTGGAAATAAATCCAATAATGGCAACAGATTTTATAGTTTTTCCCACTGGCATCCTTATAAATTATAATGTTTGCAAAAGTACAATTACTGCCTTTATAATTATACACTTTTAATATTTCACTAAGGAATGAAGGTTTTGATCGATATTCCTTACTAAAAAAATTGAACGAAATTTATATCCACAAAAAAGACCACAGCAAAAAAATGCCATGGCCTTTTATACAGACTAAACAATCTAACTCTTAATCTTATTCTTCTTAGTTACTTTTTACAATTTTATGGTTTGTACTGCTACCATCCTCAAAATGTATGCGCACAAAATAAACTCCAGTACTGAAATCGGAGATGTTTATGCTATAAAAATTTTGTTTTATACTTTCAAAGTTTTGCAATAAGTTGCCAGCCATTCCATATATCTCTAAATCAGCAATGGTTTTAGTATTGCTTTTCAAGTTAACCAAACCGCTACTAGGATTTGGGAATAACTGTACTAGGCTATCTGTATTGCCATATTGAGATACTCCCAAAAGAGCGGGATCACTAAAAATATAGGCAGACCCTGCGCGGTCAATTTCGTTTCCGCCATTTTCGTCATGGTCTTCCCAAGGGGCACCTGCTATCAATTGGGTTTCATGCATTGCAATGCTCCATCCGTAAAAATCCTCTTCCACAGTATCTGCGCCCTGTATAATTTGATTCTCTTCCCAAGAACCGCTCCCCTCTCTTTTATAGTGGTAAATCTCTCCAGCTTCAAAGCCGAAGATATGCGGAGCACTTACAATTATATGGCTCTGCTGAATATCGGTACTCCATCCAAATTGCGTGCCTTCACCTGAAGGATTGCCAACAAGCTTTTGCACTTCTTCCCATACTCCTTGCCCATTCCTTTCAAATACATAAGCTGCACCCTGTTCCGCATTGGCGCCATAGGCCCCCACTACCATTTGGTCGCTGGCGATGCTGACGGACGTGCCAAAAAAGTCGTCATTTGCCGCATCAGATGCCATTAAGGTTTGTACATATTCATACTGGCCATTACTGTTCTTTAAATAAACATAGGCTGCACCTTTGCGTCCCGCTACTTCATTGGCTCCAATTACCAAATAATCCCCTGAAATGGAAACTCCTATTCCAAAAACATCGGAAGCCTGTGGAGTGGGGCTAAAAATTTTCTGGGTTTCCGTCCATACACCCCCTACTTTGGTAAACACATATACTGAACCGGTCCACAGATTATCGCCAGGAGCGCCCGCCACAATGGTATTACCCGCTACATCCAATGAAGTAGGGTTCATCCCTAATTTTGCATCATCGCTAAAATCTGCGGCCACAAGCTTGGTACTGAATTCCCAGTTGTTGTTGATATGGTCGTATACATACAACGCGCCTGCCCGTTGCACGGCATCAATATTTGCCCTTCCGGCTGCTACCACCAAAAAGTCTTCTGAAAATTTAACCCCTCCGCCATATTCTGCACCTTCGTTTGGATCAGTAGCAGCCAATCTTTGAGCATACGCCCAGTTGCCCTGACCATCCTTGTTATAAACGTAAGCCGCACCCGAGGCAATGGTTTCCCTTGAGGCACCTACAATTGCGTAATCCTGGGTAATTGCAACTGAAGTTCCATATTCAGCCCTACTTTCCCTATTATCACTTACAATTTTGCCTGTTTGGGAAAATTGGGCTTCAGCCTTGGCAAAACCAAGTAGGCAGATGAATAGTAAAATGCTTTTCGTAAAGTTAATTTTTGTCATTTGATAAAATTTAAAGTTGGTATTTATAATTTTCTCTAAAAAAACAGTGAATGTTATTTCCTGCCTTTTAAACTTCCATAAAAATAGAAACCAGTGGTATTTTTAAAGCAAAAATACCGTAGACATTTTGTGACATGATGGAATTAATTGGGTGACAATCCGCTAAATGGAAGTGAGATAGCTATGTAATGGCAGGTTTTGGGGCACATCCATCTTTTTTGAGATGCGCTCTTTTCTCTTTCTACAGGATTGGGGGGTAATGTTTAACAGGGAGGCTATTTCCTTATAACTTAAATTCATATAGAGAAAAGATAAAAATCGAACATCATTTGGCGTTAGTTGCGGGTGTTTCATCAATAACCTATCAAGGAAGCCTTGGTTCAATTCTTCAAAATGGGCAAAAAAACTATCCCACTGTGTGTCCTTTTTTAAATGTTTTTTTAGATCGTTTATCTGACTTTTCAAGGAAGCATTAGCGGCAATCTGTGTGTTCTTTGACAAGGATTGGATTACTTCCTCTATGAGTTCGTTTTTACTGGCCAAATACATGGCCTTTGCGGTCAATTCCCTGTTTTTTATATCCAATTCATTTTTGAGGCGTTCCTTTTCAAGCAACACAATTGCCTCCTTTTCCCGATGTTGCTTCTCCAGTAATAAATGTTCATTTTTTTCCTTTGCCAATTCAAGCTCTACAATACGTCTGCGCTGTTTGTGCTTGAGCGAATTGTTTTTATACACCCAGACCAAAAACCCCATAAATAATATCACACCCCCAATAAGTTTATAAAAGAATAGCTTTTCCTGCTTTAGGTTATGTTTCGATTCCAAGATTTCCTGCTGGTAATTGCGAATTTGAAATTTTGCCTTCTCACTTTTAAATAAGGCGGTATTTTTTTTTGAGTTCAAGGAATCGGTTGCAATTAGTACCGAATCCTTATATGCCATAGCAGTTTCATATTCCTTTGTGTTTCCATATAAATTCGCAAGACAATTGTATATTTCAATCCGCCCTTCTATATTTTCTTCTGAATTACGTGCGAGCAAGGCATATTTTTGGGCCAATACAAATTGATTTTGTTCTTTATAGATGTCTGCCAAAATGAGGAGAAGGGTAATTTTATCATTAACCGTAATTTGTTCCTGTAAAAGGGAAAGGTTTTCTATTTGTGGAAGAATTTCCAAAGCCAGTTTTTCGGCCTTGGAATATTGGTTTCTTAAAAGCAAGTTCTCGGTCTGGGCAATGTTTGCCAAAAACGAAACATTGGGTATATCTTTTAATAAGGGCAATGCTTCCTCAATATATTTTTCGGCAGCATCCAGTTTTCCCATTTTTTGAAGTACCAAGGCCAAATTGATTCCGTAGGTACCAATCTGTCTCTTATCTCCCAATGTTTTTGCAATGTTATACGCCTTTCGGAAAGACTCTTCTGCCTTTCCCTGGTCCTTTTCTTCAATGTATAAAACCCCTATATTATTAAAGACTGACATTTCCTGTTTTTGTCCCAGATGTTTTAGCGCTATCTCATAGGCTTGTAAGTAATATTGGAAGGCTTCCCCATAATCCATCATTAGGTAATAGTTGGTGCCAATATTTAAAGTTGCATTGAAGTCCTGGGCATAAAATCCATTTTTTAGGGCCATTTCCTTTGCAACAATCAATTCTTCAATAGATTTAATATGCTCTCCTTCCGCTAAATATTTTACCCCAATATTGATGCGTGAAACCACCTCGTCCTTAGTTTCCTGGGCCAGCAGCGGAAATGAAATTAGGGTTGTAAACACTACTAACAGTGCGAGGCAGCGGAAACACATTCTTTTTGTGTGATATATGGATTTAAACAATTTTAAAAGATAGTCTGTTATTAAAACGATTTACGCAATAGTATGTTACACTTACGGATTTCAAAATTCGCATAACTTCAACTGCAAAAGGCAATTCCACAAATCAATTTGAAATATATTCCTTGTATTTGGAGGGAGACATTCCCGTTTTTTGTTTAAACACTCTATTAAAACTGGTTTTTGACTGAAAACCACAGTCATAGGCAAGACTTAAAAGAGTATATTTCTCGTTGGTTTCATCCTCAAGTTTCTGCTTTACTTCACGTACCCTGTATTCATTTATCAAATTATAAAAGTTGGTGTTTAAATGTTGGTTGAGAAGTTCGGATAGTTTTTTATCACTAATATCGAGGGCCTCCGCAAGGTCTGATAGGCTAAGGGAATCGTTTAGATAAAGTTTTTGCGTAGCGAGAATTTCCTGCAATCTTTCTTTTAGGGAATCTATTTCTGAAGGCGAAAAAACATCCAATTGTTTAATAGTACGAATGGGCTCCACGTTTTGCTCTGATGGTATTTCCTTTGCTGTCGCCTCTTGATTGTTCAGAAGAAAATTCGGCAGTAATATATGGGCCTGAAACATACCTGTGTACCCTAAAAATATATTAAGCAAAATAAGGGCAAAGGCTATTACTGTCCCTATATTCCAAGAAATAGGGGGAAAAAATAGTTCGTAAATTGAAAATAAGCTATCAAGTAATACAATCCCAATCAACCCCATAAGTAAGTACGAAATCCATTGCAGGTTATTGGTTTCAATATAACTATATGTTTCACTTCTTGCTATCTGAATATTTTTAATCAATCGGTAGGAAATCCATATATAGCCAATAAAATATATGTTTTCCATCAAGTTTACATAATCGTAAACCTTCATATACTCACTGTGATATTCCTTAAAAAACCCAAACATCATTGTCAACCCCACTGGAAGCGAAATAAGAAACCAAAACACAAAATAGGGTATTAAATGTACCAGTAATGGTTTTATTACTTTTTGAACCGGCCATATAAGGGAACGGATATAATATAAAAGAACGGGGCCCAACAAGAAGCCGGCACCACTTCCAAACACAACGGCGATACCTCCTACGATTCTTAACTTATGCAGATACGCATAATAGTACAGCAGGAAAAAAATGGAATTGATGAAAAAAAGGGACAATAGTTTTTTGGAAAAACCAGAGTTTGACTTCAGCAGGAATACGACCAACAAGAAAAGCAGGGACATCCCCGCTATCAAAATAAAATCAACGATCATTGTCCATTTTTCCACACTGCAAATTAAGGATAAATCCATAAAATGCAATGTGGGGAATGGTACTGTTTTTCTACTGTTTAATAAATTTGATAGCCTCTTGGGTTGAAAAGTTCAGTAAATATACACCGGGTTGCAGGACAGAAACATCAATAGTATTTGCCTCATTTAAAACACCCTGAAATATTTTCTGACCCAAAAGATTATGAATAACATACGCTTCATTCATTAAATTCATTTTCCCTTGTACGTTCAAAGTTTCGGTAGCGGGATTGGGATATATAGCTATAGATTGATTTGGGATACTTGGAACCCCCAAAACACCCATCTCCATTTTTATAAGGTAATTGTCGCGAAAATCCAGTGCACTTACCGTTTCCGCCTGTTGTGGCAGCGGATTAATATCTACCGATGCTTCAAACTGTGCAGACAGATATACATTATTATCATTATCAACCCCCAACTGATGGGTGTCGATAAACCCAACTCCTCCAAATTGATAGGCATTCCTGAACATTCCTTGGTTATCTAGCTGGAGCATATAAGCATCGGTGACATTTACGGATTGTTTTGTAAGTAGAAATTCTTCTGCAGCATCTGGATTGAAATCGGCAGTACCTTCAAAAAAGCCCGCTGTAAATAGGCTTCCGTCTGGGCCTAATGCGATATCATACGTAAAATAGGGATTCTCTGATGTTAAATGACGGGCCCAAGAAACCGTTCCGTCTGCCAATACCTTCATTACAAATCCGTTATAAGCTAGATTACTAGTAAAAGTGAAGTCGGGATTGCCGGTTGCAGGATCAAAACTTACCGTTCCGCTAAAGGTGCCGGCCATATAAATATTGTTTTCTGCATCGGCAGCCAGGGCGTACACATTTACAAACCCACCTTGCGTATGTGCCACATTCAGGATATTGCCTTCATCATCAATTTGTAAGGCGTAGCCCGAAAAGTCACCCGTTGCGGTAAGAGGATATTCCTCCATGGGCCGTGGATCCAAATCGGTGGTACCATCAAAGAATCCGGTAATAAAAATCTGCGTACTGCTTTTTACAAACATGTCCAGGGCTAAATCGAGCCCATCCCCTCCATAGGTAAACACATTTTCATAATTACCCATGCTATCCAATTTTAATAGAAAAGTATCACTCCCTCCCTGACTGGAAAGTAGTACCTCCCCAACTCCAGGATCAAAATCCATAGTTTCATAGAGATATCCCAGAACATAAACATTTCCCAATTCGTCAACCCCTATGGAAGTAGATTCTTCATAGTCAGCGCCGCCTATACTTTTGGCCCAAATAAATTGCCCATCACTATCCAGTTTAAGTATAAAAATATCGCCCCCACCTTGTGAAGTAAGAAGCGCTTCCCCAGCTCCCGGATCAAAATCGGCGGTTTCATCAAAATACCCTGTAATATAAACATTGCCCTGCCCATCAGTGGTAATTCCCGTTCCATAATCAAACATAGCAGAACCCACACTCACTGCCCAAACCAATTCGCCAGCAGCATTTGTTTTTTGCACGAATACATCATACCATCCTACAGCCGTTAAATTAAACTCATCATTGGTTATATCAAAATCCGCAGTATCGGTAAAATATCCGGTGGTATAACTATTGCCATCTGCATCTACATGCATTTTCTTTACTACGTCCTCTCCAATTCCTCCAAATTGACCTCCCCATTGAAACGATTGGGAAAAAAGCGAAAATGGAAGATACAATAAGCAAAGCAGTAGAAAATAATTTTTAGGTTTCATAAAATAAAATTTTGATTAATAAACAGCAAAGAAACAGAGAAGACGGGAAGAAAAAGTTCCATTGGAAGCAGTGAACCTCCTTTTTTTAAAATTATTAAGGCATGCACGATTAATGTATTAAAGAACTTGCTGCTATAATTTTTAATGATGTGCCGATTTAAAATTTTTCACAGATAAGGTTTTAGCCTTTTTTAATAAACCGTCTACATCAATACCAATTAATTTTCCATTTCTTTTTAATATTTTTCCAGCAACCATTACCGTATCTACATCTTGATCTTTGGCAAATAAAACCAAAGTTGAAATTATGTCAGTAGTAGGTGATAGAGCTACTGTATTAGGATCAACAATTATTATATCGGCCTGTTTGCCAACTTCTAGTGATCCGATTTTATGTTCCAAACCTAAAACTTTTGCGCCTCCTAAAGTTGCCATTTTTAAAACCTCCCTGTCTGTAAGGGTTAATTTATCTGGCATTTGTTGGTTTTTATATATTCTATCATTCTCTATTGTTCTTTCAGTTTGCAATGCCACCTTCATCTGATCGAACATTCCTCCTCCAGTGGAGCTCACTATATCAATCCCTAAACCAGTAGGAATCCCAAATTTTAATGCTGTACCAGTAACAGGAAGACCTAAACCCATTTGTAATTCAACTTCTGGCGTAACAGAAATGCTACAACCATGTGCTGCCAATAATTCAAAATCATTCTTGCTAATTGTATTGGCATGGGCAAAGTTAAGGTCGCTATCCAATAATTTCTCTTCATGTAATTTTTGAATGCCATTGTATTTAGGCCCAAACAATCCCCCACCAATATGCATTGAAATCTGAAGATCTAATTCCCTACCCAATAAAATATCATGTTTAGCCACTTCAAGGGTGGAGTACTCTGGGCCTCGAATAGCAAGCGCCATTGTGATTAAATCATCATCAGAATTGAAATACTTCCTTTTTACTTCTCTTGCTTCCAAAGGATGGTATAATTTACTCTCGTAGAACCATTCCCAAACAGAAACCCCAGGCGTTCCATATCCAAACTTTCCTCTTATTCCGGAATCTTTTAATCCTTTTATTGCCGCTTCTGTATGTGCAGGTGTATTCATTATATGCGACCAATCAAAAACTGTAGTTATTCCTGAATTTATTGCTTCAATTGCTCCCAGTAAATTCGCTATATAAACATCTTCAGCGGATAGATTGGGTGCAATTTTACCCAACATAATATTTAGGTACTCCATTAATGTCCAGTTTGCCGCCATTCCTTTAAAGGGTGACTCCCATAAATGTCTGTGGGTATCAACAAAGCCAGGTAGAACAATCATGCCTTTGGCATCAATAATTGTAAAGAGGGCTGAAGGCATTATGGATTTCTGTATTTCTATGATTTTATCATCCTTAATAAGAATATCGAATTCCTCATTTATTAATTGGTCATTATTAAAGGTTACAATAGTACCCCCTTTGATTAAAGTGTATTTCTTTTTCATAATGTTTGTTTACTGAAGCAAATTTCTAGCATATGTCTGAATATCAACTTGATTTAAATCAAGAGTGTGTCTAATATTTAAGAGATAGGTTTTTCCTGAAAAAAGGTGTATTGCTGTTTTGAAAAAAATAAAACAACAAAGGAGATTACAAAATAGGTTCAACTAAAAAGATCAAGTCTATATGGAGATTCTTTTCGGTAAAAACTAAACTCATTTAATATCCAAATAGGAGCCTATTTGAAATTTCAAAATAATCGAGTCTATCAAAATAAGAAAGGGTGATAAACAAACTATCTATCAATCCGTGTAACAATATGACTATCCAAATATTATAATCATACTTTACATAAACAATGCTAAATAGTAAACCAAAAATAAAAGTCAATATTACACCACTTAAGCCCAAGTACAAATGAGGCGTAGCAAATAAAACCGAGGTAATTAGTATTATGGCTACTATTTTTAATCTGAAGTGGGGCAAAATAATATTGAACTGTCTAAACATAAACCCCCTGAATAAAATTTCTTCACCAAATGCCGCACTTATCCATATAAAAAAGAGATACTTTATAAATTTTGGGAAATTATTCTTTACCAAATCAAAGGCAGTATAGTCCGGGACTTCTCCCGTTAATTTATTAACTAATGGCTGTATAATGAAGTCAAGGACGGGTTCAATGATAATAAATATCATTAGTGTAATTCCAATTAGTTTTAAGAAACCGAATTGGTTTTTAAACCCAATTTTTTTAAAGGACCTGTCCTCAAAATAGGTGATTATAAGTATGGTTATTATTATAAGAATAAACCGATATGGAAATTTAGCCCACGGATTAAAGACCAAAGCAAATACAGCCATTAGTTTAATTAAGGCAACTATCTTGGTGTTTTCCAGTTTTAATACATTCATTGCTTATTGGGTTTATTTTTAAAGTATTTAATAAATTTTAATCTCATTAAACGTCTATCAAATTCTCCTTATACTTTAATGATCTTTGAATTTGAAGATAGATTTTGATGAATAATGGAGGCATCACCTTTATAAAATAAATTACTATTCCCGCTGGCATCAATAGATATGGTATTTGTAACCTCAAGATGGGCGTTACTATTTCCGGAAAGTTTAAGTATTAAGTCTTCAATAGTTAAAGTATAATCTGATAGCTCACAATTGCCATTAAGTTTTGCATTCAATGTTTTTATATTCCCAGAAAGATCAACCTTACAATTTCCGGCCGAAATCAAATTCATTTGCTGAACGTTTACTGACCCATTAACAAAACAATTGCCGCTGAGGTCAATCTTTAGACTAGCGTTGGTAAGGTCTTCCACCGTTAAATGGGAATTTCCCTCAAGTTTTATGTCGTTTATTTCCTTGGTGGTTATATATATATTTAAGGTTTCATTGCCTTTGATATTGCCTACACCAACTAGTTTTACAATTAATTTATTATCTACTTGAGTTGTTTTGATATAAGCGTGAAGATTATCATTGGCTTCAATCTTGAATTTTTCTTCGGTACCCGAAAAAGTTAAAAATACATTGAAATTATTCTGTATTTCTAAAGCGTTATATCCAAAAAATATATATTCTTTAGTAGTAATTTCATCTGAAGCTACAATTATATCGCTTGAGCATGAGGGAAACAGAATTGATAAAAAGATTATCGAGGGTATTAGTAATAGTATTTTCATTTTTTATTTTTTTAAACTTGATTGTTTTTTTATTGATGAATTAAAAGTCTTGCAGTAGGCACCCGCGCATTATTGCGGATTTTTCCAAAAACAGTTCCGGCTTATTGGTTTTGTAACTCACGAAAGTGGTTCCATCTTTCTTGTTAGCTTTCTGTATAAATGCTGTTCCACGGTTGGTTTTAAATGCTTTATTAAAAATTTATCTATTTTGATTTTGATTCTTAATTTATTTGATATCCTAAGGTTAGGGCAAGACTTCTATTTTTAAACTTGTCGTTTTTAAATTCGTCTGTATTTGCAATATTTGTGAAACCAAGAAAATAGCCCAATTGGATCATCCCTTTATCAAAAACTCGCCTACCTACAATGGCATTGAGACTAAAATCAAGCTGTTTGAACCCGAGACCCCCTTTATCAACTTCCTTAAATGGTTTATAATAGGAGGTTTCCGTAGAGCCATCAATATTTTGGCTTATCTCTGCTTTCCCTGAAATCCCAAAACCAACGGAAGGCCCAGCACCTATATACCAATTGTTGGATGCTTGCCCAATGTTATAAACAAAGAGGATAGGCATTTCGATATATTCGAGTTTTATTTCTATTTTTTGCGTACCAGACACCCCTTCAATAGAAAAATCCTGGCTCATTTTACTTCCTTTTTGCTGATAATTTAAAGAGGGGCGAACGTAAAAATTATTCTTTAATGGAATTTCTGCAAAAGCGCCAACACCATAACCCAATTTCCATTCTCTTTCTGGAGATACTCCTTCGGTTTCAAAAGAAGATTTATTCAAAAGGCCGTGTACTTGGGCGCCATATTTAATCTGTGCCTTTAAGGACACCGTTGACAAAATAATTACTGCTAAAATAATTGTGTTTTTAAGAGTTGTTTTCATGTTCGTTTTTTGATTTTTTTGATGATTAATTTTAGATTTTCTGATGAATGATTTTGATGAATGTTTAGTTTTCACTTATTGTTAATTGATAGTGCTGTTCATGTTTGGATGCCAGCTCATCTTCCCGCTTACTTATATCTGCAAGTAAATCAATGGCGGAGATGATGTTTTGTTCTACCCTCATTAGGTATAATTCAGTATTTGTTCCATTAAAGAGGTTGATTATTTTGCCATTTACCTTATAGCCGTTGGCGTTTAAAAAAGAACTGTAATCTGCTATAACTTCAATAATTTCAGCTTTCAGTTTGCTCTGTAAAATTTGTATTTCCAATAGCACAGCTGTTGCTCTCTGTTTGTGTTTTAGGGCATATTCTACCTTTAAATTCTTCAGTTTTACAGGGTCTTTGTATTTTCCCTGTACGCTGTTTTCCAATAATGGAATCCCATCATACAATTGTCTATAAGTGTTATCCAATTCCTCATGGTTTCCCGACGAATTCTTTAGTTGGGTGATTTTGAAATTGCATGCTTCCAAAGCTTCGGTTAATCGAGCGGTAGCCTGGAGCATAAAAGCCTTAATCGTTTCGGCTTTTTCTGCGCTTTCTTTTTCTTTTAATTTCTGTGCTTTTTCTTCTTTGGTATTGTTGAAATCGCCAGCGGCTATTTTATTATAGACGATAGCTTGTTTCTCCTGCATGGTCATGCTATTATATTTCGCTGTCATTTGTTTTGCATATTCAGGGTCATTCATCATTCGCTGAATTTCTGCTTCCGAAAATGAACTGGTTCTTGAAGAGGAATATTTAGATGCCATCGCTTTTTTTGCGGCAACTTCCCTTTCTTCATCAGTCATTTGCATTAGTTTTTCCATACCTCCCATATTTTTGATCATATCATTTTCATTGGCTAGCTTTTTATAACCATCGGCACTATATGTATCATTAAACTCCTCTAATTGTGGGGCATAATTAAACTGCAATTGCTTTGTGTAAAATTCCTTTTTCTCCAAATAAGCCTCATATTGTATTTCAAGTTGGGATTTGCCTTCGCAATAAATGGTGCTGTTGCAGGCGTACGCATATGCTGTTTCGGCATTTGTTTGCAATACAGGAATGGCGTTTAACAGAACATGGAAATCTACATTTCCCAAAACAGATTTAGCGGGTTGCTGTGCCTTTAACTGTAGTGTTATCACTAAAATCGTAACTAATATTTTCATTGTTTTTTGAATTGGTCTATTTTTAAAATGGGTCAGCGTTTTATGCCTTTTTGAATATTTCTATTTGCGCTGAATTATTAGCGGATTTAGACATTTTGAAATATTGAACCCTGTTCGCTTTTCGACATATTGCAGCAGTAGATCCGATTTTTTCTATGTACCCGTTTTGAATAATATCTTCGCCGGTACATTCTTTCAATTGTGTTTTGTATCATTTTTTTGAAGTTTTAAAAATTCCCCATTTGTATGTGAATTTTGGTTTATACTTAATTTAATGAGGCAAATTTCCGCAATAAGCTATTGGGATCTATTGATTTGAATCAAGAGTGGTATAAAAAAATGAAAGGGGGTTTTTAAAAAAATAGAACTGAATGGCCATGGATTTTATGACGAAGAAATTCGTCTATAATCACATTTTAAATACCTAATTAATTTAAGCTGAATAAGAAAAGCAAAAACTATTTTTTATTATGATAATTCAGTATATTTTCTTGTCAACCATGCTTCTGCCTGGGAAATTGTTTCACAAAGAATTGTGGTAACCTTATTACTTTTTTTCTGAAGTCTATTGACGACATTTTAGAAAAGAGATCAGGCGAAATGATGCTAATGTTATATCTAAGTCCATACTCATAATTTAAGGGGAAAAAATGATTGCTAATCCAATCCACTAATCCAGCCCAGGCTCCTTCAATTTCTTTGGTGTCATGCACATGAAATTTACACTTCGCTTTGACCCCTTCTCTTTTTTGCCAATTATACATTTTCATAGATGCATCTTTCACTTCACTTTCCGTACACGGACCGGTCCATTTCATGAGTAAGTAATTTTTTTTTGGCTCATAGCTCAATTTCGCATAAATATCACCTTTACAATTCCTTATTATGTTAATGACGATCATAAGAAATATTTAATTTTTAATTAGCTGTGGCAAAATAAATTCAATATTATATTCACCTGCATATTTAAATGCTTTTTCTAAGTTAAGTTTTGAAAAATCAGGAACCACATTTAAATTCGGCAAATCAGTTATTCCATCTAATTGTCTTCCAATAACTCTAAAATAATCCATTAAGTTACCGGGAGTTATAATTACGATCATCTTTCCCACTGATTGTCCTGTATTTTTAAAAGTGTGGATTGCATTTGAAGGTACATGCACTACACTACCAGCAAGTGCTTTAAACGGATTTTCTAAATCATTTAAAATAAATTCAAACTCTCCTTCAAGAATATAGAATACTTCTTCATCTGGATGGGTATGTGGCGGTGGCCCTCCCAAAGGCGGTACGCTTTCTTCAAATATTACATATTGGTTATTTGGTTCCTTACTAGCGGCCAAAACCTTTATAACATCAGTTAAGACCAACAATTGTTCATTCTTTGATTGTAATTTCATAATGTAAATTCCTTTAGTTTTTATTTTGTCAAAGAGACCAAAGAAAACTTAACTTTTAATTGATTCAAATCAAGAGTGAACGAACTACACTAAAAATTTGGTTCTGTACCTACTAAGTGTTTCAGGGGTAATCCCCAGATAACTTGCAACATAATGCAAGGGAATTCTCTTAAAAAGCTTGGGATGTTCTTCCATCAAATTTTTAAATCGATCTTCAGGGCTGTTTTGTAATAGAGCAGCCTCTCTTTTTTCTGATCGTATTAATTGTTCAAGAACAATAACATTTGCCATATTTTTAAAAGAATCGTATTTTTTTATCAAACCCATTACATCATCCCTTTGCAATACTACCAAGCTACATCTTTCAATTGCCACAATATTTATAATTGCCGGCAAGTGAGACATAAAGCTTGCAATTGAACCAATCAACGAATTTTCAAAAAAAAAATCATTACACACCTCTTTATGGGAAGAATCATAAAACAGTCGCATAGAACCATTAGTAATAAATGCCAAACTATTACAAATTTCTCCGGATCTTAAAAAGAATTCATTTTTCTCAAGAGAACATTCCTTCATTAATCCTTTTAACTCCTCCAATTCTTCTTCTTTGGCTTTAAAAGTTCTTTCGATATTAAAAATAAGTTGCTCCATTTTTATCGGGATAAATAAAAGAAAGAGTATAAATTTAAGTTATTATCCTTTTAAAAAAATACCTCATGCTATTTTTTAAATGTAAGAAACTTAAAAATTAATAATGCAAATTTACTATACCTCTTTATTGAAGATTAACTGTTCAGAATCACTCACCGCAATACAAGTTATAATCTTCAACAGAGAAGCTTTATGGAGTAGTCCCCAAACAATTTTAATGGGAAATAACAGCACCTAGCTAAAGAGTTTTGTTTAGAATAATAGCGGCCGATTGGTACCAGCGCGGTCACCACCCATATTTAAGATGCCAAATGAGGGCTAAGATACAATTACATAATATTTTATTGATGGAAAGATTTAGAAGTGAACTTTATCCCTGGCCGCAATAAACCAATACACCATTACTCCAAATGATCTATTAATTTTTCAAATCCTAGAATGTCATCTCCCATGCCTATTTTTCTGCGAAGGGTAGCTTTTTTGTTATCAACCTGATCGATACTGATACCCATAAGGGCACCAATTTCCTTGTCTGATAGTTGCAATTTCAACATACAGCAGAAAGCCACATCGTTTTCCGACAGATTGGGGAACATTTCGGCAAGCTGATGGGCAAAAACGGGGTGCACTTCCACAAATTTGCCTTTGAAGTATTTCCAATAATTATTCTGGCGTAACAAATCTTTTAATCTTGTCGCCAATTTCATTGAGCTTTCGGGATTTTCCCTATTGTCCAACAACTCTATAATCTTATTCTGGAGATTGGAGGTTTCCATACTCACTTCTATCAATTCCTTTTCCTTATTCTCTAAAACTCGTTCCCGTTCTAGGCGTAATTCTCCCTCTAAGGTATGTTTCTCTTCCAAAACTTTTTTTGAAATTTCCAAACTAGCTACCACTTCCTGTTGTAGTTTAAGTTTATTTCTATTGGCCCTAAAAAGTACCAGCCCAATGGCAAGAATGAGTATAAAACTAAATATACCCAACATAAGAATGTTGTCTTTTTTCGCATTGTTTTCCCTAAGTAGCTCATTATTTTTCTCCAACACAATATTACGCTCGCGCTGTAGCTCATTTTGATATGCCGCCTGCAGCTCCAAGGATTTAGTGTGATTCAAAACAGTATTCAGTGAATCCTTTAAAAAATCCAAACGTTCAAAAGCCTGTAATGAATTTTCTACCATTCCGTTTTGTCCGTAGGTAGAAACAGCCTGTTTTAAAAAGTCGATTTCATTGTCGGCATTCATTTTTAACCTGGCGTTTTTAGCCGAGGCCCTTACCTTCCCAATAACATTTAGGGCCTTGGAGTATTGCTTCTGTTTATTCAAAAAATCGAGGTAACGCACGCTCGTCTCCAGAAAGCGGGGCGAACTTATCTGGTATAAGCCTTCGTAAGCACTTTCGAAGGCTTCCTTTGCTTGCTTCGTTTTACCCATAGCATCATATACTTGGGCTAGATTACTTATGCTCAGCCACATAAATTCCTTTTGATTCATCTCCCGAAAAGCATTTTCCGCCTTCTTCAAGGCTGCCTCAGCAGCTGTGTAATTTTCCTCCAATTGAAGCAAACAGTCGGCATAACTTAACAGGGTAAGGTAGTAATTGCTGCCATTTTCCTTAGCAAAGACCGGCAAGACTTCCTCATAAATATCTCTGGCGAAGGCAAAATCACTATTGTTGTAATATAGGTTAGCCAGCTTTTGTTTTACAACACTCAACTCCCTCTCATTTCCAACGTTATTTAAAATGGCAATAGCTTTTTTAAGATACTCCAGCGCCTTCTCACTGTTCTTCATATAATTATAATTGGACGCCATTTCGCCAAAAGCCTTCCCTACTCCTTCCTGATCGCCTGCTTTTTTATACTGTTCAATGGCATTTTCAGAAGCCTCCAACGATTCCTTATATCGAGAACCGATACGATAATTTATTGCCAGATTTAAGTACATTTCCCCGTGTTTTGAGGGATATTTTTCAGTGTACCCAAGAGCCTTTTTCATATAGAACTCTGCCGAATCCGGAACCGCCAATTTGTTATATTGTATTCCTATAATGCTGTACGTTTTACCAATAACCGTATCATGCAATTGTGGCGCATATTTTAATATTTGGAATAAATAAAATTTGGAAGAATCTGGATTGCGCAAATGGTATTCTACTTTCTTATTGAGCTTTTCTATTTCGGGGTTTTGCGCGTGACCGGTAAAAAAGCTAAGGGCAAGAACAAGTAAAACTAAATATTTCATAAGTAGGTTTGGGATGGCAAATATAATTTAATTCCCCTAACTATCGAAAAGGAGTTTTATAGGGCACAACATACAAACGGCCAAAAAAAGGTAAGAAGCTGTGAAGTTTAAACTAGCTTCAATTGGTTCACAATTTCCTGCAATGAAGCTTTGGCATCTCCAAAAAGAATGCTGCAATTGTCCAATCCAAAAAGATCATTTTGAACCCCTGCGTACCCTTTGCCCATACTGCGTTTCATAACTATAACCTGCTTGCTTTCATACACCCGAATTATGGGCATTCCGTAAACTGGACTGTCGGGGTTGTTTTCGGCCGCTGGGTTTACCACATCGTTAGCACCAATTACCAAAACAGCATCGTACTTTTCCATGTTTTCATTGCCTTCGTCCATTTCCTTTAGGTGGGAATATTCCACATTTGCTTCAGCAAGCAGTACATTCATATGCCCTGGCATACGGCCTGCCACCGGATGGATAATATAATCTACACCTACGTGGCGCTTTTCCAATAACTGTTGCAATTGACCACAAATATGTTGCGCCTGGGCCACTGCAAGTCCGTAACCGGGAACGATAGCCACTTTTTGCGCAAATGAAAGTGACATAGCTGTTTCTGAAATACTAATTTCCTTTATCTCCTGCTCTTCTTCCTCAGTGCCAGCCTTACTCTTTTTAAAAGTTCCGGCAAGTACTTTTAGCAAGGAACGGTTCATTGCCTTACACATTAAGATAGTGAGCAGAATTCCCGCAGCACCTACAAAAATGCCACCCGCAATCATCGCTTTGTTTCCATAAACGAAACCGGCGAAAGCCGTTGCAATACCTGTAATACTATTTAAAAGTGAAATTACCACGGGCATATCGGCTCCGCCAATTGGGAGAACGAAAAGTACCCCATAAACCATTGCAAGGGTAGCCAAAATATACATAAAAGCAGTAAAGTTGATGGGTATCATTCCGAGGAAATAAAGCGCAGGTAATAATACCATCAACCCTAAAAGAAACCTCGCGGAAAAGATTACCGTTTTGTTTCGTCTGTCTTTTACTTTTCCAGCAAGTTTTCGCTCCGCGATTATACTTCCCGTTAAAGCTACGGCCCCGGTAATTAAACCAGCGATAAGTAAAATTTTATTTCCAAGGATAGTAGTTACGGGATCCATTTGATTGGCTTCCACCAACCCCAAAAGCATGGCACAGCCCCCACCCGTTGCGTTGAACAATGAGACCAATTGTGGCATTCCAGTCATTTCAACTTTGTTCGAAAGTCTTTTGCCCATTACCGTTCCTACGGCAATTGCCAAAAGCATAATTATTAAATTCGTGTATGGAACGGTGGCTGTTACAGCGGCTACAAAAGTGAGCAATACAGCTAGGACCATTCCCATAGCTGCGATTAGATTTCCCGTTTTGGCATTTTTTGGGGAACTCATAAATTTTAATCCTCCCAAAAAGGAAAGAGTGGCTACTAAATAGCCTACTTCAATAATTGCGTACATCTGTATTTATTTTTTAGGACTGAACATTTTCAGCATTCGCCCAGTAACGAAAAATCCTCCGGAAATGTTAAGGGTGCCGAGAAAAACTGCGATTCCCCCCAGAGTGAGGTTGAGGTAATCATCCGCCGGCACCCGAAGCATTACAATAATTGCCCCCACCAAAATAACGCCGCTAATAGCGTTGGCGCCACTCATAAGCGGAGTGTGTAAAATAGCGGGAACATTAGCGATTACTTCTATACCGATAAAGACACAGAAAATAACAAAATAAATTTCTTGGATGTGTTGATTTATAAAGTCCATAATTTATGCTGGTTGTAGTTGTTTGGTGAAATGCGGATGCGTCCATTCGCCTTTTTCCATTATTTGTGAAGCGGTTAGCAATGGATCATCTGTTTGGCTTTCTGACTTTTGTTTATATCTTAAAAAAGAGAAATAATTATTGGAAAGCAGTTTTGAAGCTGCAGCAGGTATTTCCGCTGAAAGGCTTGAGTTCCCTAAAATGGTAACTCTCTTGTGAATTACAATTTCTTTGTTTTTTGAAAGTTCGCAGTTTCCACCTTGTTCGGCCGCCAAATCAATGATTACGCTACCAGGTTGCATGGCTTCCACAGAGTGTGTTTCAATGAGCAATGGTGCTTTTCTTCCGGGGATATTTGCTGTGCTTATTATAATGTTTGCCGTTTTAATATGGTTGTGAATTAGCTCTTTCTGCTTTTTTTGGTATGCTTCACTTTGTTCCACGGCATAACCACCTGCATTTGAAGATTCTGTATAGCCTTCCACTTCAATAAAGGTTGCGCCAAGGCTTCGCACTTCTTCTCCGGCAGATTTGCGGACATCAAATGCTTCTACAACAGCACCCAAACGCCTCGCCGTGGCGATGGCTTGTAAACCCGCAACGCCAGCACCCAAAACCAGAATCTTTACGGGAGTTAAGGTTCCCGCAGCGGTTGTAAACATTGGGAAAATCCCATTGTATAATTCCGAGGCTTTTAATACAGCTCTATATCCAGCCAAGGAAGCCATGGATGAAAGTACATCCATAGATTGCGCCAAGGTAGTGCGCGGTAACAGGTCCAAACTGTAAACGCTGGCACCGTTTTTTTGATAAATAGCGAGTTTGGAATCATGAAATAGGGGGTTGAAAATACCAATGAAGCAACAACCCCCCTTCATTTCCACTTCGCTAAAAGTATGGTTTATGGATACAATGGTATCTGAATTTTTAAAAATTGATTCCCGGGATTGGCAAATTGCCCCAGCCTGCACATATTCGGTGTCATCAATTTCTAGCGAACCGCCCAGCCCCGGCTCAAAAAGGATGTTGAGCTTCAACTCCCCGGTAAGGCGTTTTACTTCCTTGGGTAACAAACAAACCCGCGGATCGTTTGGGGTTTTTAGGATTCCTATAGTATTGGGCTGCAGCTGTTCGCTCATAATTTTTTTGACTTTTCGCTTTCCATTATTTACTTAACGTACTGAAGTATTCTTCCTTCACTTCCCGATATTTTTTTAAATGTGCGAGATAGGTTTTTCTGAACCGTTCGTGCTCCGTTACATAAAACATATCGCAGTCCACATCTTCACATTCTGCGGCTTTTGGTAAGCTTTCCCTATAATTTAAAAAAGCATCTATGGTAGCTGCGTTTGTATCTTTTTCACGAATCAATTTATCAAGTGTGGTTTGGGAATCAAACGCTTTTGAAAGTTCAGCTTTTGCAAGTGCAAGGTTCAAGAGATTGGCAATTTCCTTTTCAATATAATTGAGATGTTCTATCCAGTTGTCCAGTTCTATGGAATTGTTTTTAAAAGCTATTGCTTCGGGGGAATCATGATTGTAAATCTGCATGACTTGAAATATTTTAATAATTATGAAAGGACGTCTATATCGATTGGTCTTTCAGCCTGCTTAACACTTGTAATTTTTAGTTCCTTGGTGCCATTGGGAAAGTTCCAGATAACCGAATCGCCCTCTGCATAGCCCATTACAGCCGAGCCCATTGGGGCCAAAATGGAAATCTTGTTTGCCGCGATATTGCGTTCAGTTGGGATTACCAATTGAAATTCAGTTTGCCAGGTACCCGATTCAACGGTAACAATGCTGTTAAAGCGAATTACATCTGCGGGCATTTCTTCGTGGTCATTAATAATGGCGCAGGTAAGTTCACCACTTAATTTTTTAAGGGAAACCTTGGTGTTTTCATCTTTATAATACCCTGTAACGTTGAGCAGACGTTTTAAAAAAACGTACTCTTTTTTTTCTAAAATCAAATTTCCATATTTCATGGTTTCTCTTTATGTATTATTAAAGATGGAATATCATTGTTATTTAAGACAATTGAGGAGAGATATTCCATCTTTATGGATTCAAATTAATTATGGGAAAATCCCTCTAAGCACATAGGCTTTTTCTATTCTTTCAATAGCGATCGCAAAAGCTGCGGTACGCATATCGATTCCTTTTTCTTCGGAATAGGCCGTAACTTTTTTGAAGGTTGACCCTAGTTTTTTCTCCAGTTTCTCCAAAATTTCGTCCATTTGCCAAAGCTCGCCGTTACGGTTTTGAAGCCATTCAAAATAACTTCCTATCACGCCGCCAGAGTTGCACATAATGTCTGGAATAATCGTGATACCGCGCTCCAATAGTATTTTTTCTCCCTCCACATCTGTGGGGCCATTTGCGCCTTCGGCAATCAAAGTTGCTTTTATTGAAGCTGCGTTTTGTGCCGTAATCTGGTTGCCCAATGCTGCAGGAATACAGATATCGCAATCCAAAGCAAAGAAATCTTTACCATCCAAAGCAGAAGCTTCTGGGAAACCTACGATGCTGCCGTTATTTGCTTTTCCGTAGTTGAAAAGATCCTCAACGGTAATTCCTTCAATGTTTTGAACGCTTCCAAAGGCATCTTGGACACCTACCATTTTCGCGCCTTCGTTTTCTAAGAAATGTGCTGCCCAATAACCTACGTTACCGAAACCTTGAACGATAAATGTTTTTCCTTTTAGGCTTTCGTTGTTCTTTTCTGCCCAAAATTTAATGGTCAAAAATACCCCGTAACCAGTGGCACGGTCACGGCCTTCCAAACCGCCACTGCCTACAGGTTTTCCTGTAACTACGTGTTGGTTTTTGGAACGTTCGCTGGTGCTTTTCGTACTCATATAGGTATCTGCAATCCACGCCATTGTTTGGTCGTTGGTGTTTACGTCTGGTGCGGGAATATCGTGCTCTGGGCCAATGTTTTCACCTAAAGCATAGGTAAATCGGCGCGTAATGCGCTCCAATTCATTTTTGGAATATTTTGAAGGGTCAATCTGGATTCCTCCTTTTGCACCTCCGTAAGGTAATCCTGCCAAGGATGTTTTCCAGGTCATCCACATTGCCAAGGCACGTGCAGCGTCAATATCTACCGTTGGGTGATAACGAAGACCGCCTTTATAAGGACCAAGTGCATTGTTGTGCTGCACGCGGTAACCGGTGAATATTTCCACATTACCATTGTCCATACGAACAGGGAAGTGAATGATGATTTCAGTGTTTGTGATGCTAAGAATCTTGCGAACGTTGGGGTTCAGATCAATTTTGTCTGCAGCGCTGTTGAATTGCTCCAATACGTTGTCCAACATTCCTCTTTTTACAGGTTTTGGTTTTTCCAAGGTTTGTGTATTTGTCATTTTAATATTTGTTTTTAAATAGTTGCCATTTCTGGCTCTCTTTGGGTTATTTTCAGTAAGGGCTCGGGGGCATAGTGCTGCAGTTCGTCAAACTCACTACAGGAAAACACCGCTGAATGATTGTGCGTCAACACACAATAGGCTGCGTGTGCACATTTAGAGCAAAGATTGGTAGGGTTATTAATCATAGGTACTTATTGTTTGCCATTGCAGTTGGCAAGGTGTGTGCCAATGGCATAAAGAATATTTAAAAAACACAACAACTGGTTAATTATTAAGGATTTATAAAATTTTATATATAATTCTTAATATGAAGGGATTGGGGAATATTTTCTACCGGGGGGAGAAATTACCCAATTTGAAGTACGAAGTGGGAAGAGGAAAGTATGAGGTAATTAGTGATAATGCTTAAAAATGCGTAACGCTTTTGCTCAATAATCAATTACTTTATTTTCCCACGAAGAGTTTTCCGGTCTATGTTGAGGATTTCCGCAGCCTTGGTTTGGTTATTATCGGTAGCTAAGAGTACTTTTTGGATGTACTTTTTTTCCATTTCCTTTAATGAAAGCAGATCATCACCAGGAAAATCAATTTGATATTTTAAGGTATCAGGAAGGTCCTTTACGCCTATGGTGCGGTCGCACATTATCACGGCACGTTGAATTACGTTTTCCAGTTCGCGAATGTTGCCAGGCCAATCATAACGTTGCAAAAGCGCTTGGGCCTCTGGGTCAATGGTGATGTAGCGATCTTTATATTCATTGCCGTATTTGAAGAGAAACTTATCAGCAAGCAATGGAATGTCTTCTTTTCGCTCCCGAAGGGGCGGCACATTGATTTCTACAACAGTTAATCGATAAAAAAGGTCTTCGCGAAAAGTTTCCTTTGCAATCATTTCCTTTAGATTGCTATTGGTCGCGGCAATAACGCGTACATCAATTTTTTCGGTTTTTCGGTCGCCAACCTTCATTACCTCTTTTTCCTGCAAAACCCGCAAAAGTCTGGATTGGACAGCTAGCGAAGCGTTTCCTATTTCATCCAGAAAAATGGTTCCGCCATCTGCTGCCTGAAAAAAACCTTCGCGGTTGTCATTGGCGCCGGTGAAGGCTCCTTTCACATACCCAAAAAGTTCTGACTCCAAAAGATTTTCGGGAATTCCGCCGCAGTTTACCGCAATAAACGGTGCGCGCGAAAACTTGCCATTGTAATGAATGGAACGTGCCACGAGCTCTTTGCCAGTACCACTTTCACCACTTATAAAAATGGTGGCTTTGTTATCTTTTACCCGTTCAATTATTTGCGTTACGTTTTTAATGGCTTCGCTTTCACCAATTATTTCGTTATATTTTTTTGGTTCAGAAGATTCGGTAACGGTTTTTCGTTTCGTTTTTGTGGAAAGAGATTTCTCAACGCCTTGCTTTAACTCTTCCTTCGTAAATGGTTTCACCAAATAATCTACCGCGCCAGATTTTATTGCGGAAAGCGCATCCTGAACCGAAGGATAGCCTGTAACAACCAGCTTTGGCATATTTGGGTAATGTTCCGAAGCAAACTGAATAAGTTGAAAACCGTCCACTTCGGGCATTTTTAGATCTGTAATCAGTAAATCTATTTCGGTATCGCGCAAAATGGCGACGGCTTCTTTTACAGAAACTGCTTTATAAGTGTGATAATTGAGCGAATGAAGGTGCCGTTGGAGGAGTTCCAAAATATTTATGTCGTCATCCACTATCAGTATGTTTTCCTTTTGCAGCATCGGTTTTATTGTTTCGGAAATGTAATAATAAAAATGGCGCCCGTGGGAATATTGGGTTGATAATCTATAGTTCCACCATGGCTGCGTATAATTCCGTGCACTACGCTAAGTCCTAATCCAGAACCATCCCCCACGGTTTTTGTTGTGAAAAAAGGCTGGAATATTTTCTGCGCGTTTTCGGGAGCAATGCCTGGGCCCTCGTCTGAAATTTTAAGTGTGATTTTCTTTTTTGTTTCTTCCAAAGAAATAGTGATCAAACTATTTTTGGGTGAAAAATAGATTGCATTCAGCACTACATTGAAGATAACCTGCGTCAACTGAATGGTGTCGGCTTTCATCAATACTTCACCTTTTGGAAGATTCACTTTATATTTTACTTCGTTCTTTTTAAAGGTTGGAGCCAGCAAGTTCATCGCTTCGTTTATAACGGGTACGATATCTGTATGTCCAAAGTTTTGCGGCATCTCACAGGCGAAGAACATTAATTTTTTAACAACTTCTCGTGAAAAAATGGCACTATTTATTATTTTATCTAGGTCCTGGCTGGCCTGTGTGGTTTTGGGTTCTTTGCTTTTCAGCAACTCGGCGAAGCCCAGAATATTGGCGAGCGGCGTATTTAGCTCGTGGGCAATTCCGGCAGTTATTTCGCCCAAAATGCTCAAGCGGTCTGCGTGTTCCATCTTGCGTTTCATCACAGCTTCGTTTTCACGGATTGCAACGCGTTCCAACAAATCGCCAACATTAATTGCAACGTTTTTCAACAATTTTTTCTCTTCCTTTAAAAAATCTTTTTTGGTGAAATTGGTAGCGGGATAATGAATTTTTATAAAACCTCTGGACTCGTTGAAAATAGAAATGCTATTTTCAATAAAAACTGTCTTTTTTGGAAGTGCAGAAGAAATTAGGTGAAAAGGTTCTGAGTTAATTTCAACGGTAGCGTGCTTGCTGAATTGCAATGATTTTCGCAAACTTAGCGCGATGGAATACAAGGTTTTGTCGAGCTCTTTATAATCATTGTTTACAATAATAGAAGAGACCTCATACAGACAAGTAAGCTCCTTTATTCGTTCCTTAAGGTTTTTTTCAAGGGTCATGTAAGGCTGTAAATATTTGCTCAAAGATATTGATAATACGGAAATTTTCAGAGTTAATTGAGACGAACAGGTTTAATGCGCCATTGGATTATTTCCATTTAGCAGGAAATAATCCAACTATTTGAATATCTTTTCTTACATTTGCTTTCCCAGCAAAAAAATTAATGCACTCACCTCTTTTCGCAATTATTGACGTAGAAACCACGGGCGGCGGTATAGCGGGCAACCGTATTACGGAAATATGCATTGCTCTCTTGCGCGACGGCGAAATTGTGGATAAATACACAAGTCTTGTAAATCCTGAACGAAATATCCCGCAGCACATTACCGCCCTAACGGGTATCGATAATGAAATGGTGGCAGACGCGCCGCGTTTTTTTGAAATTGCGGAACAAATTGAGAATTTTACCAAAGATGCCATTTTTGTGGCGCATAATGTGAGTTTTGATTACAATGTAATCCGCGGTGAATTTAGGTTATTGGGACAACACTACAATCGAAAAAAATTGTGTACGGTACGTTTATCGCGCAAGCTAATCCCGGGTTTGCTTTCGTACAGTCTTGGCAGGCTCTGCAATACCATAAATATCCCGCACCTCAACCGTCACCGCGCAGAGGGCGATGTGGATGCTACGGTAATTCTATTTCAGCGGTTGCTTTCTTTGGATGAAGATTTTACTGTAATCAATTCCTTTTTAAATCCGCGTTCAAAACAGGCTACCCTCCCGCCACATCTTCCCGCGGAACAGATCAATGAACTTCCCAATGAACCGGGCATCTATCTTTTCAAAAATCAAAAACATCAAGTAGTGTATGCCGGAAAGGCGAAGGATATTAAAAAAAGGGTGCTGAGCCATTTTTACGATAAAAAAACAAAGGAATATCAACTGGGGCAAGAAACGCATTTCATAGATTATGAACTTACGGGCAATGAACTTTTGGCATTGCTTGTAGAATCTGAAAATATTCGCAAACACTACCCAAAATTCAACAGGGCCCAAAAATGGCCTGCAACCACCTACCAAATAATAAGTTACGTAAACCAGCGCGGCATCATGCAATTGGCTTTGGCAAAGACTAAGGCACTGCACGATTCCGTAAGCACTTTTTACAATCGCACCGAGGCCACGGAAAAACTTGAGGAGCTTTGCGAAACTTTTAAGCTATGCCCCCGCTTTTGTACCCTGCAAAGCACTTCTGAAAAATGTTCGCATTACAGGATCAAAAATTGTGAAGGCATTTGTGAAGAAAATGAAACCGTGGAAGCTTATAATTATAAAGTGGAACAAGCCGTAAAATCGCTTCGGGAAAACAAACTTTCCTTTGCCCTACAAGGAAAGGGCAGGACGAAAGATGAGATTGCCTTTGCTTTGGTAATGGAGGGGCAATACAAAGGTTTAGGTTTTTTTGACAGAAGTGAAGCTATCTGCAGTATTGAAGATTATGAACCTTTTCTAAAACTTCAGACCGCTACCTACCACACCCACGCAATTATCCGCAGTTATTTGAAGAAAAATGGAGACCGAAATGTTGTATTCTTTGAAAATCCTTCCACTTTGGCCTTGAAAAGAATTCAAACCATTTCTGCAAACGTTTCAAAAATAAAGAAGGGTATTTTTGAATTTAACGATTGAGCTTTTCGTATAAAATTTCATTAAAGTTTCCAATAACCCTATCTGCCTTGCTGTAATCCTGATTTACCGAATGTGGGCTCTTAAAGCCGACACAATAAATATTCGCAGCTTTGGCAGCGGCAATACCATTGGTAGAATCTTCAATCACCATACAATGATCTGTATGCTCCCCCGCAAGTTCGGCAGCTTTTATGAAAATTTCAGGATGCGGTTTTGAGGCTTTTAAATCGGCGCCGCTTATTTTGGCCTTGAAATATTTATTGAGATCAAACCGCTCAAAAATCCGGTTGATGTTTGGCATAGATGCCGAAGAAGCCAAAACCAAGGTTAAACCATTTTCGTGATAATTTCTTATTAAATCGTGTACGCCATCCAAAAGTGATAAATCTGAATCGTTTTCAAAGAGATATTTAAAATGCTTTCTTTTTGTTGAAACTAGATGTTCTGGAGCATGTGACAGATCAAAATGCTGACACAGTGTTCTGCAAATGGGAAGGGTTGCTTGCCCCGTAAATGAATCATATAATTCTTCGTTCACATCAATATTCACATCCCCAAACATTTTGAAGTACGCTTTGCGGTGCAGTGGTTCGGTATCTACAATTACACCGTCCATATCAAAAAGTACAGCTTTTAGCATTGTTCTATTTTTTTTTGCGAAGGTAGTATAGATTGTTGGATTATTGGACGGTTGGATTGTTTCACTTTAGATTTTTGCTCGTTCATATTGCAGCGGCCATTCTACATCAACATTCATCTTTTTTGCAGCATGGAGTGGAAAGTACGGCTGCCTAAGACTTTCGCGGGCGTATAGAATTAAATCGGCTTTTCCTTCCTTTAAAATTGCTTCCGATTGTTCGGCGGTGATTATTTGTCCAACGGCCCCTGTTAAAATATTTGCTTCCTTTTTAATCCGTGCCGCAAAGGGAACCTGATAGCTCGGTTCGCTGGGGATGATTGCTTTTGGGACATTACCGCCCGTGGAGGTATCAATCAAATCAACTCCCAGTTCTTTTAATTTTAATGAAAGTTTTATGGAATCTTCAATAGTCCAGCCACCTTCCGTCCAATCAGTTGCGGAAATACGAACGAACAGCGGTTTTTCATCGGGCCATTCTTTTCTTACAACTTCGGTAACTTCCAGTAAAAAGCGGATTCTGTTTTCAAAACTACCGCCGTAGCTATCTGTCCGTTCATTTGCCAAAGGCGAATAAAACTGATGAAAGAGATAACCATGGGCTGCGTGGATTTCCACTACATCATATCCCGCTTGCGCGGCACGGCGCGTAGCTGCAGCATAATCATATTTTACTTTTTCGATTGCTGCTAGATCCATTGCCAGTGGAGCAGGCTCCCCTTCCCTAAAAGGCAGGGCCGAAGAAGAAACAGTTTGCCATCCGTTTTCAAGTTCGGGCGCAATTTTTCTGGCGCCATCTTTCGGAAGTTGGTAACTGGCCTTTCGACCTGCGTGCGCCAATTGAATTCCTATTAAAGCATTTTGGGAATGTACGAAATCAACTATTTGTTTCATTTTTTCAATATGCCCATCTTTCCAAATACCCATGTCGCCATGAGTAATTCTTCCCTCGGGTGAAACAGCAGTGGCTTCTTGAATAATTAATGCCGAACCTCCTACAGCACGACTTCCGAGATGCACCAAATGAAAATCGTTCGCAAAGCCGTCAACACTGCTATACATACACATAGGCGAAACAACCATTCTATTTTTGAAGGTTGTTCCTTTTATTTTTAAAGAAGAAAAAAGTAGGCTCATTTGTCGTTTGTTGATGGTTATAAAAAATTCAGAAAACCAAAGACTTTTCTTTTGTCCAAATAATTCAGATCATTTTCAAAAAAATAGGCTTCCCTTTCAAAGGAAATATTTCTGTAGGCCTTACGACGGTTTCCGAATTGAAGCCAACGCAATAAAAATTCAAGGGAATACCACAAATAGAAAAAAATAACCAACAATTCTGCCTGTTGGCGAAGGTGAATTTTCTCGTGATTCAAAAAAACCAAATCCTTTTTCAAAGAATCATTTTTCAGAAAAACAAAAGGCCAAAAGCTAAGGCCATTAAAGTTTTTCCGAAGAAGTTTTGGGCGAATGAGTAAAATCAATTGTTCTTTTGTTTTGGGTTCTGGGTTCTGGGTTGCAGGTTATAAAATTCGGTACTTCGGCATAATTAATTCCTTTTCGCTAATTCGGAATTCCTAAATTATTGTTTCAAAAATTGGCGCAACACATATTGAAGGATTCCATCATTTTGGAAATACGCCACCTCAATGGGCGAATCCAGTCTTGCGATTGCCTTGAATTCAATTTCCTTGCCAGCGTCATTTTTGGCAGTAACCGTTATTTGCTTTGAAGGTGTTAAATTATTTTCAATGCCCTGAATGCTGAAAAATTCCATTCCAGTTAAGCCGTGGGATTCTGCACTTTCACCCACTAAATATTGTAATGGAAGAACGCCCATCATAATTAAATTGCTCCGGTGTATGCGTTCGTAGCTTTCTGCCAAAACGGCTTTTATTCCCAAAAGAAAAGTTCCCTTTGCAGCCCAATCCCGAGAGGAACCGCTACCGTATTCTTTTCCGGCCAAGACAATTAAAGGAGTTTGCGTTTTTTTATATTTTTCGGAAGCTTCAAAAACTGTCATTTCCTCTCCGGAGGGTAAGTGGGTAGTGAAACCACCTTCCTTTTCTGCCAATTTATTATTGATGCGAACATTGGCAAAGGTACCACGCACCATTACTTCATCATTTCCACGACGTGAACCGTAACTATTGAAATTTTCCCTTTCAACACCTTTGGATTTTAAATATCTTCCAGCTGCGGAATTTTCTGAAAAAGCACCTGCGGGTGAAATATGATCGGTGGTAATACTATCGCCCAACACCAAAAGTGCACGTGCACCCTCAATATTTTGTAAGTCATTTGGTTCGTTTGAAAGATCCCGGAAAAAGGGCACTTCCTTAATATAGGTTGAATCTTCATTCCATTGATAAATCTTATCATCCGGCACTTCCAAGTTTCGCCATATTTCGTTACCCTCAAATATTTCACCGTAATTTTTTTCGAAATCCTTCGGTGAAAGAACTCTTCTCATCACTTCGTGAATTTCATCATCAGTGGGCCAAATATCTTTTAGAAAAATATCCTTTCCATTGTGATCTCTGCTTAAAGGTTCGGTAGTAAGATCTATATCTACCCGTCCAACAATTGCAAAAGCCACAACCAGCATAGGCGACATTAAAAAATTCATTTTCACTTGCGGATGTATTCGCGCTTCAAAATTTCGATTTCCCGAAAGCACGGACGCCACCACCAGTTGCTGTTCCTCAACAGCTTGTGAAATTTTTGGCGGCAACGGGCCAGAATTGCCTATGCAGGATGTGCAGCCGTAACCCACCAAATGAAACTGGAGCGCCTCCAAATCTTTCATAAGATCTGCTTTTTCAAGATAATCGGTAACCACTTTTGAGCCTGGCGCCAAGGAAGTTTTTACCCAAGGTTTTACATCAATACCTTTTTCGCGAGCTTTTTTAGCAACCAATCCGGCACCAATCATTACAAACGGATTTGAGGTATTGGTACACGAAGTTATGGCAGCAATAGCCACCGAACCGTCTGAAAGCATAAATTTTTCATCGCCCTGCGATACCCAGACTGTTTTTAAGCCATTTTTTGTTTTGGTTTCAATCTCAATATCCTGTTTCGGAATATTTTCTTGATTTACTGGCTGGCTGCCGCCCTCCTCTTTCCAGCGGGTAATTGCTTCTTCGCGTTCAGAGGGTAATATGTATTCCCTGTCAAAACCAGTGGCCAATAAGTCAATAAATGTATTTCTGAAATCTTTTAGAACTATTTTATCCTGTGGGCGTTTGGGTCCTGCAACAGTGGGTTCAATTTTCGAAATATCAAGTTCCAAAACATCGGTATAGTTTATTTCATCTTCATCCTCTCGCCAAAGCATATTCGCTTTACAGTAATCCTCCACCAACTGAATCTGTTCTTCGCTTCGGTTACTGCTCCGCATATATTCCAACGTTTTATTGTCTATAGGGAAGTAGGTAATGGTACAACCAAATTCTGGCGACATATTCCCGATGGTAGCTCTATCAGGAACTGAAAGATTGTCTAAACCAGGACCAAAAACCTCAACAAACTTGCCCACTACTCCATACTTACGCAACAGATTGGCAATGGTAAGGACCAAGTCAGTCGCAGTGGTGCCAAGCGGAAGATCTCCAGTTAGCTTTAAACCAATCACTTCGGGACTTATGAAATAGATAGGTTGGCCAAGAATTGCAGCCTCGGCTTCAATACCGCCCACGCCCCAAGCAACAACCCCTATTCCGTTCACCATTGGAGTGTGGCTATCTGTACCCACGAGTGTATCGGGAAAAACCATGCCGTCTCTGGCAATGGCGCCTTTAGAAAAATATTCAAGGTTCACTTGATGGCAAATGCCCATTCCGGGGGGAACGACACTGAAATTATCAAACGATTTCTGGGCCCATTTCAAGAAAGTATAGCGCTCATTGTTGCGCTTATATTCCTCTTCCATATTTTGCTGATAGGCGTATTGGGCCGCAAAATAATCCACCTGTACGCTATGGTCAATTACCAAATCTACCGGAATCAATGGATTTATTTTTGAGGCGTCCCCACCCTTTCGTGCCATTTCGGAACGCAAAGAGGCAATGTCCACTACCGCGGGAACTCCCGTAAAATCCTGCATTAAAACACGCGCGGGCTTAAATGCAACATCTTTATCGCTTTTTTCGGGCTTCCAATTCAATATTGCGTTTAAGTGTTCTCCTGTTACTGAAAAATCATCATAATGGCGCAAAGCATTTTCCAATAGAATACGAATGGAAAAAGGCATTTTTTTAATATTATGACCTTGCTTCTCCAGTTCGGGAAGACTGTAGTAGACCAATTCTTCATTATTGGCGTTTAACTTCTTTCTTAAGTTATAGATATCTTGTTGCATGGGTGAGAATTTTGGCTTTTTAAAATTACACAATAAAAACAGGTATGCGCCAGGGTGCAAAGTGTTTAACAACCCATTAACAGCTATAAGGGTTAAAAAATTTATTTTCTCTTTTAAACCAAAGTAAACATTTGGCAGCTGGGGAAGAAGAAAGTAGTGCTGATGAGCGGGGAAATGTATTCAGTTTTTAAATAAAAAAATCCGGAACCAAAATGGTCCGGACTTTTCAGCTCAATTATTAGTCTAAAATTATACTTTGATAATCCTCTTTGTTACCGTTCCTTTCTCTGTTTCAAATTGAAGTAAATAAATTCCGGAGGAAAGATTTTCAATACTCATTTCACTACTTGTTTGTACTGCTTGGGTATTCCTTCCCAAAATGTCAAAAAGTTTAGCGCCTTTTATTTCCATCCACGATGATAGGTTGAAAACGTCATCATTTCAGTGGAAGGTTTTTTACCCAGTATTATTCCGCCAATTCAACCAATTTAGCAAGCGTACGATAATTGCGCGTAGTTGCCGCAACCTTTAGCTTTTTCTCAAAAAAGTTGTTGTTTAGCTTGGCTTTTCCAGCTCCATTGCCATAGTGCGAATAAACGCAGTTGGGGGTTAAAACAAATTCCTCGTTCGGGTAATTAATTTCGCGTACAGCATCCATAAGTTCTTTCTTAGGCGGCGTGGCCAGCAACATAAAGTAAGCTTTGGCTTTCTTTATTTCCCCAAAAGGGCAATTCTTTAAAATTTGCGCAATTTCATCTGCGGTTTTTACAAGCACCGGAACCTCATAACCGAACTTTTCCGCTATTCCATTTGAAATTTTATCAGAAAGACTTTTTTCTTCCTTCGAAGAAAAAACAACATTTCCGCTCTGTATATAAGTTACCACATTTTGAAACCCCAATTCTTCCATCATTGACTTTAAATCGGCCATTTTTAGTTTTTTATGACCGCCAACGTTTATGCCGCGAAGTAGGGCGATGTGGGTTTGCATATCAATAAGATTGGTGCTGGCTTAAAATTCGAAGTACTGTTATAGTTTTATCCACAATATTATAGTGGATGGAATATTTGAAATTCTTTAAGTGAACAATTCTGATGTCAACATAACGCACTTGAAACTGAAATGGATCGGATTCTATACGCTTCATCTGCGTATGAAAATCCTTATGAAACCTTTCGCCTATACCGATTGCTCCAAAGAAACAATCAATCGTATTAAATTCAATATCAGCCTCTCGGGAAAATTCTATATTAAAATCCATATTTTTTTCGGATTTCTGAATATGGAATAGTTTCTAAAGTCCCATTTTTCTGCCTTTCCAGCATATCATCCATCATCGCCTTATATTCTTCCGAAGGTTCCGCAAAGTGAAGTGCCCTATCCTCAATCATAAATTCCAGGTAATTTTTTAAGGAACGTTTTTGAAGTTTTGCCTGTTCCTCCAGAATAGCTATTGCCTTATCATCCAGCTCGATCAGTTTTTTCGTCTTTCCCATTATATATAGAGTATATATATCAAATATATACAAATTGCCAATAAAATACAATAGAATATTTACAGATTTTGAGAAATAATAAACCCACCCGTCCAGGCATTCTGAAAATTGAAACCACCCGTAATAGCGTCAATATTAAGGACTTCTCCTGCAAAGTAAAGATTTTTACATATTCTGCTTTCGAAGGTTTTAAAATTTACTTCCTTTAAATCCACACCACCGGCGGTTACAAATTCTTCCTTAAAAGTGCTTTTCCCGGCAACTTCAAAAATCGCAGCGGTAAGTTGGTTTGCAATATTCTGAAGATTTTCGCGCGTGGCTTCTGCCCAAGTGAGCCTTTCATCAATTCCCGAAGCTTTTACCAAACTTTGCCAAAGTCGTTTTGGTAAATCAAACTGCGCATATTTAAAAATGGTCTGCTTTCCCTGCGATGATTTCAAATCCTTTAAAGCATCCAATGCTTCTTCTTCAGAAATGCTGTTCAGCCAATTCACTTCAATTTTGAAGTGATACTTTAAAGGTTCCAAAACACGCGCGCCCCAAGCTGAAAGTTTTAAAATGGCTGGTCCGCTCATTCCCCAATGTGTAATCAACAATGGACCGCTACTTTCCAAAATGATTTTTCCTTTTTCATCAAGTACTTTCACCGAAGCATCCGTACTTAAACCGGGCAAATCGATAATTCGTGAATCTTTAATATTGAAAGTAAACAAAGATGGAACGGCTGGAACAATGGTATGTCCAAATCCTTCCAAAAGTTGCCAAATTTTTGGGTTGCTGCCCGTAGTTACAACAATTTTTTCTGCGGAAAAAGTATCTGTAGCAGTATTTATGTTGAAATGACCCGCGTCTTTTTGAATCTCCTTTACAGATTGATTGAGAAGAACCTCCACACCCAACCTTTTTGCTTCGGAAAGAAAACAATCGATTATGGTTTGCGAAGAATCCGAGACCGGAAACATGCGTCCGTCCGCTTCAATTTTCAGTTCCACTCCACGTTTTTCAAACCATTCAATGGTATCGCCTGTCATAAAAGTGTGGAACGGCCCCAACAGTTCCTTATCACCGCGTGGATAGTTTTGCGTCAATTCCTTCGGAAGAAATTCTGCGTGCGTAACATTGCAACGCCCGCCGCCGGAAACCTTTACTTTCGTTAACACTTCCTTTCCGCGTTCTAGAATAATAATTTTGAGTTTCGGATTTTTTTCCGCAGCATTTATCGCCGTAAAAAATCCCGCAGCACCGCCACCAATTATTATGATATCGGCTTTTTTCAAGTCAATATTTTTTCTTCCGCAAAGCTTTCACATAGCGCAATGGTTTCCTTAACGTCATCTATCGTAGTTCGTGGATTTATTAAACACATGCGCAGCACCACTTGTCCATTGAGGACGGTTGTAACCAATAACGCTTGCTGTGAATCAACCACACTTTTGGAAATTTTTTGATTCAGCGCATCCAGTTTTTTCTCAGAAAGTTTATTGCCAATTGGGTTGTATCGAAAATTGATAACCGCCAAAGTTGCCGGTGAAATCACTTCCCAATCAGCACTTTTCCGAAGAAAGCTTTCCGTGGCTTCCGCAAGTTTTACGTTGTAGGTTATCGCTTTGCGGAATTCACCCATTCCAAAAGTCTTCACCGACATATAAAACTTCAACGCCCGAAAACGGCGCGTAAGTTCAATGCCGTGATCGTAAAAATTTATTTCGGAAGTATTGCCTTCAATATCCCTTAAATATTCCGGTTTTTCGGTGAAAGTGCCTTTTAACCATTTGTGGTTTTTAACTAAAAGACAACCAATTTCATAGGGTTGAAAAAACCATTTATGGGGATCAATAGTTAGGGAATCTGCCTTTTCAATTCCTTTTAAAAGTTGCTTTCCATTTTCCGCAAGAATTGCAAACCCGCCGTAAGCGCCGTCAATATGAAACCAAATGTCTTCCTTTTTACAAATTTTCGCAATGTCGGAAAGCGGATCAACCGTTCCCGTATTCGTGGTTCCAGCCGTAGCAATTAAACAAAATGGCTGCAGACCTTCAAGACGGTCTTTAGCAATTGCGTTCTTTAATTTATTGAGTGAAAACTTAAATTCGCTGTCAGTGGGGATAATACGGATTTGTTCCTTTCGAAAACCGAGAACACGAATCGCTTTTATATTTGAGGAATGCGCCTGGTCTGAAAGATAAATCACCGCATTGCCAAAATCATCGCCGCACTTCACTTTTCTTGCAGTAACCAAAGCGGTCAAGTTTGCCATTGAGCCGCCGCTGGTGAAAATTCCACCGCCTTTTTTCTGCGGAAATCCGAACATTTTCAAAAGCCAGTTCATCGCCGTGATTTCCATTTGCGCTGCAGCTGGTGATGCCGCCCAACCACCAGAAAACACATTGAATCCCGAAGCCAAACTATCTGCCATTGCACTTATATAATTGCTGGGGCCCGGAACAAAGGAGTACGATTTTGGGTGCGAAACGATGTTGCTTTTTGTCATCACTTCATCCAAAATAAATTTCAAAACGCGCTGCGGATCACTGGCTTTTTCGGGCGCGTCTTCTAAAAATAACGCTTCCATTTCTTCCCGAGATCCTGAAACTACTGGCAGTTTTTCGTTTTGTGTCGCAAAATGTTCTACAATGGCATCAACCACTTCATAGCCGTAGGTTTTCATTTCCTCTTTGCTCAATTCCAACGTAGCTTTATTCTGAATTTTCACTTCTGTTTTTTTTGAATTTTTTTGAAAGTGCAAAATTACGGTTTTGCGAAAGGAATAAAAGACTTTAAGCCAATAAAAAATGCCTTGGTGAAAAGCCAAGGCATTTTATAAAATCTGTCTGTCCATCGTTTATTCTACGATTATCTTCTTCGTAATATTTTGTGCATCGTTACTGAAATTCACGAAATACAAACCTGATGGAAGATTAATTGAAACGGTTTGTTGACCGTTAGTAATGTTTTCCGAAGAAATCAGATTGCCCTGTATTCCATAGATTTCAACCTTTTCAAATGAAAAGAGATTGTTGAAATTGATATTATTTTTCACCGGATTTGGGTAAATATTGAAATTTTCAATTGAAATATCGGCAACACCCAAAACGCCACATAAAAAAGGATCAAAGGTTACAAGGCCCAAAGTGGGGTCATCTACATTATGGAAAATAACGTCCTCTACTTGTTCCATAGTGCTTTCTTGACCCTCGATCCAACAGTTGTTCTTTGCTGAAATTGGGTTTGGTGTATTGTTGTAGAGTGCATAAATTTCGCCGCCGTTTCCATTTTCTGCAAACACATTATTGCCTGGGTTACTTGAACCGTCACCAAGATTTATTGTAGCCTCACCTTCTAAAGTAATTCCCCAGAGATTTCCCCTTATTTCATTTTCTGAAATCATAACGGCCTCTCCTGCAGTTGAGGTATTCAGGTTTATTCCACTTCCGCCTAGATTCGGATTCCCTTGAATGTTGTTATCTTCTATTATATTATTTACGATTTCAGCAGAATCAACCGGACCAAGAATGGTAATCCCATAACGGTTATTGCGAATGGTGTTATTTTCAATAATTACATTTACATCGCCACCTACAAAATTGGCAATGGCAATACCACCTGTTTGTTCAGCTGCTGGGTCGCCTATAATGGTATTCTGTATAATTTGAAGCGGGTCGTTGGCCATTGTAGTTCCTAAATTTATTTGCGGGCGGTTGCCGTTAGCCTGATTGTTTCCCTCAATAGTATTATTAAAAATATATGCCGAAACAGCAGAATTTGCAGCAGAGCCAATGGCTGGCAAATCATTTTGGAAAATAGTATTATTGGTTATTTGTGGCATTCCGCGGGAAAGCTGGATTACCGCACTGGTCGTGGCACCGGAAACATTATTGGTTAGGGAACAATTATCGATTGAAAAAGTTTCGGTCAACACACGTAGCCCACCACCGTATTCAATGGTTGCATTTTGAATATTTACTTCTGAAAACTCTTCAAAGCGAAATCCTTCGTAGGGTGCGTTTTCGTCCAAAGCGGTAATGTTTACGGCATCGGAATCTACTGTAAAAGTTCCAAAAACAGTTATCAGTTTTTCGGTCTCAATTAAAAGCGTTAAGTCGGAATCTATAACCACCGCATCATTTTCCGCGATTGTAAGGTTTCCCAAGAGTGTATATTCATTTCCAGAGATGGTTATTGTTGTTGGGCTTGCAGCAGCAATATCATCCAATGTCCAGGTTACACCTGTATTGGGAGTGGTATAATCCTGTGCGATCGCAATTGTAAAAGTTAAAAAGATTAATAATGTACAGAGGATAATTTTTTTCATATTTTTATTTTTTTGAAGCCGTAAAAATAGGAATATGTGTTTAAGCAAAAAAGATATTTGAAGGCTTTCGCATTTTGAAAAAAAACTAACTTTGAAAAATGATTCTATACATCCTGATAATTTTCTTTATCATCAGTCCCTTTTTTCCAGCAACGGGAATTTCCCATTGGTTTTTTAGAACGGCTGATTTTGTTCGGCTGCAATCACTGTTCATTCAAACTGTTTTATTAGGATTTTTTCTCTATTCTGAGGAAAACTTTACGATTTTCAGTTGGATAGTAATTGTAGCTTTAATTGCCACCATGCTTTACCAGCTTTACAAGGTTTTTCCGTACAGCTCCTTATTTCCCAGAACCCGCAGATTGCATACTGGCAGCGATGGGCAGGTTTCTATTTTGGCGGGAAATGTTCTGCAAACAAATACGCATTATCAAGATTTCATAAGCGAAGTGAAACGTTTCGATCCAGATTTGGTTCTTACGATGGAAACAAACAAAGACTGGGAAAATAGCCTTTCTGAAATTGAAAAAAATTATTCTTTTTCGGTAAAAGTTCCTTTGGAAAATTTTTATGGAATGCATCTCTATTCAAAAAAGGAATTGCAAAATGTGAAAGTTAAATATCAAATTGAAGAGGACAAACCTTCCATATTTTTCGATTTTCCAATTGAAGGGGAACAGCCTATTTTCTTTTGCTGTTTACATCCTGCACCCCCCAGCCCAACGGAAAATGATACCTCAAAAGAGCGTGATGCAGAATTGATGCTTACGGGAAAAGAAATAAGAAAAATAGACAGGCCCACAGTGGTTTGCGGCGATATGAACGATGTAGTTTGGAGCCGTACCACACGTCTCTTTAAAAAAATGACGGGAATGATCGATCCGCGTGTGGGTCGGGGTTTCTTTTCTACTTATCACGCAGATTTTTTCTTTTTGCGGTTCCCCTTGGACCATCTGTTCCATACGCGCGATTTATTTGTGGGAAACATGATTCGCTCCAAAAATTTCAGAAGCGACCATTTTGCGATGTATTATGAAATACACCACAAAAAACAAGAGAAAACGCCAAAAAACCCTAAACTGAACGGTGATGATAAAAAGGAGGTTGAGGAACTTGTAAATGATGGAAAGGAACACCAAAAAGAAGAAAAACAAAAGCAAAAAAAAAGCTCCAGTTCTCACTGAAGCTTTTCCACTTAGTACAGGCGGAGAGACTCGAACTCTCACACCGTAAGGCACTAGATCCTAAGTCTAGCGTGTCTACCAATTCCACCACGCCTGCATCAAAATCCTTTACAACACTTAGGACATATTGTAAAAGGAGTGCAAATATAAATAATACTTCCAAATGAAAGCTAACATATATTAATTTTTTTTGAAGCTTTTTATTCCCGCAACCAAGCTTTCATTTGTGGAAATGAATTTTCGCCTTCCGCATCAGTTAATCCCATCCACTGCAGCAATGGGAGCCCGATATAATTCCCGCTCTCAAAATGTTCTGCAAGCCATTTTGCCTCGCCTTTGTAGCCATCTTCATGAAAAACAATTTCCGAAGGCAACCCAATTTTTCTTGCCGCTGCAAAAGACCAGATCAATACCGCCATTTCGTCTCCAGTCTTTTCCGCATTGTTTTCAATTACATTATCATTTAAAGCAGTTCGTTCAGCTTCTTTTGTAACTGCAATATGCCCCGCTTCGTGCAGCAAATCACCGGGATATTTTAATTGTTGTAAATCAATTTGTAGCTGTCCATTCCTTATTTGGATGCCGGGCAAAAAGGTTACTGTTTCTATTTTCGTCAAGTTATAATTAATTCCAATTTCGTCAAAAAACCGAAAAATTTTTTCCAATATTGCACCTGGCTCCTTTCGCTGTTCCATTAAAGTTCCTTTTGTAGTTCGGCGATCATTCTTTCCGAAGTTTCTGTTTTCATCAATTTCAGTTGTTCAATCATCTGCAATTTTGTTTCACGGGAATATGTCTGCCGCTTTTTTTCAAATTCAAAATTATAGCCGTTTTTTTTGAACAAACTATCAGACCATTCATTGCGCAAACAGTCCATCACTAAATGGATTCTATCGGTTTTACCAATGTTGCGAACACTGTGCGGCAAATTGAAATTTCCGTACCAACATTCCGTGGGTAGCATTTTCACTTTTTCGGAATTGATAAAAAAATGCACATTTTCATTGGTTGTAATTGGAATATGGATTCTAAAAACCCCATCTTCATACCCCAAATTATAATCGGTGTGCTCTTTAATAATGCTACCTGGTTTTAAGTTCAGAAGCCGAATGGATTCCTTTTCGCATTCAAACAGATTTATAATTTCTTCGAAATAGACACATTTTACAAGTAGTTCCGTGTTTTTATAATGCTCCTCCCCTTGCGGAAGCGCAAAAATATTGTTCATTTCGCCATTTTGCGATCGCAGTGAAATGGAGGTCCACTCGCCGGAATAATCATTTTTGTTGAAATGCGAAGTGAAATTGTAGTTTTTACATTGCTCCAAATCGCACAAAAGTTTTGCTTCAGAAAAGTGGAAAGGCAATTTTAAAAAGGCGGTTACCATAAAAGGAAGTACTTGGTTTCCCTGCCAAATTACATCATTTTTAGTATTTTTAGAAAAAATAAAACAGATAGATGAAAAGTGCAAAATCCTATATTGAAAAAAACAAACAACGATTTTTGGATGAATTGATAGAGCTGCTGAAAATCCCTTCCATCAGCGCCGATTCAGCCTATAAAAAAGACGTTCTGAAAACTGCCGAGGCGGTAAAAAAACAACTTGAAAAAGCCGGTTGCGATTCGGTAGAAATATGTGAAACACCCGGTTATCCTATTGTTTATGGCGAAAAAATAATCGATAAAAAATTGCCGACCATTTTGGTCTACGGTCATTACGATGTGCAACCGCCAGATCCGTTGGATTTGTGGGAAAGTCCGCCGTTTGAGCCTGTTATCAAAAAAACAAAATTGCATCCCGAAGGCGCCATTTTTGCCCGTGGAAGTTGTGACGACAAAGGCCAAATGTATATGCACGTAAAGGCTTTGGAATATATGACCAAAACCGACCAGCTGCCCTGCAATGTGAAATTTATGATCGAGGGCGAAGAGGAAGTTGGCAGCAAAAGTTTGGAAGGATTCGTTGCAAAAAACAAGAAAAAGCTGGCCAACGATGTTATTTTAATCAGCGACACGGGAATGATCGCAAAAGACACTCCTTCAATCACAACAGGCCTTCGCGGATTGAGTTATGTGGAAGTGGAAGTTACGGGCCCAAACCGCGATCTGCACAGCGGATTGTACGGTGGTGCCGTTGCAAACCCGATTAATGTGCTCACAAAAATGATCGCCTCACTTCACGATAAAAACAATCACATTACCATTCCTGGGTTTTATGACGATGTAGAAAAACTTTCAAAAAAGGAACGGGAGAAAATGGCGGAAGCACCTTTCAATTTAAAGAATTATGAAGAGGCTTTGGATATTGACGCTGTTTACGGCGAAAAAGGATTTTCCACGAACGAGCGCAATTCCATTCGGCCAACATTGGATGTAAACGGAATTTGGGGCGGGTATATTGGCGAAGGCGCTAAAACAGTAATTGCGAGCAAAGCCTATGCAAAAATAAGTATGCGATTGGTGCCGAACCAGGATTGGAAAAAAATAACCGAGCTATTCAAAAACCATTTTGAAAGTATTGCTCCCGAAGGCGTTCGCGTAAAAGTGAAACCACACCACGGCGGACAGGCCTATGTAACTCCAATTGATAGTTTGGGATATAAGGCTGCTGAAAAAGCCTATGAGGAAACTTTTGGAAAAACACCAATTCCGCAACGTAGCGGCGGCAGCATTCCAATTGTTGCATTGTTTGAAAAAGAACTTAAAAGCAAAACCATTTTGATGGGCTTCGGGTTGGACAGCGACGCCATCCACTCGCCCAACGAGCATTTCGGAATTTGGAATTATTTAAAGGGAATTGAGACTATTCCGCAGTTTTACCATTATTTTACGGAGATGAGTAGGTAAAAAACCCCTCTTTTACCCCTCCCCTTTGAAGGGGAGGCTGGGAGAGGATGTTTATATTTTCTTCACAAAATCAGTAATAATCACAATTTGCTGCCCGTCAACCTTACCTTCAATGTATTTCTCGTTTTCGTGATCTAGTGAAATTCTGCGTACCGCAGTACCCTGTTTTGCGACCATGCTGCTACCCTTCACTTTTAAATCTTTTATTAAAACTACCGAATCTCCCGCTTCCAAAATAACACCGTTACTGTCTCGATGAATTATTGCTTTGCCCATATTTTCGGCAAGACCGGCCTTTGCCCACTCCTTGGTTTCATCTTCCAAATACATCATATCCAGCAAATCCTGTGGCCAGCCTTCGGCCTTCAAACGGTTTAGCATACGCCACGCAATTACCTGAACTGCAGGAACAGTACTCCACATACTGTCATTCAAGCAACGCCAGTGGTTGGGCTCAACTTTTTCGGGATCTTCGATTTGTTCTTTGCAAGTGTTACAAATTAAAATACTTGTATCAGCAACATCTGTTGGAGAATTGGGTACTTCAAAAACACTTAGGTTTTCTTCAGAACCGCAAAGTTCACATTTATTCTCGCTGCGCAGTTGTAATTCTTTTTCTGAACTCATTATTTTTAAATTTTGGCAAAGGTAGGTCATTCCTAGTTATTTGAAATTTGGAATTTAAATTTTGAAATTTTACAGCTTCTACACTTGTAGAATTAAAATATTTATTCTACGTTTGTAGAACACAAATTATGTATAATGATGGCTTTGTCAAATTCCGAGGAACAATTAATGCAGATTTTATGGAAACAGGAGCGCGCTTTTATGAAAGATTTAATTAATGCGTACCCCCATCCAAAACCCGCAACAACAACCATAGCCACGCTTTTGAAACGAATGCAAGACAAGAATTTTGTCGATTACAAACAGTTGGGCCGCTCGCGTGAATATTTTCCCTTGGTGAAAAAGAAGGATTACTTTTCAAAACACGTAAATGGGTTGATTAAAAATTTCTTCAATAATAGTCCATCGCAATTTGCTTCATTTTTCACCGAAGAAACAAATCTTTCCAAAGAAGAATTGGAGGAACTCAAAACATTAATCGATTCTGAAATTAAAAAGAAGTGATTATGGAAATATATTTGCTGAAATCTGCAGTCATTCTCGCCATTCTTTTCACCTTTTACAAATTGTTTTTGGAAAACACTTCCATTCACACTTTTAAGCGTTTCTATTTATTTGGAAGTTTGCTGGCCTCATTTTTCATTCCGCTAATCACTTTTACAACTTATATGGAAGTTTCGCCGATTATTCCCATTTATACAAATGAAATTCCGCAAACAGCAATTGCGGAAACTATAGAAGCCATGAATTATTGGCCGATTATTTTATGGACAATTTACGGTTTGGGGGTGTTATTTTTTAGTGTGAAATTTTTCAGAAATCTTTTCAATTTAATTCAAAAAATTCGGAGGAATCCCAAACGTCGAAACCGGAATTTTATAAATGTTCTTTTAAATGAAACTATAATTCCTCACACCTTTTTCAGTTATATTTTTCTGAACAAGCAGCAATTTGAAAACCGTAATATTCCGCAGGAAGTTATGGTTCACGAAGAAACGCATGCACTGCAAAAGCACAGTTTGGATATCATTATTATTGAGCTTTTGCAGATCATATTTTGGTTTAATCCGCTGCTCTATTTCATAAAAAAAAGCATCAAACTGAACCACGAATTTTTGGCGGACCGTGCTGTTTTGAACGCTGGTTCTGAAACTTCAGATTATCAAAAAATTTTACTCGCATTCTCATCAAATGCAGCTACGCCTTCGCTGGCACATTCACTGAATTATTCATCCATCAAAAAACGATTTACAGTTATGAAAACACACACTTCAAAAAGAGCTATTTTGTTTCGAAGTCTTTTATTACTTCCCTTGCTCTCAGTATTAATTTACGGGTTTAGCACAAAGGAAATTATTCAGAACAACACTCAAACAACTGAATTAAAAAAGGAAAAAGCCACCGAAGCCGAACTTTCGGAATACAACCAACTGGCAAAAAAATATAATGCGGTGGATATTGAAAATCGAATCATCAAAAAAAATGATCTGGAGAGGCTGGAAACCATTTACAGAAAAATGACCGATGAACAGAGAGCCGATGCAGCGCCTTTTCCAGAATGTATTCCACCATCTCCGCCTAAAGCACCGCCAGCTCCTAAAGTAAATAAGGGTGAAAAAAGTAATAATCCGCCGCCACCGCCGCCTGCCCCACAGGTTCCAAAAGTACCAACTGCCGAAAACGGAAACTTGTTTATGGCCGCCGAAGCACCACCGGCTCCAAATTCTGATCCTGTAAAATATATAATGGAATTAGGGAAAAGTGGAGCCACTTTTTATATCGGCCCCCATAAATACAGTACGGATGAAGCAATAGAACTAATAATAAAGAGCACGAATGAGGTTACTATTGATGTTAGCAAATACCCACAAGTTCATTTGGGCGGTTGCTAAATAGCTCTATGTCACCTTGAGCTTGTGGAAATGCAAGCACGGATTGTCTTCGACAAGCTCAGACTGACATTGGTGGCTTAATTTAAGGTTGATAGAGTATGTAAATTATTAAAGTTTATTCCAAGTATCATTTAGCACATTTACGTCTGGCAACATTTTGTTTGGATCCAAAACCACGCGTTTTACCTGCTTGTTCGTTTTTAATAGATGTTGCCAGCTATTGCCGCGCTGCCAGATTTCTACCGGAAGTAAAATTTCTTCTTTTGAATTGTCTTCATAAATTACCTGGAGTTGCACTGGCATTGGAATCTGACCTTCGTTTTCTACAGTAATTAAGTAGTTCCCGTTGAAAGGTTTCACTTCTGAAATACCCAAATCTATATTTCCGTTGCCATAAAACCAGCCTTTCCAAAACCACGAAAGGTCTTCGCCTGCAACATTTTCCATATGGTTGAAAAAGTCGTTTGGCTGCGGATGTTTGTAGGCCCAACTGTGAATATAGCTTTTGAAGGCATTGTCAAATCGCTCCCCTCCCAGAATGTACTCGCGGAGCAAATAAAGTCCTGCTGCTGGCTTATAATAGGCGGTATATGCTAGATTCATCGCATTTGCAACATCCGGATAGGTGTCTATTCCCTCGCGGTTTTCGAAGGTTAAATAGCGCACCAAATTTTTTGGTTTGTCTGTAGTTGTTGGAAATTCGCCATTATTAAAAGCAGCAGTACTATAATGGTTTATAAAAGTATTAAAACCTTCGTCCATCCAAGGATAGCGTCGTTCGTTACTGCCCACAATCATTGGGAACCAATTGTGCCCAAACTCGTGATCGGTTACGTCCCACAGATCTGCTTCCCTGCTTTGGTAGTGGCAAAAACTAACGCCGGGATATTCCATTCCGCCCACACTTGCCGCAACGTTTATTGCGCTATAATAAGGATACGTGAAATAATTTTTCGAATAAAACTCCACGGAAGCTTTTGTAAATTCCGTAGAGCGGGACCATGCGTTTTTACCATCACTTTCCTTGGGATAAACCGATTGAGCCAAGCCTATTTTTCCTTCGCCGAGATTCATTCCGGCTGCATCCCAGATAAATGCTTTGGAAGCCGCCCAAGCCACATCGCGGGTGTTTTCCATTTTAAAATGCCACGTAAGGGTTCCACCCGTTTTAGCGTGAGCCACTGGTTTTCCAACCTCATCTGGTTTTATAATATAAACGGTTTTATCGCTTTTTTCAGCCTGTACCCAACGCTCTTGCTGTTCCTTTGTGAGCACTTCCTTTGGGTTTTGCAATATTCCGGAACAAACTACGGTTTGGCTTGCGGGAGCGGTAATCTTTACATCATAGGTGCCAAATTCGCAATAAAATTCGCCTGCACCTAAATACGGGTCGGTATTCCAGCCCACAACATCGTCAAAAACGGCAACCCGCGGATACCATTGTGCGATGGCGTATATTGTACCATCTTTCACCTCTAGCCGGCCCATGCGGTCCATACCTTCCACCGGAACCTTAAAATTAAAATCCATTTTTATTTCAACTTCCCCGCCTTTTGCAGCCAATGGTTTGTCTAGCCAAAGTTGCATACGCGTATCGGTAATAATATATTTTGAAGAAATGCCCGTTTTTGTTTTTGCTGACACGTCTTTTATTTCGAAGCCACCTTCCACATCGCCATTGTAGCGACTGCCCTGTACCGGTGTAGTTAAAGTACCACGCGAATTCTCGGTAAATCGGTTTTGTTCCAAATAAAGCCAAATAAAATCCAAGGTTTCTGGACTGTTGTTGGTATAATGAATGGTTACATTTCCAGAAATGGAATGCGTTTTATCGTCCAGCGTGGCTTTCAAATTATAATCTGCTGAGTTTTGCCAATATTCGGGGCCCGGTTTTCCTGAAGCAGTTCTGTAAACATTACCCTGCCGGTAACTAAAATTATCGAAAAGATGTTGATTGTCCTGATTTACTTCTTGTGCAAAAAGCGTAAATGTAAAGGTTGAAAAAAGCAATGCTGAGAGGAGACTGCCAGTAATATATTTCATTATAACAGATTTAAAAAATGATTGCGAAGGTACTAAATGTGTTCTAAAGTTGCTATTAATTTGAATGCTTTTGGGTTACGGATGCGGGAAGAAGTTTTATCACAAGTTTTCCGTAATGACAGCTTTGGGTCTCGAATGAAATTACCACAACTCCACCAGAAAATCACTTAGCTATAACTTTTCCTCTTGGGCAATTACGCAAAAAGGAAACGAAAAGCTAGTAGGTACCATTTGTCTTTTTGATGTCTCAGAAGAACAAAAAAAAAATGCGAAATTGGATATGAACTTTTAACTGAATTTCAAGGAAAAGGAATTATAGGGAAAGCTGCACAAAAAGTAATTGAACATGCAACACAAACATTTGGGCTAAATACAATTGATGCCTATACCCATAAGGATAATGAAAGTTCAACCAAGCTTCTTGAAAATTTGAAATTTAAGAGAATGGATGGCACAGATACGGGAAGTTCCAATTTGATGTTATTCCGATTGAAGGTTGATAATATATAAGGCTTTATTACAGCCCTTTATTAAAGATTCTAATTTCCTGTATAAGCGATTCTCCAAATATGGTGCGTTGTATCGTCCGTTATCAACATGGATCCATCTGGCATTACTACCGCTCCTACCGGTCTTCCGCGAACTTCATTTTTTTTTGGATCTACAATAAATCCTGTCAGAAAATCTTCGGGTTTCCCCGCTGGTTTTCCATTTTCAAAAGGAACAAAAACCACACGATAGCCGGAAAGAATTTCACGATTCCAAGAGCCGTGCTGTATTACGAAAGCTCCGTTTTTATATTTCTTTGGAAATGCATCAGCAGTATAAAAGACCAGACCCAGAGAGGCTGTGTGGGAGCCCAGATCAACTTCGGGAACAATGGCTTCTCTAAGCCTAACGTTCGGCGGAATGGGTACTCGTGGATCAAAATGATTGCCCCAATACGAGAATGGCCATCCATAATAACCACCTTCCTTTACGGAAGTTAAATAATCCGGCACCAGATTATTTCCCAATTCATCCCGCTCGTTCACCGCCGTCCAGAGAGTTTTTGTTACAGGTTCCCAATCCATCCCCACAGGATTTCGAAGGCCGGAAGCATAGACTTCCAAATTGCTGCCGTCAGGGTCCATCACCAGAATATTGGCTCTCATTACTTCGTGCTCCATTCCTTTTTCGCCGATATTATCCCCGCTACCTACGGCGACAAATATTTTTGAATCGTCTTCATTTGCAATTATATTTCGCGTCCAGTGCTGGTTCACTTCCCCAGCGGGCAGATCGGCTATCTTTTCACCTATTGCAGTAATTTTTGTCTGTCCGACTTTGTAGGGATAGCGCAGCACGGCATCGGTATTTGCAACGTATAGCCAATCGCCAATAACGAGCATCCCAAAAGGCTGATTCAGGCCTTCCATTTTTGTTAGCAGCGTTTCACGAACATCGGGGCTTCCGTCCTTATCTGTATCGCGGAGCAGGGTAATTACATCAGCACTTTTCTTTAAGTTTTTTGAACTTCCCGCACCAATTATTGTTGCGCCAACCTGTTTAGGAACGCTGTAATTGCTATTACTTTCAGCCACTAAAACATCGCCGTTGGGCGTCACATACATCCAACGCGGATTTTCAAAACCATCTGCATATTTTGTTACTTCAAATCCTGGGAGAGCTTTGGGGGTCTCCCCCTTTTCCCAACCAATAACATTTGAATAATTGGAAACTGACTCGGTCGCAAATGGGCGTGGCAATTGCTTTTTATCGTTTTCTTGTGAAAAAAGTGAAAGAGGAATTGCCATTAAAATGAAAAGCGGGAATGATGATTTCATAGTCTAATATTTTGATTTACTTTACGATCAGTAACTTTTACTATCAATAAATTTATTTATTTAATGAAAAAATAGGTCTTAAGAAACTGTTATAAAATCAAAAAAATAAGGTTCTTCCTTCTTATTTTCCATATCAACGATAAATTTTTTAAAGCTAAGGCCAGTTAAAAAATTTATAAACTTTCTTCTTTCAGCAAGCCATCCAGCCGTTATTCTTTATTTTTAAAAATAAAATCCCTAATCAAAAAAACCTTGCTTTCCAGTCTTCTTCACCATTAATTTTTTTCAAATTGTTTTATGAGAAAAACTGAAGAGGGGGAATGGATTTAAAAATATAACACACAATGAAATTGAACACCTTAAAAATACCGTTGATTATATTTTTAACTGTTTTTTTGAATACGATGTATGCCCAGCAAATACAAGGATTTGTTCATACAAATGAAAATAATCCCATCAAAGGGGTTTCGGTTTTTTTGAATGCTGAAAGACTTACCGAAACCAATGCCGAAGGTGTTTTTTTTCTTCCGGAAACCTTAAAACTTCCGCTTCATTTAAGGTTGGAACATCCTGAATACTTTATAAGCGAAGTGGAACTCACAACAAACAATGAAACTTTCCAATTAATGCCACTTTCCAAAGCAGAAAAATTAGATGAAATAAATATTTCAACCAGTTATCAGAGAAATATTTCCAAAGATTCAAGCGCAATCATAATTCCCACCGAAAAAGTAACCCCAGCAAACTTTGATGCTTACAGCCCAATCGACCTGGTTTCGGCCATTAATGAAACGCCCGGTGTGTTTATTCAAAGTGGCGCCATCAATACCAATAGAATTACCATTCGCGGTGTAGGGTCGCGAACGCTTTACGGCACCAATAAAATACGCGCTTATTTTAACGGAATACCAATAACGAATGGCGTTGGCGAGACAGCTATTGATATTTTTGACCCAGAGGATCTACAAACCCTTGAAATTATAAAAGGCCCGAAAGCCACAAAGTATGGCACCAATTTGGGCGGCACACTTTTGCTTTCCCCAAAACAAGCCGCAAGAGGAGAATCATTTTTGAAAACAAACTTGACGCTTGGCTCTTACGGATTGATAAAAAGCACGGTTTCGGCCGCAACTTCCACGGAAAAATTTTCATTGAATTTAAACTACGACAATCTGGAAACCGACGGATTCCGTGACAATAGCAACTATGACAGAAATACGTTGCTACTCACTTCAAAATACAACTTCAATTCAAGGAACAACATTTCCCTTTTACTAAATTATATAGATTATTTTGCGCAGATTCCAAGTTCCATTAGTAAATCAGCTTTTGACGAGGATCCTTCACAAGCGGCTTTTACGTGGAGCGAAGCCCAAGGTTTTGAAGATAACAAACAGCTATTGGCCGGACTATCTTTTTTCCATGGTTTTTCCGAAAATTTCAGTAATACCACCAGTATTTTTTATACCTATTTGGATCATTATGAACCGCGGCCGTTTAATATTTTAGATGAATTTACAAACGGTTATGGGGCACGAACCGTTTTTAGCAAAGATTTTATGCTGCTGCAGAACACGGCAAACTTGAGTTTTGGAGGAGAAATTTACAATGATGAATACCATTGGAAAACCATCGAAAATTTATACGAAGAAAATAATGGGAATGGAAGTCTTGAAGGAAATTTGTTGAGTGACAATGTGGAAAAAAGACAGAACTTAAACGTGTTTGCAACTACAACTATCCTTTTTACCACAAAATTTAAAGGGCAATTTGGTTTTAACTTAAATATGACCGACTATCGATTTATTGATGCATTTAATCAAGGGGAAACAAACAAAAGTGCAGAGCGCGATTTCGATCCTATTTTGGCACCCAATCTGAATTTGCTATACCAATTTAATGAAAACCTGAGTGCCTTTTTAAATTTCAGTCGTGGTTTTAATTATCCTTCCATTGAAGAAACACTTACTCCGGAAGGCATTATAAATCCAGAGCTCGGCCCAGAAAAAGGGTATAATTATGAAGTGGGGGGCGAGCTTTTTCTTTTCAAAAGAAAACTGCACGTAAATATAAATGCCTATTTATTGGATATTGAAGATTTGTTGGTTGCAGAACGCGTTGATAACGACCAATATATTGGCAGAAATGCCGGAAAAACAGAGCATAAGGGCATTGAGCTACAACTATCCTATTCACAGCCTCTCTATAATTCAGGATATATTTCTCCCTACCTGAATGCCGAGATTACGGATCATACTTTTATTGATTTTGTGGATGGCGAATCAGATTTTTCTGGAAATAAGCTTACGGGGGTTCCCACCACAAAAGTGAACGGGGGAATAGCTTTTGGATCAAAAAATTTAATTTTAAACACTAATTTTCTACATATTGGAGAAATCCCCCTGAACGATGCCAACCAGCTTTATTCAGAAAAATACGTTGTTTTTAATGCAAAAGCATCCTATAAAATAAAACTTTCTTCAGCGCTTTACGTGGCGGTAAACGGCGGTATCAACAATTTCACGGATGAAAAATATGCGGCATCAGTTCTAATAAATGCCACGGGTTTTGGCAATTCCCAACCCCGATACTACTATCCAGGAATGCCAAGAAATTGGTTTGGTGGAATTAAGGTGCACTATGGAATATAGGAACTTCTCCTTTAAAATTCTATTGCTCCCTGTAGATCCTAAATTGTTTTATATATACAGGAGTCTATAATAGGCATAAAAGAAATTGATATTTTCTGTGCTATTGAAATATATTATTGGGGCCGTCCAAAAAGACGGCTCCTTTTTTTAAAAGAACGTGGTAACAATTGAAATATTTACCGATGTATACCAAAATAACCTTAAAATTTTTAATTATGAAAAAAACCTTATTAGTTACCGCATTTGCGTTCTTCGCCTTTGTTGGAGTACAAGCACAGAATTTCCAGTTTGGAGCTAAAGCTGGGGCTAACTTTGCCTCGCTTAATGGAGACGACGTAGACGATTTGGATGGAAAAACAAGCATCCACGTAGGTGGGGTCGCGAGGATCTCAATTTCAGAATTTTTGGCAGTCCAGCCAGAAATTCTATATTCCCGACAGGGCGCCAAGGATGGTGATGACACTACTCTATTTTTGGATTATATAAACATTCCAATTTTAGTAGACTTTACTTTAGCTGAGGGGTTAAGCCTGCAAGGAGGCCCTCAAATTGGTATTAATATTAATGGTATTGCTAAAGATGAGGATAGTGGGAACGAAATAGATATAGATGATATTGAAACTGTGGATTTGGGGGTTGGCTTAGGTGCCCAATATGTATTGCCCATGAATCTATTTTTTCAAGCACGTTATGTAATAGGTTTTAGTGATATAATTAATGACGTAGAAGCTAAAAACACAGTCGTTAGCCTTTCAGTAGGATATTTCTTTAACTAACAGATTGCATAAAAAAAACGGTTGGGAATGAACCTAACCGTTTGTTTCTGGCACTTTGACCATCGTAGCGAGAGCGAGACTTGAACTCGCGACTTCAGGGTTATGAATTCCAAATAAATTCATTTGAAATGAATTTTAAAGGCTTTCCAACCTATATATTTGGTACTGTGTTCAAAAACGTGTTCAGTTTCCTGTTCACTCGATTAATACTTATTTGTCCTGCGATATATAAATTATTTATCATTAGGGCATAACTTAACAGAACTTGTAAAATTTACATTCATGTATCTTCCATCCGATTCAGTTTTTTAGAAGGTTATTCCTTTAAAGGTTTATTTACCACCTTTGTCTTGATGCCGCAATCTTCGCTTTATGATACTTTTATTATTCAAGCCTCTGCATTATGGTGGAATAATCAAGAGATGAAAAGAATAAGGATTGATAATTGGCTCTATTTGAACGTTAAAAGTTTTCCAACAAAATTAAATTTGGGGTACATAAAAGCACCCCTATTCCTTTTCCGAATAACGTAAAAAAAGATAATTGAAAAAATAAATTAAAAGCCGTTTCAAGATCAGCCAGTTTCTAATTCGACGGCAAAAAGCAATCTCAATAAGTTTGCTTAATATTTTAATTTAAAATAAACAAATTATATAAGCCCTTCATTCGCTAAGGATTGTTTTAATTGGGCTTGATTTTCCCAAAACCTTTTCTTTATTTTCTTCATAATTTTCTCATATTCAGGATGCTTTTTTAAATGTTTCATTAAGGGGTCTTTTTCTAAAAACAATAAAATCCAATATTGATAATTGTTTTTTGAAGCAAATATATTCAGCTGTTCAATAGCTAAATCATATTTTCCTTCCTGTAAATACTTTGATGCTAAGCTCGCTGGTTGATAGATAGATTGATCCTTTTCGCAATAGTTTGAAAATGCATTATAAAATTTGGCAGCTTGTTCATCTAACCCCATTTTCTCATAAACGATTCCAATTTTAAGATTTTCCTGTGGGTAAATATCAAGGCCATTTTCTTCTTTGATTTTTACAAACTTTTTATAGTAATAGTAGGCACTGTCATACTTCTCTTGGAAATAATAAAACTTTCCCACTTCCTGCGTAATATCTAATCGCGTGGTTTCTTTTTTCCATTCGTTAACCAATTGCTTTGTGGTTTTATCTATATTTTGATGGTCGGCATATTGAATAAATATTTTTAAAAATGGGGCGTAAAAATTCTTCGGATTATATTTCAATGATAAGTTTATATACTTCATCGCCTCATCTGTAAATCCGTTTTGAATGAAAGCATTGCTCAGGTTTAAATAAATGTAGCTTTTACTTACTGAATCATTAGCGGCAATATCAAGTTGTATTCCTTTCAATGCATATTTCAGATACTTTTCGGTATTGGGAATGGCATTAGCATATAATTCTGAAAGCATGTTTACAACTGATGCTGCATTGGGATTATACTCCAGAGCTTTTTCTAAATGAGGTATGGCAAAGTGATATTCTTTATTATTTATATAATAAAGTGCTTTAGCTATAAGACTTTCAGCAGATTTTGAATCGTACAGCAAGGCTTTGTCTGCATAATTATTAATTACTTCGGTATATTGCTTTTCGGTTTTATTTAAGTCTAAGTAAAAATAGGAAAAAGCAAGTTGTGAATATGCCAGCGCAAATTCGGGGTCATTCTCAATGGCTTTTTCAAATAAAGGAATGGCTTCTTCCAATCCTTCTTTAGTCCCTGCTTTAAATTGCTCCATACCTTTAAGGTAATAATCGTATGCGAGTACGCTTTCGGTAGGTTTTTTATCAATCCGTTCCAATTCAGCAGGTGTAACTTTTGCTTGTATGGCATCGGCTATTTTTTTGGCCACCGCATTCTGTAGCGAAAATAAATTTACCACTTTATACTTATATTGTTCGGTCCAAATAGGAGTGTCTGTTGATGCTTCAATCAATTGAATATTCAACAACACTTGGTCGCCAACACGTTGCCCACTTCCTTCAACTACATAACTCACATTAAGCTCATCAGCTATTTCTGAAATTGTTTTATCGGAATTTCTATATTTTTCTACAGATGTTCTACTTATCACCCGCAGGTCTTCTATCTTTTGTAAATTATTTAGAGACGACTCCATTAACCCGTTTACGAAATATAGGTTAGTAGCATCACTACTCATATTTTTAAACGGCAAAACCGCAATAGATTTTTGAAGGTTTGTATCTTCTTCGTTAGAAGTATTTAAATTTTTATAGGAAAACAGAAATGCGACCACAATTATAATCGCGGAAGTTACCCCAACAAGTTGCCAACGGTATTGTTTGAAAAAACTGTTTTGTGGAATATCAATATCTTCCGAAACTTCTTTCTCTTCAAGGCCTATTTCTTCCACTGGTCTTCTTCTAACTTCCCCTGGCGGATATCCATAGTGTTCACGGAAGCACTTAATAAAATACGAGTTATTTCCGAAGCCCACTTGATAAGAAATCTCAGAAACAGTAAGCTCGGTTTGCTCTAATAGTTCCATGCCTTTTTGAAGGCGGATTTGACGAATAAACTGACTTGCGCTACCATCGGTTTGTTTCTTAATCTTTCGCAACAAATTAGAACGGCTCATGTTCATGAGTTCAGCTAATTCTGAAACCCCAAATTGCTCATTAGAGAGATTCTCTATAATAACAGCTTCAGCTTGTTCAATGAATTTTCCTTGAAATGGATTGCTAGACATGGCGGTTTTACTGTTACGAAAGTATAGAATTTAATTCAATTGGTATTTCGTCTAATAAAGTGAAATTCATGGGTAAATATGGGCGTTTGCGTCATAATTTATACTTCTGCTCCATAATTTATATTTCTTCATCAAACTTGACATATACCGCAACATAATGATTTATAGTCGACTATCTAGTTATTGCATCTTTGTGGCAACAAAAATCAAATTATAAATCATTAAAAATTTTAATCATGAAATCATTAAAAATCAAAACGTTTAAAATGACATTACCGATTTTACTTCTTACTATTTTATTTATAACTGCTTGTGCTCAATCTGATAAAAAAACAACAGCACAAAACAATACTGAAGTAAAAAGTACGGCGGACAAACCTAGTATCGATATCAATACAGCAGTTATATCTGGAAATTTTGAAGCGGTAAAACAGCATATTGAAGCAGGGACGGATATCAATCAAAAAGAGCCGATGAGCGGTTCGACCCCATTAATGTCTGCAGCTACATTTAATAAACCTGAAATAGCCAAAGCGCTTATTGATTCCCATGCCGATTTGTCCATAAAAAACAATGATGGCGCAACTGCTTTACATTCTGCCGCGTTTTTTGGCCGTATAGAAATTGTACAAATGCTTATTGATGCCAAAGCTGCTAAAACCATAAAAAACAACTTTGGGGCAACACCTAGGGAATCAGTATTAGGAGATTTTGCGGAGATGCAGCCTGTTTATGAAATGATCATACAGCAATTAAAACCAATGGGCTTTAAGCTTGACCTAAACGAACTTAAAAAAGCACGTCCCGTAGTTGCAATGATGCTAGAGTAATTAATAAAACACTGCTAAAATGACAACAGATAGAAGATACGACATAGATTGGTTACGGGTAATTGCCATAGGGTTATTACTTATTTATCATATAGCCATTGTTTTTCAGCCCTGGGCTTTGTTTATAGGCTTTATTAAAAGTGACAATTCGGTAGAGAGTTTGTGGACTCCCATGACGATGCTGAATGTTTGGCGAATTCCACTCTTGTTTTATGTTTCGGGAATGGGCGTGTATTTTGCCATGAAAAAGAGAAGCTGGAATAACTTGATAACAGAAAGGTCAAAGCGAATCCTTTTGCCTTTTTTGTTTGGTTTTGTTGCAGTTACGCCCTTACAGATGTTCATTTTTCAAAAATTTTACAATATGCCTTTAAGTTATTATTCTGGCAGCAGCCACTTATGGTTTCTGGGAAATATATTTATTTATGTGCTTTTGTTATCCCCTTTGTTTTTCTATTTGAAAAAATATAAAAATGGAAAATTCAGAAAAGCAATTTCAAAAATCATGAGTTACGCTATAGGGCCTGTATCTATCTCAGTCTTTTTTATGTTGGAAGTAGTTTTTGTTAAACCACAATTGTTTGAATTGTATGCCCAAACTTGGCATGGATTCTTTATGGGTTTTCTTGCTTTTATTTTTGGTTTTCTCTTTATGTATAGCGGCAATAGCTTTTGGCAAACGGTTTTAAAGTGGAAATGGTTATATATAGGCATAGCGGCTGTTTTATATACCATTAGATTCACTGAATTTGAAGGGATTTCAAATATGTATCTCACAAGTTTAGAATCTAATTGCTGGATATTTGGGGTTTTTGGTTTGGGATATAAATATCTAAACAAGCCAAGCGCTCTATTAAGCTATTTAAGTCAAGCCGCTTATCCCGTTTATATCATCCATATGTTTGTGTTATTTGCGGGTGCACTTATCATATTACCATTAAACCTTCATCCTTTAATAAAATTTGCAGGTATTACACTTTTCACCTTTATAGTCTGCTTTTTTATTTATGAGTTCATACTTAAAAGGATTAATATTTCAAGACCCTTATTCGGGCTTAAATGGAAATTTATAGTTGGTGATAAAAAAATAAATGCAGAATCAAAACCTGCTGAAATAAACTAGGAATAATTATATTTAGCTGATATTCAGTAATCTATTTATAGAACTAGATAAAACTATCAGGATGAACAAAAAGCAAACAATGAGAATTTTATTACTAATTGGAACAATAGTATCATTGTACTTTGTTCCATGGACAATTGTTAAAGCTTGGATTTCACCATTACCTAAAACAGTTCAGGAACAAGTAAATAAAGCTGCTGATTACGGGTTTGATGGCATTATTATTTATGTAGATGAAAAAGGTAAAAAACCTGCATTTTATGCTTCAGGTTATAAAAACCGAGAAAATAAAACTCCTACCGACCCTAGTTCATTGTTTAAAATTGGTAGTGTCAGTAAACTTTATACCGCTGTTTCAATTGTAAAACTGGTAAATGAAGGAAAACTCTCATTAGACAAAACGCTTGCAGATTATTTCCCTGAATTAGTTGGACGAATTGAAAATTCGAATAAAATCACCTTGAAAATGATGGTGCAACATCGAAGTGGAATTCCGAATTATACCGATACAAAAAACTATTGGGTTCATCCAAAACAGAACGATAAAGAACGACTTGATTTAGTACTAGACTTACCTGCCAATTTTGAACCTAATGAAGATTTTGAATATAGTAATACAAATTATTTATTACTCTCTCAACTCATTGAAAAAGTGACAGGAGAAACTAAATTTTATTATATAAGAGAACATATTTTACAACCTCTAAATCTTAAAAATACTTTTGGCTCAATTAAAGATGTCAATTTAGATGATGTGATGAGTGGCTATTACGTTGGCTACGAAAACGACTTAAAAACAGATGATAATGGTGTAATGTTGGCGACAGCAGAAGACTTGGGTAAATTTGTTAGGGCTCTGAATGATGGTACTGTCTTTAAAGATAAAAAAGAACAAAAAATGTATGCTTCACTTTACAAGTTTGAGCATACTGGTTTGATGCCAGGATATCAAACGATTGCTAAATATCATAAGAATATAGATGCAGTAGTTATTCAATTTACAAATACGGTCAATTTTGACGGTTACAATTGGAGTTTATCAGAAATCATGTACAATCGAATAGTAAAAATACTGAAAAAGAAAAACTAGCAAAACGCTAATCCATTTATCACATTTTTTTTAAATCTGATATGTCTAACACCAAAAAAATGCTGTTATAATAACATGAATCTAAATCAAATAACCATTCCGTCGTTGGATTTGACAAAATCAATTCCATTCTATAAAAAATTAGGATTGCAGTTAATAGTTAAATCGTTGCCACATTATGCAAGGTTTGAATGTCCAGACGGAACTTCTACATTTTCAATTCATAAAATCGAAAATCTGCCAAAAGGAGAGGGGATTTATGTGTATTTCGAATGCGAAGATCTTGAAGCACAAGTTGAAAAAATAAAAAAGAGGGGAATTAAATTTGACCAAGAACCCACGCTTCAAAGTTGGTTGTGGAATGAAGCGAGACTGAAAGATATTGACGGAAATCAACTCATATTATTTTATGGCGGTGAAAACCGTCTCAATCCACCTTGGCGAATTAAAAACAACCAATAGTTCAAATGAAAAGTTTTTTTACATCATCAATCATTCAAGACAAAGAAGAAAAGACAAAATATCGCTGGCAAGTTGCTGTAAGTGTACTTGTTTTATTTATAGTTGGCGCCTTTATTAATATACCCTTTAGTAGAGAAGTAAAAAGATTGAATAGAGCGGCAGGGAACACAAACCTCAACCTTAATGAATCAATTTTTGATGATCTAACTGCCATTGGAATAAGCAGCTTATTCTTTGGAGGATTATTGGTTTTTATTGGATTATGGATTTCTTCAAGAGCAAATCTAGGAGCACCAATTATTGCTCGATTTTTTTCAAAAAAACCTATCAGTACATTAATAAATTGGAAAGCGATTCTATCAAGTATTGTTTTAGCAATCATGGTAGCACTATTTTTATTGGCTCTTTTTGAGTTACAAAAGGCACTTTATCCAATAGTAAGCAAAATTGCACGGCCAGATAAGTCTTTTTATGCGCTTGTATCATTTTCAGCCGGAATTAGTGAAGAAATAATTTTCAGACTAGGATTGATGTCCTTGATAATTACTAGTATTCAATTTGTAAAGAAAGTGGACGATCCATCGAATAAAATGGTTTGGACTGGTATCCTAATGTCAGCTATATTTTTTGGGCTTATTCATCTACCACTAGCCAAAAATTTTGCGGAATTAACAGCTTTTACTATAGGCGTAACAATGATAGGAAATTTAATAACAGGGTCAACATTCGGTTGGATATTTTGGAAGCGAGGACTATTAGTTGCTATTATATCACATATTGCTTTTGATATAGTCTTTCACGTCATTGCAACACCATTTACATAGAATAAAGCACTTACAGGAGTAACAAAAGAAGCGCTAATTCAACTAAAAAAACATTATGCAAACACACAAAATTACTTTAGTCTTTATACTTACTTGCGCATTGGGTTTTGGACAATCTGAATGTGATACGACAATTGACTATGGAAATAATCCTGCTTCAGGAAAATATGCCCAAGTTAATGGAATCAAAATGTATTATGAAACTTACGGAAATTCAACGAAACAACCTTTATTAATAATCCACGGAAACGGAGGTTCTATTAAAAGTGGTCGATGCCAAATAGAATATTTTAAAAATGATTATTATGTTATAGTTGCAGATAGTAGGTTTCAAGGAAAATCAGAAAATGGAAAAGAAAAATTGACCTATAATTTAATGACGGAAGATTATAATTCGTTTTTAAATCATCTCGAAATAGACTCCCTTTATATTATTGGGCAAAGCGATGGGGGTATTATTGGTTTGCAACTAGCAATCAAGTATCCATCGAAAGTCAAAAAACTTGTAGCAATTGCTCCAAATTTGAGATCTGATAATTTAGCAGTTCATCAATGGGATA
>Ga0209344_10000569_pt1 | contig 60750 bp, 51 predicted proteins | sample Cruoilmetagenom6_FD_187293 | JGI IMG/M metagenome (GOLD analysis project Ga0209344, IMG submission 187293) | Oil polluted marine microbial communities from Coal Oil Point, Santa Barbara, California, USA - Santa Barbara Oil Seep Sample 6 (SPAdes)... | ecosystem: Environmental > Aquatic > Marine... | reverse complement strand
CATTGTTAGTGTGGCAATGCCAAACAGATACTGAGGAGTGTAATAGCTTGCACTCCGTTATGTTTTAATAACTGGCAGATTTCATTAGCGGTTGTGCCAGTGGTCACCACATCATCAATTAAAATCACATGCCTTGGCAGTTTTAGCGGGGTCTGGAGGTTAATGCTAAAGGCATTTTTTAAATTTTTTCTGCGCGCTATACCAGACTTACCAACCTGATTTTCAGTCTGCTTATCACGAACGATAACGTCCGTTTGGTAATGGTAACTAAAATGCAGGGCGAACCTTCGGGCAATTAGGTGTGCTTGGTTAAAACCGCGTACTTGCCACTTTTTTAAATGTAATGGCACGGCCAAAATCAGCGTGTTATCCGCGGTTAAATTGGGCTTATCAACCCTAAGATAGTCTTGCCAATGTCTGACCAGTAAATAACTCAGTAACTCAGCTAATTCCGTTTGGTGTTGGTATTTCAGTAAGCTAATCCAATTGCTAAAAGGCCAAACATAAGGTGCTATTGAGACTAGATGATCGAAATCGTTTTTTTCAATGAGTTGGGCAATGGCCGGCCAAGACAATAAGTCATAAGGCAGAAGTTGATGATTAAAATACGGTAAGTCAGCTTGGCAATATTGACAAAGTAACGGGTGCTTTTGGCAGGTGTTACCACATAAAATACAACAGCTAATCTGTAACTTAAGGTTGTTGATTTGATGATGTAAGCTGTGTTTTAAAGCGACAAGCATTGCGCTATTGAACTTGCGGGTAAATTCCATTTTCTGCATCCTTTCGTTAAACTACGCACTCATCCGTTTGCGAGTATATTAAGCATGGCAGAAAGATTAAAAATTGCGAGCCGAGGCGAAGGCACGCCATTAGTATTTATTCATGGTTGGGGGCTCAACTCAGCGGTCTGGCAGCCTTGTTTAACACAGTTAGCAAAAAACTTTGAAGTGATCACGCTAGATCTGCCCGGCTTCGCGACGAATAAAGACTATCAGCTTGGAGAATATTCGTTAGTGGAAATCACTGATGCCATTGCCCAAGTGGTGGCAAAACCTGCGGTGTATATTGGTTGGTCTTTAGGTGGTTTAGTCGCAAGCCAAATGGCTATCATGCATCCTGAGCAAGTATTAGCTCTGATCACAGTGGCAAGCTCACCACAGTTTGTTGAGCAAGAAAATTGGCCGGGTATTAAAGCACATGTTTTAGCAAACTTTCACCAACAACTTGCCGAAGATACGACAAAAACTATTAATAACTTTTTAAAAATACAAGCCATGGGTAGCCCACATATTCGCCAAGACATTAAGGTTATTCGTGATTTAGTTATGCAGTATCAACAGCCAGAACGACAGGCTTTAGATGACTCATTGCGTTTATTGGAAACATCAAATTTATCTGAGCAGTTAGCGGCTATTAAACAGCCTTTTCTAAGGCTTTACGGTAAGCTTGATGGCCTAGTTCCTAAACAAGTAATCCCATTGGTAGCTAGCCTTGCCCCTAATAGCGAACAGCATATCTTTGCACAAGCTTCCCATGCGCCATTTATCTCTCATCAAGCAGAGTTTTTAGCTATCTTGCAAAGCTGGCTGAGCGAACAGATTAAAAACCCGAAGTAGTTTACTTTTTAGGACATTTGATTGATAATTGAGCAGGTGATTACAAGGAATATATTTAGTGATTTATCGTTAACAACTATTTTGTTAGCAAGATAAATATATTTAGGAGAATACTATGGAAATTCAATCAGCTTTTACTGCCGGTGTACAAGGCTTTCAAAAAGCCAGTGAAGACGCTTATAAGGCGGCTGAAGATATAGCGGCTAGCGTAGGTGAGGCCTCTGAAACTTTTGGCATAGCTCAAGAAAATAATGATCCTGCTAATAAGGTTTCGGTTCAAACTAGTGATAAAGCGGTAAATTTAAATCAGTCGGTAGTGGATTTACGCGTGGCAGAATTTCAAGCTAAAGCTTCAGCGGAAGTGGTTAAATCGGCCGATGAAAACTTAGGAACGTTATTGGACGTACGGGTTTAATTGTTATGAATATCACCCCGCAAAGCAACCATATTCCGGTACAAACTGCAGTTAATTTGCAGACAGATAGCTTGCGTCGTGAAAATCAGCAACGAGAAATTATCACCAAACCTGAGGCGATGAGCCAGTCGGCAGCGGAAAAAGGCGTAGCCTCTGATAAAGAGCGCGGCCGTACCCCAGCACAAAACAATGAACAGGTAGACTTTGTCAACTTACGTAAGCAAGCCCAGCTCGCTAATAATGCTATTAGCGATAATTCACAGCGTTCATCGCAAGATTCACCACAGGACAACAGCAAAGAAAATAGCGAACAAAGTGGTAACCCAAAGGGTGAGGTAACTGAAGAGCAAGGGTCACAAGCCAGTGCCGAAAAATCTAAGGAAGCTTTATTTGCAGAACAACAAGAGGTAAAAAGCTTAAAACGACGTGATCAAGAAGTACGTTCACATGAGTTAGCTCATGCTGCTGTTGGTGGTGCTTATACTGGTGCGCCTAATTATTCATTTGCGCTAGGCCCAGATGGTAAAAAATATGCGGTTGATGGTGAAGTCTCGGTTGATTTAGCCCCTGTTGATGGTAACCCTAGCGCCACAATCGCTAAAATGCAAAAAGTTCACGCTGCCGCATTAGCACCGGCAAACCCATCTATTCAAGATACTCGCGTTGCTGCATCTGCTGCGAAATTGATTGCACAAGCGCAATCAGAATTGTCGGCAATAGCGCTGGAAGATCCAAACGCTAAGCGAGACTTTGTTGGTTTAATTAAGCCCAATGATGTTTTTTCTCAAGAAGCCCAGAGTGGAAATGGTGCCAGCAATGAATTTGATAAATTTTTTGAGCAAACATTATCCGCGCAAGAACAAGTGGCTCCGAGTAGATCACTAGAAGTAGATGAAAGGGCGGGCCGTATTAACCAGTTTTACTTAAATATTAATCAAGCTTATGAAAAACCAACAAGCTATCAATTTGAACTCATGGCCTAGTTATACCCACATCATCAATTATGTGATCTTTTTGTGCGTAGGCAAAATTAATCAAGGTAAGGCGCTCGATTGAGCAATAGCAGGCTCTCGGGATTGAGAGCAAAACAGGATTGGCGTATTCTAACCAGCACAAGTGAGCATTAATTAGTGAAATTGCTATTAACCCAATCCCACTAATTAGTTGGTTATTCCGACTGGTTTACAGCTTGTCCTTCGGCTGGTAATTCTGAGAGTTCACTTATCTATGCGGAATGGTATTATTAATGGAACTAGTCTTACACTAGTAAAGCGTTAACAAAAAAAGCCTGCAGTTTTGCCGGCTTTTTACGTTTAGCTGTGATAATTGTTCGGGTTAACTACTAAATGCCGTAATCTTCACGGTATTTTTTAATGTTAGCTAAACTATCAGCCATATCCGGTTTTTCTGCCAAGTAGCTAATTAAATCAGTCAATGTCACGATAGAAATGACCTTTGTATTAAAGTCGCGCTCTACTTCTTGAATGGCAGAAAGTTCAGCTTGGCCTCTTTCTTGTCTATCGAGTGCGATCAGTACACCTGACAATTCTGCGCCGTGTGCTTGAATGATTTCCATCGACTCACGAATAGCCGTACCTGCAGTGATCACATCATCAACTAACATCACCTTACCAGCAAGCGGTGAACCGACTAAGCTACCGCCTTCACCGTGCTTTTTGGCTTCTTTACGGTTAAAACAATAAGGCATATCAATATTATAACTGTCAGCAAGTGCTACCGCTGTGGTGGTGGCAATGGGAATACCTTTATAGGCAGGGCCAAACAATAAGTTATAGTCTATTTTTGAGTCTTGTAATGCGGCGGCATAAAAACGGCCTAAACGGGCTAAATCACCACCGGTATTGAATAAACCAGCATTAAAAAAGTAAGGGCTTGTTCTGCCTGACTTTAAGGTGAACTCACCAAAACGTAAAACTTGTTTAGCTAAGGCAAACTCAATAAATTCGCGTTGATAATCTTTCATAATCAGTTCCTTACAAGGCTTAATTTAAAGCGGCTTTTTGAATATCAAATAATTCGTTAATGCTATTTTTCGCCAGTACTAGCATGGCTTGCATTTCATCGAAGCTAAACGGCTCTTCTTCAGCGGTACCTTGCACTTCAATTAATTTACCCGTTTCGGTCATCACGACATTCATATCAGTATCTGCGGCAGAATCTTCAGGATAATCCAAATCTGAAATCGCTTCGCCTTGGTAGATACCAACAGACACAGCGGCAATCATGTGCTTAAGTGGGTTGCTGTTAATAATGCCTTTAGCGCGCATATGGTTTAAGGCATCAACTAAAGCGACACAAGCACCGGTAATTGACGCCGTGCGAGTACCACCGTCAGCTTGGATAACATCACAGTCAACAGTAATGGTATTTTCACCTAAAGCGGCTAAATCAACCGCAGCACGTAATGAACGCGCGATTAAACGAGAAATCTCTAAGGTACGGCCACTTTGTTTGCCATTGGCAGCTTCGCGGCGCATACGGGTGTGAGTAGAGCGAGGTAACATGCCATATTCAGCGGTGATCCAGCCTTTGCCTTGACCTTTAAGAAAGCGCGGCACACCTAATTCAACCGTTGCGGTACATATAACTTTGGTATCGCCGAACTCAATAAGCACTGAGCCCTCTGCATGAGCTGTAAATTGACGAGTAATGGTTACCGGACGAATTTGCCCTAAAGTTCTGCCGCTTGGACGCATGTTGAATTTCCTATGTAATATAATTGCTGCGCATTATAATCGTTCAGGTAGAGATTTGACATAATGACGCCACAAGTATTTTGAAATATAGTTAATTATTAACAGGTCATTGTATTGTATATTAGTGAATAGTTAGCATTTTAGGTGCTTTAAATAGAGAAAATTTATGAAGTTTCAGCGGTTTATCATTGTATTTCTAGTCAGTTTTTTTATTTCTAAGCAAGCGAGTGCGCAACAGACTATAGTAAAGTCTGTTAACGAGCTACCGCGCTATAGCCAAGTTTATAGCGAATTACGTGACCCGTTTAAAGATGCCCAAGCGGCCATTGCTCTAGCAGCAAAAAGTAACCGTAATGTCTTGATTGAAATTGGCGGCAACTGGTGTACCTGGTGTCATAAAATGGATGCCTTTTTAGCGAAAAACCCTCAGGTTTACCAAACACTGCATGACAATTATGTGCTACTTAAAATTAATGTCAGTGACAGCAATGGCAATGAAGCATTTATGCAATCGTTGCCGCCTGTGCAAGGTTATCCACATATGTATGTTTCAACCAGCACAGGTCAAATACTACTGTCAAAAGATACCGCGGAATTACTCGACAACTTAGAATATTCAGTTGATTATTGGCAAGCATTTTTAGCGAAATGGCAGGTAAAAAATAACCAGGAAAATAGCGATGTCTCAAATGCAGAAGGCTAAAGTTATCAGGCAAAAAAAAGTCGTCAATAAGCCATTGTCAAAAATACAGTCATTTTTCGATGAAGGTTTTCAAACACCACAATGGTTAAAAAAGAAAGTATCACGTCGTAGCGTGTTAAAATCTGCCGCAGGCGCTATTATGATTGCCGCGATACCCATGCGCAGTTGGTCAGCTGAGAGTAACGATAAGTTCATCAGTGCGTTACAAACCAACCCTTGGTTAACACTTGATAGTGTACTTAAACATTTATTACCTGAGTCGCCAACTGGCCCATGCGCCGAAGACATTAAAGCAACACAGTATTTATATAATGTCGTCTTTGAACAACCGACAGATGACACTGAAATTGAGTTTATCTATAAAGGCGTCGGTTGGTTAAATGGTTTTAGTCAGAGCCAGTTACAGAAAAGTTTTGTTAGTTTAACCTTTGCTGAAAGAGAAAAGATTCTTAAAGCTATTAGCAAATCAAGCGCAGGCGAGAACTGGTTAAGTAACTTAGTTGGTTATATCTTTGAAGCCATGCTGACCCCGCCTAGTTATGGCGGTAACCCTGATGGTATAGGTTGGCAGTGGCTAGAGCATCAAGCGGGTTTTCCATTACCACCAGCGGGCAAACGTTATTACGAATTACCTGGTCAATCTATAAGCAAATTAGGCGATAAAAAATCGAGCAAGCATAGCGATGCCACAACCGTGCTCAGTCACCAGCAATATACCCGTAAGCAAATAGGAACTCGAAAAGCATGAAATATGATATTTGCATAGTCGGCAGTGGTGCTGGCGCGTCTCCTGTTGCATACACTTTAGCGAAAGCCGGTGCGAAAGTGTTAGTGCTAGAAAAAGGACCTTGGCTGACAGAAAAAGAATTCTATAAAGATGAGTTAGCCATCAGTTTACGTGATGTGTACAACCCGAAACTCGAAGACGAACAGCACGTTATTGAAGAAGAGTATCAAACGGAAGCGGGTGAAAGCTTTTGGCAAGGTGAAGCAACAAGTGAGTCAGGCTGGAGTTTCTGGAATGGCACGGTTGTTGGCGGCTCATCGAATTTTATGAGCGGTTACTTTCATCGGTTAAAGCCGGTAGATTTTCGTTTAAAAACTGAGTTTGGCGCCATTAAAGGCGCTAACGTTGAAGATTGGCCACTGAGTTACGCTGAACTTGAACCTTATTATGCCCTAGTGGAACAAGTAGTGGGGGTATCTGGGCAAGTCACAGCGCATCCACATCAAGAGCCTCGCTCCACCGACTTTCCTTATCCTCCGCTTGCCGAGCATGGCATTTCATCATGGATAGATAACAGTGCAGCGAAGATTGGTTATCATACCGTACCCGTGCCACGCGCTATTTTGTCGCAACCAGCCATGGGCAGGAATAGTTGTGAATACTCAGGCTATTGTAGTAGTTATGGTTGCTCGTCAGGCGCAAAAGGTAGTGGCAGAGCTGCATTGCTTAATCATGCTGTCGCAACAGGCAACTGTACGATCACGCCGCATGCGAAAGTTTATAAAATTGAAACCGATAACGAAGGTAAAATATCCGGCGTGCTTTATTACGATAAAGCGGGACGCAAAAAAAAGGCAAGCGCTCAATACTATGTTGTCGCGTGCCAAGCGGTAGAAACCTCTCGTTTATTACTGGCATCTAGAGGGGAAAAATTCCCTAATGGCATTGCTAATAATTCTGGGCAGGTGGGCAAAAACTTAATTTTCAGTGGCGGTGGCACAGGTCGTGGTGATTTCTTTTATCAAGACTTAAGTAAAGAAAAACAAGCACAACTAAAGCAAGTTGGGCCGTTTATTAATCGCGCGTTACAAGACTGGTATCAGATTGACGACAAAGCCTTTGCGGGTGTTAACCGTGATGGCAAAGCCAAAGGCGGCACGATAGATTTTTTGTTCTATCAAAACCCAATAGCTCGCGCTCAAAGCACAAAATGGCAAGTTGATGAAAGCCAAAACAGCGAGCAGCTAGTTTGGGGAGAAGCACTTAAACAAAGCATGAAAAAGGAATTCACCAGCTATAAAACTCTGCGTTTTGAAGTGTTTAATGACTGGCTGCCAACCGATAACTGTTTTGTCGCGCTCGATGACGAAGTGACGGATAAATGGGGTGACCCAGTAGCGAAAATACGTATTGGTGCACATAACCACGATTTGGATGTTGGCGAATACTTAGCTGAAAAAGCGGAGAAGCTGCTGGTAGCAATGGGCGCAAGCAATGTTTCATCTTCTATAAGCAGCGCGCCAGCGTCAAACTTAATGGCCGGAGGTTGTCGGTTTGGTGATGACCCTAACAACTCAGTATTAAATAAATACTGTCAGGCGCATGAGGTGGATAATCTTTTTGTTACTGATGCTTCGTTTATGCCAACGGGTGGCAGCGTGCCATATACTTTTACCATTTATGCCAATTCATTTCGTGTTGCCGATCACATAAAAGCGCGTTGGCAAAAAAGCAGTAACTAGGCTCAGCCTTAATTGGCTGAGTGATAAATAGTTGCCCCAATTCTGAATGCAGTAGATACCTGATCTCAGCTAGGGCATAATCTCAATTAATGACCATATTCAATAGTTAGGAAATTCAATGATCCATAGTATGACAGCGTTCGCTCGCCATGAAATTAAAGGCGAATGGGGTAATGCCGTGTGGGAAATCCGCAGCGTTAATCAACGTTTCCTCGAAACCTATTTTCGTTTACCTGAGCAATTTAGAAGTATAGAGCCGGTATTACGTGAGCGCTTTCGAAAGCAGTTAAATCGCGGCAAAGTGGAATGTAATTTACGTTTTAATGCTAACCCAGGTGAAAAAAGCAATTTATCGATGAATACAGCACTGGCAGAAAATTTGCTAAAACATGCAAATTGGATCAATGAGCAAACATTAAATAGCCAAATTAACCCTTTAGAAATCATGCGCTGGCCAGGAGTTATGGAAGCCGAAGAGTCAGACATGAATGCCATTCAAGCTGAAATACTGACGGGTTTTGATCAAGCCTTGCAAGACTTTATTGTTGCCCGAGCAGATGAGGGTGCCAATATGAAAGTCCTGATCGAACAACGCTTAGATGGCATTATCGAGCAAGCCGATATTGTTAAAGGCCATATGCCAGAAATTATTCAATGGCAACGCAAACGCATAACCGACAAATTTGCCGATGCCAACATTGAACTTGAATCATCACGGGTTGAGCAAGAGCTGGTGCTACTGGCGCAAAAAATGGATGTTGACGAAGAAATTGACCGCTTATTTAGCCACGTAAAAGAAACTCGCAGCATCTTGAAAAAAGGTGGTGCCCAAGGCCGCCGCTTAGATTTTATGATGCAAGAATTTAACCGCGAAGCGAATACTTTAGGCTCTAAATCGATTAACGCCGACATCACTAACTCAGCGGTGGAGTTGAAAGTGTTAATTGAGCAGATGAGAGAGCAGATCCAAAATATTGAATAAAAAATTTTCTAGTATGATCTCATTTAATCCATCAGACGTTAAGGTTTGTCGTCTGTAGCCATAAAGGATAGTCGTGTAGTTCCTACACGCGCAGCCCATTATTTATGGGCTGTTTTTCTTAAGAACTGGTGTGCGCTGCTTTTATTACTTTTATTACTTTTATTACTTTTATTGTTTCTATTTATCTTTTTTATGTATTGCCTTAAGGGCGGTGATATTGGCTTGGGCGCCTTCAGCCTCTCTTAGGCGGCGTCGATTTTCTGCAAAGTTATCAAACGCCAACTTAGCCTTTTCATCTGCCGCTTTTTTTGAAATATTTCCGGAGCCACTCAACACATCTCTATCATTAAAGTTCAAAAACTGATCAAGCTTCTCGTCCCAGTCTTGCAAGAACACCTGCTTGCGTCGCAAAGCTTGGTCTTCGGCAAAATCAAGCCACATATTAACGATGCGATTCAGCTCTTTGATTTCATCTTCACGAAGGTAGTTTTTCGCTATTGTGACATCTGTCTTGCGTACTTCATCACCTTTATAACTGGTTAAGCCCATATCTGGCTTACTGGTATCTACACGGCTGGAAATAAGCTCAGCAGCAGTCATCTGTGTGCAAGCATAGTGCAGTTTGTTTTGAATGGTTTGAAAGAAGCGGGTTGTATCTTGCTTTGATGGCTCATAATCAGCTGCCATTGTGAAAATCTCTTTAACCCGCAAGTATACACGTCGTTCACTAGCTCGAATATCACGAATGCGTTCAAGCATTTCATCAAAGTAGTCTGGTACGGCAGACTGACCCACTGGCGGGTTTTTCAAACGCTCATCATCCATGGCAAAACCTTTGATAAGATATTCTTTTAATATCCCAGTCGCCCATTGGCGAAATTGTGTACCGCGCTGTGAACGAACCCTGTAGCCCACGGCCAAAATGGCATCAAGATTGTAGTGGTCGATTTCGCGAGAAACTTGCCGAGTACCTTCTAATCGAACTATCCGGAACTTCCGGATAGTTGCGCTGTGTAAAAGCTCGCCTTCTTTGTAGATATTAATTAGGTGCTCATTAATCGTACGAACATCTTTGTCATAAAGTTCTGCCATCACAGCTTGAGATAGCCACAAGGTATCGGACTCAAAGCGACATTCAACACGCGTTTGACCGTCTGCGCTAGTAAAAAGAATAAACTCTCCTTGTGGAGCTTGAGGGATATGCTCTGTCATTCACTTCACCTTCTGCATAATTGATATAGCTCGCTTACTCATGCCATTACCTCTTCGGACACATTTTCAAATTCCTCATTGACGTGTACACGAACAATTAAAACAGAAAACGCTATGACTTTTAGGGAGTTCTTACCAAGTAGAACTCAAATTTTCGTACAGTGCTAAGCTGCCTTGAATCTCACCCCAATGCGAAATCTCTGGTAAACGCTCAGCTTGAATTAGTTTAAAGTTGAAGTGCTCTTCATAAGGCTTTGCAATTATGTTGGGTAAGAGCACTGGCGCGCCAGAAAATTCAAATACCCAGTATTTTTCGATAGCGTCACTATCTTTTCCTGTTATTTCCTTATCAATGTCGCGCCTCGGTAAAAGCTTTACACTAGCAACAGAATACAAGTATTTTCCGAATTGCTCTTTATCTTGATTGCTGTCACGGACTGTGAGAACAAGATAACGTATTTCACGGACAATGTTTCTGTGTACATTTTGACGATTAGTTGCAATAAGCCTTGTGTGGTAACCCTTTAAACAACCAGTTTTGGCTTTTTCCAAATACGTTTGCTCACGATCCAGCTCATTCACTGGTGCCACGAATGTCAAACCTTGGTGTCTAGACACATTGACGCCATAAGGCGCAATACGGGTAGAGTCTTCAATAAAATGATAATCAAGTGACGAAGATTTTTTGTACTCCAAATGCTGCTGCGTTTTACCAAGCTTCTGAGCTAAATATTCTTTAATCCAATAGTTATTAGAAGCTTGATTATCCTCACTTGGCAATAGTGGAAATGCGCCAATACCAATTTCATTGATAGCGTCGGCATAGGGGTTTTGTTCAGATTTTTGTTTTGGAAAAAAGCCTGGATATAAAGCAAACGCGCCAAGAACAGGGCGACTTTTTAATGGTGACTCGTATTCAAGGTGTTGTTGGTGAATAATCGCATCACGGTATCTATGCATCTGGTTTATAGCATCTTCAGGCACGGCATCTTTATCACCCAATTGCGTAGTATCTATACGATACTTGGCATCAAACAAAATAAAGAAAGCTTCTCCATTTTTCAATGTGACACGCAGCACAATATCAGGTCGATGATTTGCAAGCCAAGTACGATTAGCAGAGCCTTTAGGCGTAAATGAAGGTTCATGAGCAAGCTCTAGTTGCATACCATCACTTTCGTGTTGATATACGAAAGCGGCAGCCATCTCGTCTTTTGGAAATTGTTTCTCAAACTGCACTTGTTTAAGGTTGCTAAGTGTTTTGCTCTGTTGCACAAAACCCAAAGACTCAATAATAGACTTCACTTCTAAGAAGCACCAAATCTCATAAATATCGGCAACAGACTTCATGGATAATTGGCTTTTTCCAAGACTGTCGTTTAAGTAGTATTTTAACTGCTGCCAAACTTTATAAACCTTTGAATATCCAGCCGCTTCTTGCAGTACTTTAGATTCGGTATACCGCCCTTTATAATCACCAACTTCATGCCATAACGCGTGCTTTTCATACTGCCCAACTTGATCACGCCATACTTCTAACTCTTTAAGAAATGAACTAGATACTTTTGAATCTTTATCTGCATTAACGCCCAATAGCACCTTAGATAAGTTCGTTTTTATTTTCGCAAGCACCATTTTAATAAAGCGGTTTTCTGGGGTATCAAGATGCAAGCGCTGTTTTTTGATCGTAATCCGAGATGCGCTTTTTGATGCGATTAACTCTTTTGCTTTCTGCTCCTGCTTAGCTCCTAGTCTTTTATTTACTCTCTCTAATTTCTGCTGAAAAGTATAAGACTGCAATCGGTTATGCGGTGCGTTTAGTACTCTTTTCACGCCTTGATTAAACTCGGCAACTAAACGCTCAAATTGTGCTAACCAAAAGAGCTCAAATTTTTCCTGTTGTCTTGATGATCTGCCTTGAGTATGCGTTGTTTTACCACTAATGGCATATCGCCACAGCGGATAAATAGCATCAATGTCTTGGTTCATAATGCTCAGATCTTGAGCTTGTATCATTTTCGTTGCAAAGACGGTAAAAGATACAGGCACAGATTGCCAAACCCCATTAACACTGTAACGGATTTTAAAATGACATAACCCAACATCATTGCCAAAGTTAATCACTGCATTCAATGATTTTCGTTTGGGGTGCGAAGAAAAGCTTTGATCAAGCAAAGTATACTTGTGATTAACAGAAAAAGAGTCGCTATCAACTTGGTCATTAAACTCAATTTCAAACCAATACTGGCGGTTTTCGAAAAAAAACGGCTGAATATGTGGTGGCCCCACAATATCGAGGCTAGGTAACATTGACTGAGAGCCAACCAAAACACGTGTTTCTTCATATTTTGGCAGCTCAACAGCGCGTGACAAGTAAGTTCTTTTTAGCTTGTTCCTAGGAGAATCTAAGCAATCTGTAGATACATGAATATCAAAATCATCATGTACATAGCTCAACAATTCATTATTTTTAGCCATGTTCCATTACCGCCAAAGTATAAAAGCGCCGTTAATTTAAGGCCAAAAAGATGTAAAGCCACGAACAAGTTGCTCATTCATCCAGTTCAGTTTTTTCTTAGAACGGCAATCCACATTAATAGTTTCACCTTTTGGCTGTAGCTTTTCACGGTACAAATCCGGTCGTCCGTTTTCCCATGTCCCAGCCAGCTGCTGTTCTAATACTGTTAGCAACTTTTCTAAAATATTCTTATCGCTATGCCCAGCTAGCTTATCTTCATCGCCTTCAATGCGCGGCAGAACCTTACACATCATAAAGTCATCCCACACGGCTTTTAGGGTAAAGTCATCTTGTGGTTGGCTGCTAGCAACCGCAAGTAATAATTCGTTGAGCGCGCGAAACGCCAATTCAAACGGGGTATTTTTTAGTACTGTATTGACGGCCGATAAAAAGGCAACGGTTTTTGCGCCATCTGCATCAAAGGTATTAACTAATTCCGCTTTGCTAGCGTGTGACCAAATAGGATAGCTTAGGCGTTTATTACAGCTAGTTGGGGTGAAAAAGTCGTTATAGTCGTTAGGGAAAAACTCTCCAAAATCAAAGCTCAGCGCACGGTCAATTACTTTTCGCGAAAAGCCATGGGTGGTTTCATCCATATTGACGGTACCTGCGACCAACAGGTTGAAAGGAATGCCTAAACCATACTGGCAAATTAATTGCCAAAGCTCGTCATAATTTTTATTTTCACTGTTATCAAAGCCTAGTGCTTTGCGTAGCTTTTCTATATCAGCGACTTCTTTAATGGTGGCGGGTTTTAATAAAGCATCACAGCTGTATGCAAAGCTGTCACCCGTCCAATCCCATTCGCGGGTTTCAAGTACCGATAAATAATCAGCAAAATACTGCTCAACCGGTGCAAGGTTCATTTCATCTAAGCACAGCCAGTAAGGCAATATCTGCTCAAGCGCATTATGCTCGCCTGTTACCACTAAACGCTCACCTAGCTCTTCGCTATCTTCAACTTCAACCTTAAGGTCGCTATTAGCAATTGCACGCCATGCTTTGGCGATAAACTGCAATACATCAGTAGTAATATATTCAGCGTCGCCATTTAAGCGCGATATATAGCCAAGCAAATCACTCGGCTCATGCCAGTCGGGTCTTACTGAGGTTAAACAATAGGTTTCAGCAAACTGCCCAGAGGTTTTTGCTTGCTCGCGGACAAAACGGGTTTTACCTGTACCTGATATACCAGCTAGGAGGAGGAAGGGCTTGGATAAAGCTTGTGTGTTACTAACTGCACGTCTTGGATGCTGATTAGTCTCTAAATTAACATCTGCATATATATCCAATAGTTCTGTTAGGTCAGAGCTAAGTGCATTTTCATCGGGCATATTTTCTAAAGGATAAAATTTTGCTCCAGCTGAAGCCCACTCATAAGATCTGCCCAATGTCGTATTGGATCGCAAATCAACTTTCTGATCCCAAGCATTAAGTCTTTTATCTAACCCCCTTATGCTATTGCGCAGTTCCTCCGCTTTCTGTTTTGCTAAAGCTGTTCCATATTGTGTCTTAAGCTCTGTAGTTCCAAAGCCCAGCGAGAGATAAACACCACTTCCATCTGAACGGAACAAATAAACAGGATAAATACCGGACTGTGTTGACTCTGTTATTGATGGGTTTAGGATAGACAACCAAGGAACATCCGCCCAATTTCCTGCACCAGCACTTGCTTTAATTAGATAATTAGATGGAGATGGCAGCTTTTTTTCTATTGCTCTGATTAAATCTTGTCTTAGTAAAGTGGCTATTGGATGACCAGTAAGCTTCTCATTTTTAGCTTGTTTCCAACCAGCTGCTATTTCTGCTAAAAGTTGTCTTAAACTCATACGTATCCTTTATACTAAGACCAAGAATTTTTGGTATTCCAGTTCTATTTTTTTTGCTATTGCATATCCTGAAGATAATAACCTTACAACCCCCAAACCTTCCAATGTTTTCAGTGTTCTCGACACATTACTGACCGCTCGTCCTGTAAGCGCGGCCAATTCCGTAACCGACTGAGGCTGTTGTTCGGCGATCACTTTTAACAATTGCTGGTTTTCTTTCGAGAGCACATTAGCTACCGACTTGAGCGAATCAAACCAAATATCAACGGAGTAATCGGGGTCTCGCGTTTGACCTTTAATAGCTATCACACAGCGCGATTGTTCTGCGTTTTTCATTTCTTTACTCGCATAGTTTACTCGAATCGTTTGTTCGCGACTTGCTAGATAGCCAGCGAGTGCATATACAGCACTTAATCAATTAAAAGACTGTACACTTATACATAAGTTGCATATCTTATCAAGGGCTGATAATAGCGCAAGGATATTTTCCGTTTAGGACGATAACAGCCCCCGTGCACAGCAAGTACACTAGCGGTATTGTCTGTGATGGGCTTCACCCCTGGCCGAGTAATTATGTTTGCTGGCGGTGCACTAAAAGGTGACAAGCTGGTACTGGCGTTTATCGCCCCTTTACACCTCCAAGATACTTCATAGGTAATAATTTGTAGACCTGTTAAACCTGAGTAACTATAGCTCACATATTAAACCAAAAATTGAAAAGTTTGTTTTAATAAAGGCTGTACCTGAACCACTCTGGCGACAGGTACAGTGCTTACATAACGTCTTGGAGCAATCGTCACAAATCCCCAATACTGTAAAAATCGTTCAATAAACCTAGATTCAATTAGCACGCTTAAGTTACGTTCCGGTGACAAGTAATCATCTGTAGGGAATGCCTGTAGTAAATCGGGGAACGCTATCATCACCTCTTTAACAAGCTGATCCACACTGTTGTGGCTCTGAATGCGCCACAGCATAAACAACCAAAAGGTACGCAAGTCGACATCATATTCAAAGCCGTCCAAATATCCCCAGTTATATTTGCTGATTGCCGCTGCTAACATAGGTTTAAAAAATGCCTGTATACCTAAAGCCTGATACTGCTTTTGTGCTGATTTTTTCACATGGTAGCGACCGCTACGTCGATAAATAATGCCACTAATTTCGGCTAGTACTCTGGTGTAGTGCAAGGCATTAAATTTATCTTCGTTACTGCCCGAAAACTCGCTGATACTGATATTTACAGGGAACTGAGCAACGGCAAACTCAGGCAGTAACTCACTGGCCTGTTTCACCAACTTAGCCGGTAGGTTGCCTTTACTCGTGGCTTTGAATGACCCTTCTTGCGCCATAGCCTCATCAAGAATGAGGGCTAAATAGCGCATCACAGGGCTGGCTAAAAGCTTATTTGGTGTGCTGATTGTCAGCCACTGTAATTCATCGAAAGGCGCATAAAGCCAATTGGCCATTTGCGTTGGCGTTACACCACAAAAGTCGGGATGAGGTTGATCATTTCGATCTTGCACTTTGTGCTGTAATGCCGCATTGAGTTGATCAATGCTCAAATTGGGATTCATTGCCAGCATGGCTTCAGCATCATCAAAAACTTGGGCATGTTGCTTGGAGACGCTGCTCATACAACAACGTTTAAATTTTTTACCACTGCCACAATGACAAGGTTCGTTCCGGCCTAATTTCATTGTTGACCTCTCTTATTGTGTAGAAAAAAGCGTTGCATTCTCTTGTTTTCGCTGGGCGAGTGTCTTTGCAATTGCTTGCACAGTTGTTTTACTGATCGTTTGTTGTGTTGCCAGAGATGCAAAGTTATCAATCGCATCAACGACTTCTTGAATACATTGCTGGGCCTCTTTCCAGTTAGCAAAACCTGCACTTGCTGCCAATTTTTGCATTACCTTGAGTGGCGGCGCTTTTCCATGCCCTGCAAAGGCTGTTGCATGCTCATTAAAGGGATGAGGGCTAAATGTAACGTCGTAAAACGGAGCTAGTTGCCAGTTACCATCATCCCCTTGTAAAAAGCCCCAGTTTTTACTGTGGTCATCTTGGTTTGCAGCAAATAAATTAAACATAGCACGACGAAACTGCAGTTGCCCTGCTGCAGGAGACTTACACAACTGACGACTGGCTTTAATAAGGTCACTATAGTCTAGGCTAGGAGTACGAAAGTCGGCATCCAATAAACCACAGGCACTATGCATATGCAAACGCCCTGCATGATGTTTACTATCGGCTTTATCTGCCTTAGGTAAATAGTCAAAACGTTTAAGTGCTAGCCAAGCTTTTGCACCGCTACTTGGTGGCGCATCAATTAACTGCCAAACCGGTGGCTGGCACTTAGCTTGCTCAGCCATTTGTAGATACACGGCTTCACATAAGCCTTCTTCGTGGCCTAGTGCCAAGTTCTTTGACGTAAACTTAACTAACCATGCATCATCCCCTGGCTGTGCATACGTACGACATTGCTGCGCATCACCAGCAGGCATATAAACTTGTGCTTTAGGCCTTGCCCCACCAGAGCTACCTACAGCGACCAAGGTTGCTAAAACGTGTTGTGTATTACCATCTAACTCTTCAGACAGGGACTGATCAAACAAGGTTTGTGCTTCTAGTCCAAGTGTTGCTATATCAATATTTTGATGTTGTTCAGGTGAAAACGCTGATACGGGCGTAAAAGACAATCCCCCCATACCTTGGCTGCCAACAAAAGCTAAGCGATCCATTGCTGTAACTTGCGCAGGTAAAACACCTTGTTGGCGAAATATTCGGTCTTGGAGCAACAACCCCCAGCCATCAGGCAAACTATCACCAAAAACGCCATGAATCCCGTGGTGAGGTTCTTTAGGTGCTTGTTGAAGCTGTCCATTTGCTTGTAAAGTAAACGGGGATAAATTTCCAAACTTACTAATGTATTCATCAAAGTACTGAAAGAACACTCCTTGGCGGTTTTGCGCTAATACACCCACCGGCACAGTTTCGCCCGTTGTAAGCGTTCGTTGCACATTGAGCTTTTGAATTGATTTAAAACTCATCTTTAAGGACCTCTTCTATACTGGTCGGTAAAGCAGTGCGGTCTGCGCGTACTTGGGTTAGCTGATAAAGCCTATCGAGTGAGTCAAGTGACTGCCATAATAGTAGTAACTGGCGAAATGAAATTTGCCCAGTGAGTTCAAATTTTTTAATGGTAGGCGCAGGCACACAACTTCGCTGGGCAAGCGCCTCTCGCGATAGCTTAGCCTGCTCACGTAAGCCACGAAGATGAGCTGCAAAAGCTTGGCTAACATCAGTGTCGTCTAAAAGTGAAAATTTCATACTCAACCCTTATGGATACAGTAATATCCATTATAGCGTAAAAAGGCGACTTATGGACACAGTAATATCCATAAGTGTGAGATGCGACCATATATAGAGAAGGCGTTCAAAGCTGGTATATTCTTAGTAGAGCAAGTAACCCGGAGTATTCGTTTAACTTTCTCCCCTATACGTTAAGAAGTAACCAGCTGGTGATTAAAGTGGTGAGTAGCATTCAATATTACATATCACTTTAAAGCTCAAAGCATTGATATATTTAAGTTTAAAAATATAACTCAATAAGCAGATCCAGAATATCGAATAGCAGCTTTACCTGATAGTAAAAAGCCCGGTCATGACCGGGCTTTTTGGTTTTCTACATGCATAGATGTTGTTAGTATCTACTAGCATTTCCTATTACTGACATGAAGTTACCGCAATGGCTACTTCGCCTTTGCCATCATTACTCAGGTTGGCTTGGTTGATCACTAGGTCTTCGCTACAGTCTGCCATTACTTTAAAGGACAAGTTGGCTTCACCACCGATGACGGTGGATACCCGTATTTCGTCACCAGCCACTGGCGCACTGCCACTGCCGTTGTAAAAGTAGCTTTTACCTAGGCTGCCGGTAGCATTCTCAGCTCCTACGGTGCCGCCATCAGCTGTGCCAGTAGACATATCGCCATAGACGAAGTGAATATCACCTTCTGCTGGCGTGCCATTTACTCCAATCCACACTTGCATAGTGACGGTATTAGTGCTGCCAAAGTGTGGTACAGCTTCCCATTCGTAAATCGTCCATGAGAAAGGACCGGCTGAGAGAGTGCCGCTATACATATTACCGCCAGCGTTGAGGTTTAGATCGCGCCAAAATGGTGCCAAGATGTTATTTGGCGCCGCAGCATCAGGCAGGTTTTGATTGTTAAAGCTGCTGAATTGACCACTGCTCAGCCCTGCTTCTAGGGTACCATTAACAGACATAATGGTTTGCGTATAAGTTTGGCCATTATAAGTATAAGGCGGCACATTGAAGGCGAATCCGCCATCATCACAATCTCCATTACAGCTTAGCGGCAGGGGAGCAAAAAATCCTGCAAGTGGTACATATCCGAAAAGTAAACCACCGTTATCTAATGCAACTTCAATAGCACCAACGTCAAGCTCGCCAGTCCAAGAGAGGCTGTTGCTATTGGCATCATAAGCCCAAGGCGATGTTGTTACGCCATTGATCACAGATTCCATGGCTGAGCCTGCTACATAGCTAGCACCTGCTGGCACGACGTCTGTAACAGTAATGGGTCCGGCTAATTGGCCATTTGTTACCTTAAGCTCATAACTTAAGATGTCACCGCTAGCCGCGGTGTCTTTATCGACGGTTTTGCTAAATAACTCTGCATTACTGGCTTTTGACGCAAATACTGCCAGTGGCATGTGTAAGTCTGGACTGCTGTTACCATTGCTGTTTAAGTTTAAGGTACCAAATTGCCAGTCTTCCGCTGAGTTATAGTTACGGGCGGTGACCGTTATGGTGGCACTTTCGCCGGCTTTGAGTTTCAGATTATGTTTTTTACTTTTTGCTTGTGGTGAAACTGCCACTTCAATTTCAAAACCACTGCCACTGGCAGTAACATTCCAGTGTCCAGTATGTTTGGTTTTATTGGTAACGACGCGAGTCCACGAACAGGTACCAACACAATTGCTGTCCATCATGCTAGGTAAGTTCAACGACTTAGGATCGCCACCAAGTGCAGGGTTAGCCGCGAGGAAATTGGCGACCGTTTCACTCATGACCAAACCAACTTCGTCGGCGGCACTAAGCTCTATTCGACCAGCACCTAAGTCAAAGGCATCAGTCGGCGTAGTACCGTCTTCTTTGAAGGTATTGGCGGTTACAGCAGACATCATAATCGCTGACTTGATTTCTGTCGGGGTCCAGTCTGGGTGTGCAGCCGCCATAAGCGCACCAGCGCCGGCGTTGTGCGGACTAGACATTGAGGTACCACTAATAATTTGATATTCGGGTGCAGGCGCCTGACCATTGGCTTCAGCGCCCATAATATCAACACCTGGAGCAGTGATATCAGGTTTGAGGACATTGAAAGCAAGCTGTGGCCCACGTGAACTAAACCCAGCCATGATATCGCCGTTTTCTGGGTCTAAGTTAAAGCCTGATGGGGTGATGGTGGCCATGGTCTCGGTATTGTTAGAGAGCCAATCGCGTAAAGCAATACCGGCTGTGTCACCAATATGAATGGCCGGTAAAAAGTGACCGTCTGCCACTGTACCTTCGCCTTGGCCTAAATTGGCTAAGACATAGCCGCCTGCACCACCAGCCAATACGTTTTGTCCTTTAGCCGTACGGGCAATCGTACCGCGGTCACAGACCACGATTTCGCCGTTAAACGTGCCAGCGGGGAAGGGGGTTAAACATTGCCCTGTCGGATCAAATGCCGTGGTATTGGCATGAATGATAGGAGCGGGGCCATAACCTGCGCTGAAACTTGCGCCACTGATATCGGCGAGAGCAGAGCCTGCACTGCTCAAATTGACTAGGTTATTAGCAATTTTGCGATTATGAGTGGATGCCGCGGTAGTCGATACCCAGGGACCCAAGTGAGCAACAGTACTTGCCGCAGGACCTGAATTACCCGCGGACGCAGCAACATAGATGCCCGCTTCGACAGCGGCTAGAAAACCTAACTCGACCGTATCATTGTATGGGTCACCGCCACCGGAAATTGAGTAATTTAATGCCGCGATACCATTGGGTAAGTTACCTGAATCAATGATGACTTGATTAATCGCCGCTACCAATGCAGAGCCAGGACAACCATCATCACAGACATCATAGGCAATAATATTGGCGTGCGGTGCTACCCCTGAAATATTGAAGCTTGCTGATGCCGTTGGCGCGACTAAAGTTGCGCCATTGACCACATTACCAGCCGCAGTTGAGGCGGTGTGACTACCGTGGCCATCGTTATCTTCGGGCACTGTACCATCGGAGGCAACAAAGTCCCATGCGCCAATAAGTTTGTCATTACAAAAACTTGCATCAACCGTAGCACAATAACTGCCGGGTAAATAAACACCACTACCTAGCGGGTTGGTGTGATCGTAGCCGTCATCGCCAATATCGGCAAATGACGGGTGATCGCTATTGATACCAGTATCTAATACCGCCACCACCATAGCTTCACCTTTAGGGCCATCGCTATTTGAATTCCAGATATGTTCAGCGCCTATCCATTGCGGTCCAACATCGGTCAACAGCTGTTCATATCTTTCCTTTTGAACGCGTAAAACCCCGTCCATAGACGATAGCTTTTTTGCTTCATCAGCACTGAGTTCAAGGGCAAAACCATTGATTGCGTGCTGATATTCATATTTAGGTTTTAAGTTTCTGTTAAATTTTCCTGCTGCTTCTGTGAGTACTTTTTGTTGTTTGTTTTTGAGGTGCTTTTGGTATTTCTTGGCTTTTTTGCTCTTGGTATCTAACTTTGTTTTCCCATTCGCTTTTGCGCTAGTGGCCTCAAACCCTGCTATGCCACCTTCATATACCGCAATTGCCGGTTCAACTAGTTGAATGATGTAAATATTTCCAGACGAGTTATTAGCGCTAAAAGCTAGCTGTGTTGGTTGGCTTGCTGATATCTGTAGCTCGTCAGCTGCCAAGGCTGTCATACTTGTAAATAGTGCTGATGTCAGTAACACCAGAGCATTTTTATTTACCATTATCATTTGCTTACTCCACCTTTAATCTTTAATTCAAATTAAACGATGACTAATACTTCATATAACTTTTAACAGAAGTGACGCAGTTTACAATTTGGTAAACAAGGTGATTCTGAAAGTGTTAACACACGCGAGTTATTTTAGTCCTGATTCCCTTGTCCCTACGAGTCCTTTGCTTATAAATTCATTATTATTAACTAAGCTTCAGAAACTTCACCGCAGTGAATATTTTCAATGTATTATCTCAAATATCGGTAGGGGGCTTAGTGTTGTTTAAAAAATCCACCTAAGGAGATATGTTTAGCCTAGACCAGTAACTCAAACTTTCAAGTTTTGTCAGCTTAGTTTTTAATTATTTAACCGAGTACATTAGCGTAGATTTTACAGTTACCTACCAAGACGCTAAATTTTATTTAATGATTGATTTTTACCTGTGGGCAATGAATCATGATGGCGCATAGTCAAGCGGTTATTGCTTGCTATAACTAGCTGTTTAATTAAGGATGCCTTCAATATGATCACATTATCCGCAGAGCAATGCCGTATTATCGGTGTCATGCTGGAAAAAGAAACTACCACACCAGAGCAATATCCACTTTCCATCAATGGCATTACCACCGCATGTAATCAAAAAAGTAACCGTGAGCCGGTGATGTCGCTTGATGAAGCTGAGATACAAAATAGCGTTGATGAACTGGTAAAAATGAACCAATTAATGATAGATCACAATGCCACGGGTCGAGTCAGTAAATATAGCCATCGCTTTTGTGATACCGAATTTGGACATTTAAAATTCAGCGCGCAACAAAGGGCCATTATTTGTCTGTTATTGCTCAGAGGGCCGCAAACGCCGGGTGAGTTAAGAACGCGCTCTCATCGTTTAGCGGACTTTGCCGACGTCCATCAAGTTGAAACGGCCTTAACGCAATTACAACACTTAAACGGTCAAACACTGGTTAAAAAACTTGCACGAGAGCCAGGAAAACGTGAATCTCGCTATGCGCATTTATTCTCAGATTTTAGCGAAAGCAGCTCAGCGGAAGTTCATTTAACGCAAGCGGAAGTGCACTCTCCAGCCATTAATAATCAACTCGCTCAGCGAGTCACTGAATTAGAGCAACAACTGGCGACATTAACAGAGCAAGTCGCCAATTTAACGGCTTTACTTGCAGATAGGTGATGCTTGATCTTCTTATCCAGATATTAAAATATTGTAGTAGCTAGCTCTTGCGTTAACTAAAAATGGGCAATGGCAGTAAAGTTGATTGCTGCCATTTAAAAAATGATACGGATATTTTATTGTTGGTGTATTAAGCCTGATTTATCGTTTTCAAAACCATGGCATATATAGCCATTTAAGCGGCTTTTTTTCTTGGTGATTTGGTGGAAATGTTCAAACCCCACTGAAAATGCAAACGGGTTGGCATTGTAGTCGGCATAGGACTGATCACTGCCATTTTTCGCTTCTCGTACACCCGCGGCAAATGAGCTTAGGAAGTCATCACGGTTATTTAATAAAATAACCGTGATGTCAGTGCCTGATTCAACCAACTCAATGGCGCCGAGTTCAATATATTTATCTACGACTGTGCTATTGAACAAGCCACTATATTGTTCAGTTTCTACATCATAGGAAACGGCAGAGCCATCTGCTGCCTCCATTAATGAGACAAATAACTCTCTTACTTTTTTTGAAATCACTCATCTTCCTTTTTAATATTGTGTCTATCGTTATCAACAAAACACGGTCAGCGGGCCAATATTTTAACTGGCTAGTATTTTAAGGGGCAGCGATAAGGCGTCATTAGCTGTTTGACCGACTAACCAAATGATGGCGCTTAACCCACCGACAGTAACCACATACCATAATGCTGAGACAATTTGCGCATAGCGATTAAGCGGTAATAGTTCGCTTAAATGCCGGCGTTTGTATTCAAAAAATATTTCAATACTCCCTATAGCCAATAAAAAGCCTAATAGCGCTAAACCAAAATGATAACTGATATAAACCCCTAATGCGGCGCCGAATATACAGGCAACTATACCGACTTTAGAGTTAATTGAAAAAGCGATACTTTTCAGTATGTGACCACCGTCCAACGGTAGGATAGGCAATAAATTAAACAAGTTGAGCAGGGCATTAAATACCGCTAAACCAGCCAGTATTTCGATATCAGTTAACCAATAGCCAATTAAGCAGGCGATAGACAGCATTAAACCGAAAAAGGGCCCCATGATGGAAATAAAGACATCTTGCCAGCGGGTATTAATTTTGTCATCACTCAGCGCCAGGCCACCAACAAAGGGGATGAGGTAAATGCCCTTGGTTTTTAAACCAAAATATTTCATTGCCTTAATATGACCATATTCATGAAAAACAAGGCAAAGAATCAGTGCGATAGCAAACTCAATGGAGAACAACCAGCTATAAGCCGCTAAGCTACCTGCCGCAAATAGTACTTTAATCACTTTAGCGCTTTTAAAAAGCTTCAAGCCTAGGCCGGCCATGCCAATGAAACTAAATTTTATTGGTTGTTTTTTGCCTTCGATGACTTTACGTTGCTCGATATCTTTTTCGTCTAGGGTATTATTAGCTATTGGCTGGCCATTGACCAGTAGTTGAAATTGCAGGCTAAAAGGTTGCCATTGCAGAGAGCCATTAAGCTCAACCTGTAGCTCACCTTGCTCACTTTGCAGGGTAAATTGATGCAAGAATGACTCATGGTCGGCGTTGGCATTAATTTGCGAAACACATTTGCCGTCCCAGAACAGTTCTTGCCATCCTGCCATTGAACCTTCTAATCGTAGCTGCTTGCCAAGACATTCTATTTCTAATAATTGCACTTAATAAACCCTGCGAATAAAACCTTGCCCGATTATCACTATATTTAGCGATGCAGCAAGGCTTATCGAAAAAAATTATGAAAATCAGGCTTGGTAATGGATACGCTAATTGCGGTTTTTTTACTGACGACAGTGGCGTAGTTTTGGTGATTGTCATACCATGGCGCTAGGTTTTAATTAATGACTTCTTCTTATGCGCTTTTATTTATCTTCGTTGGTTTTTCTTCTGGTGACTTTTCATAGCTTTGCGCAAAATAAGGCGCAATTTTTCACACTCGATAAAACTCCTGAATTAGGTGTGATGGCGAATTTTAAAGCCAGCGCTTTGTGTCAGGTAGCCGAGGGCACGCAAGAGTATTTAACACGCTTCTCAGCAGATAACTTTGCCGTGCATGCCGGTAAAGTCTTTGATGACAGTGTCACGTTAGCCAAGGTCGAAAAAACCCTAGAGTTTATCTGCCAAACCTATCGAGAAGATGTTCGGGCTAAACGCGATAGCCGTTTACATGATAAGCAATTTTTAACTGACCATTTTGATTTTTACCGTTGGATACCTGATAGAGAAAGCGCTCGCGCAATTGCGCTAAAAAGTACCAATGCCGCGAAAACGCGCATGCTCAATGCTATTCCAACGGACAAAATTTTCTTAACTAAGTATTACACCAAACTATTAAAGGCCAGTGCGGTTAAAACCGAGCGATATAATCAGGCGCTTTATGCTTTACCCTATGATGAAGCAGGCTTAACGTTAACCGAAGCGAATAATGACTTAAGCATGACGCGTCATAAATATACTCGCCAAGCAGTTATTGCTGGAGTTTTAGAGCAAAATAAACTAGCTAAGCCACTGATTTGGCTTACAGAAGAAGCCTTGCATGATGTGTTATTACAAGGCACAGGCGTGGTGGATGTTAATGGCGAGAGACAGTATTTTAATGTTCATCGTAATAATGGTATTGCTTATAACTATGCGATAGGCAAACGCGAGCAAGGGCGTTATTGGTACTTTGCTGAAGTACCAAGCATTATGGGCTATGGTGAAACACTAGACAGTAAAATCGCACTTGCGCCGCACGTTGCTTTTGCCGGTAATGTTGCCGAGCTGGGCTTAGGTAAGTTGTTTATGGTCAGCTATGGGCAGGCTGATGAGAAAATTTCACGCCTGGGCGTACTCGCCGATCAAGGGGGGGCATTCGACAATAACCTCTTTCAATTGGACTTATTAGTGGATAGTTATTTTGGTTGGCAAGATTATCACCAAGCTAATAAGCATTTACCTGATTATGCCCAAGCTTGGTTAATGATAGTCAAACACTGATACTAAACCCAACACCTGAGCTTAACTTAAATAATTTTAGCTATCGGCAATGTGCTCTCCAAATTATCACTTTTCGGTTACGACTTTCTTCAGCAGATTAGTTTGCTCTCGGCCATCTTGCGTTGCCGGTTAAGCGGAGCGGCAATTAATCGAACAATCCAATACTATTCATCGGGATTATATGTCGCGATATTATGAGTTGCTATTAGTAGCAGCGAAGCTGAAAAAGCAATAATTTAATTAAAGGTATTGTGCTAGATCAAAAAAGTTATTATATATAATGCAAATGATATTGATTCCTATTTAGAATCGTGATTTAATGCTGCCAATTCCAATTATTGTTTCTTTTATAGGCTTAACCATGCGAATCTCTTCTCCTTTTAAACCCGCGTTGCTCGCTTTATCTGTTCTTAGTGCTATTTCACATACTGCCATTGCAGATGATGATATGGAGCACTTAGCTATATTTGGTAGTGCTCATGCGGTCAACGATGTGCCGGGTAGTGCACATATGATTTCTCAAACAGAACTAGAAAAATTTGATTTTACCGATATTATGCGCACCTTAACATCAGTGCCTGGTGTTTATGTTTTAGAAGAAGATGGTTATGGTTTACGTCCAAACATTGGTATGCGTGGTACCGGACAAAATCGTAGTGAAAAAATTACTATTATGGAAGATGGTGTTTTAGCAGCGCCTGCGCCGTACTCGGCGCCTTCTGCTTACTACTTTCCAACCGCCGGTCGTATGCAACAAATCGAAGTACTTAAAGGCACCTCAAGTGCCATGTATGGTCCTCGCACCACAGGTGGTGTGGTTAACATGTTATCTCGCTCTATCCCAGAAGAAGCACTAGCCGGACAAGTCAACTTAAGTGCTGGTGAAGACGGTTTTGCCAAAGCCCATGCTTATGTTGGTGGTGCTGGCAAAAATGTTTCTTCAGTGTTTGAACTGTTTCGCTATCAAGCAGATGGTTTTAAAGATGTTAACCATACCGGCGATAACACCGGCTTTGTCAAAAATGACATCATGGCAAAAGTGCTGATCAACAGTGATAGCGATGCGAAATACTATCAAGAGTTAGAATTTAAATTAAAGTATTCAGATGAAGAGTCAGATGAAACTTATATGGGTTTAACCGCAGAAGATTTCAGCGCCAACCCTTATTCTCGTTATTCTGCCTCGCAACTTGATAATATGACGACTAGTCATAAACAGTTGCAAATAAACCATCATATTAAATTATCTGAGCGTTTCACCTTAGGCACTTCAGCATACTACAATGAGTTCAGCCGTAATTGGTATAAAGCCAGTAAAGTAAACGGTAACGGTTTAGGTGGTGGCGGTATTGACGATGCGGCTGCATTTGACAATGGTAGTTTTGCTGATAATGCCATCAATGTTGATGTAAAAGCCAACAGCCGTGTTTATGAATCAGAAGGCATACAAACGGTTTTAGATGCTGACTTTGGTGCTCATCAAGTAAAATTTGGTGCTCGTTACCACGAAGACAATATGGATCGGTTTCAGTGGGTAGATAAATACAGCTTAGATAATACGGGTTATGAAATGACGCTACTTGAAGCGGGCATTCAGGGCACTGACTCAAATCGTATTGATAGCGCAGAAGCCTTGGCATTATTTGTTCATGACGAATACACAGTGGGCGACTTTATTATCAATGCAGGTTTGCGTTATGAAGACATGACCATTTCTCGTAAAGACTGGGCGAAAGGTGTTATCGATAGAAATGCCCCGTTAAAGAAAGATGTTAGTAACAATGTCGAGGTGTTATTACCGTCATTAGCGGTAACTTATCGGGTGAATAATGACTTAGTCATTATTGGTGGTGTGCAGAAAGGTTTTGCGCCACCGGCCCCAGGTAATGACAAAGCCGATAATGAAGAAAGTATTAACTACGAGTTAGGCATGCGTTTCAACCAAGCGGCATTGAATGCCGAAGCGTTATTTTTCTACTCAGATTATGACAACATGCATGGTAACTGTACGGCTAGCCAAGGTTGTGATGAAGAAAATATTGGCAATCAATACAATGCCGGGGCAGTAAAAGTGTCAGGTTTAGAAGTTAAAACCGGCTATGCTTTTGCGGCAGGGGCGTTATCAATACCGGTTGATTTAACGTATACCTTTACGGAAACTGAATTTAAAAATGCCTTTGCGTCAGGGTTAGATACTTGGGGTAATGTTGTGGTCGGTGATGAGCTACCGTACGTGCCTGAAAACCAGCTTCAGCTCAGTGTCGGTGTGGTCGGTGAAAAATGGCGCGGTGATATCCTCGTACGTTATACCGATGAAATGCGCACCATTGCGGGTCAAGGCGCAATTGTTGCAGAAGATGCCATCAACAGTCGTACCGTGGTTGATTTAGCGGCACATTATAATATTGCCGACAATCAAGAAATTATTTTCAATGTCGATAATTTATTGGATAAAGAGTATATGGCGACACGTGCGCACGGCTCTATTATGGCAGGCAAGCCTCGTAGTGTTACGCTAGGCTACAAATATAGCTTTTAAGAAAATATTAATTGTTGATAAAGCGAGCCTCAGTGCTCGCTTTTTGCATTTTGCGCAGCAGGTAACAGGAAAATACCGACCATAGCAACTGAGCTGACGCGCTACTAAAATTAGTGTGCTGGTACCGCGGTATTTAATAAGGCGTTAATTTCTTGTTCATAAACACCTTGCTTTTGTTGATTAAAACCGACGTGCGCGCTGACAATTTCGCCTTGTCGATTCACGAGAAAACTACTGGGCATGCCTTTTAGTTTATACTTTCTGGCAATCAAACCTTTTGGGTCATAAATCACCGGAAAGTTAGCGGGAATTTGCGCTAAAAATTCATCAGCTAATGCCCGGCTGTGATCTAAATTAATGCTTAAAATGGTTAAACCTTGCTGCTGGTATTGCGCCTTCATGCTATTTAGCCATGGAAATGACTTGCGGCATGGGATACACCAAGAGGCCCAAAAATCAACGTAAACCACCTGACCTATGGCATTGTTAAGTTGCAGGTCTAATAATTCAATGGTTGTAGTATGAGTTTCTTCGCTAGCCGAAACTGAGCTCGAACAAGTGCTCAATATGAGGAAAAACAGGCATGTTTTAAGGTTATTTAGCACGGTATATCCAACATAAATTTAGCGAGTATTACTGACATTTAAGCATGTTAACTGTCATTAGCAAAGCGCAGCGATAATTTGCCAGTGAATTAGCGCTTTAACTTATTGCTTATGACAAGTAAGCTGAATTAAATTAAGTCGTCAATTCTGGGAGTACGTTATGGCTACCTCGGCCTTTAATCTGCATAATGTTTTTTTTCACCGCGAGTTTCTTGCCAGTATACTGACGGTCTTTTTCAGTGTCGGCTTGCACGCAGAGCCGAGCAAAGACCTTGAGATGGAGCAGTGGCTTAAAGCGCGTTTTGGTGCTCAACATCAGGAGCTTATGCCAGTCGTAGCTGTTGCGGATATGGTATACAGCTGTGAAAAAGAGCGACAAATTGGGACAAACTTACCGGTCAAAGCTTTGCTGACGCAAGTGGATAAAAACGCGTTAGCTGAGCAATTAATTGTCTGCCTAGCTGGTGAGTCGCCTAAGTCTGATATCGCACTAAACTATGGTTTATCAGGCTGCTTTTATGAGCAACTTGCTGATTTACCTCAGGCAGAAAAACAGCAAAAAATGCGTTTAGTTACGCAAGCCATTGCCGCGCTATCTCGGGAAGAACGGCAAAAAAGTTTTACCCAATGTGTGACGGATCAGGCTATCCATTATTTGCGCTAACTAGTCTTTGGAAATATTACTGGGTGGTTTCTTGTCAGTTACAAATGAACTGGGCAGTATTTCGACGCCCACCAGACGGGCAATTTTTATCATTAGGGGAATGGTGATAGGAGCAAAGGGCAAAATAGCAAAAATACCAATGCCGAGGCCTTTTAATATATCGACAAATTGCTGGTTAGCAATGCGCATCTCTTCAACACTGGCATCGCGCCTAGTGTAGCGCTTGTAGATATTTAGCATGGCTCTCGTCTCAACTTTCTCTTGAGCTAAGGCTATTTTCACTTTTACCATACTGCGCTTAAGTCGTAAGAAATTACGCCTTTTACTGATACGTAAAACGCGTAATGGTACTTTGTGGAAATGGTGCCAAATTTTCATGCTGCTATTCTCCCACAATCGCTTCCGATTGTAAGTAAATCTATTAGCTTTATGCTGGCATCATTTTATTAATTTGCGCCAGCGTGAGCTGATTACAAGTATTTTGTTAGCGTCTATATAACTATCTACACTTCGCATAGCCATTCAGCTTATGCTCGAAAAGTTTATATAAACAGATAGCTTGGCTAAATTTGGTTGCAACATAATTTGTAACAAATGCTATTAAACTTACATCGAACTGTTTTTTATCTTTCAAGTAATATGGCTTATAGTTAGCTCTAGTTATAAAAAATAAAAATGGAATCAATACTATGGGATATGAAACACCGAAAGTTTTGGTAGTAGACGATGATATGCGTTTACGTGCCTTGCTTGAGCGCTATTTAGTTGAACAAGGGTTTGTCGTTCGCAGTGCGGCAAATTCTGAACAAATGGATAGATTACTCGAACGAGAGAACTTTCATTTGTTAGTACTTGATTTAATGTTGCCAGGAGAAGATGGTTTATCTATTTGTCGGCGATTACGACAAAACTCTAATGATATTCCGATAGTTATGTTGACGGCGAAAGGAGATGAGGTTGACCGTATTATTGGCTTGGAACTTGGCGCAGATGATTATATGCCAAAGCCGTTTAATCCAAGAGAATTATTAGCTCGAATTAAAGCTGTGCTACGACGCAGGGTCCAAGAAGCGCCTGGCGCACCGTCACAAGAAGAGAATGTGATTTGCTTTGGTGATTATCAGTTAAATCTTGCCACCCGTGAAATGTTCAAAGGTGATGTTAATATGCCATTAACTAGCGGTGAGTTTGCGGTATTAAAAGCGTTGATCACCCACCCTAGAGAGCCCTTGTCGCGTGATAAATTAATGAATTTGGCCCGTGGCAGAGATTATTCAGCTCTAGAACGTAGCATAGATGTCCAAGTATCGCGCTTACGCCGTATGTTAGAGGAAGATCCGGCAAAACCTCGCTATATTCAAACTGTTTGGGGCTTAGGTTACGTATTTGTCCCGGAAGGGAAGTCGGTTGCCTAAGTTTTTAGCAAGTATAAAGATAACACTAGTGACGTAGAAGTTTATGAAAATATTACCACGTAGTGCCTTTGGCCAAACGGTGTTATTAATTGGTGTTTTACTGTTAATTAATCAGGTGGTTTCGTTTATATCGATGTCGATATATATTATTCAGCCTAATGCCCAACAAGTGAATCAGTTGCTGGCGAAACAGGTGCGGGTTGTTTTTATTGATGTCGCTGACGAAGCGTTAAGCCCTGCTATGGGTGAAGCGTTTCAGCGAGAAACCGGTATCGGTGTTTACCGCGAAGCGGCTGCGATGAAATTGGGTTTACAGGACGCAGTCTATTATGCATTTCGCTCCGATGAAATGTCCAGCCTATTAGGTGGTCCTGCCGAAGTGAGAATATCACAAGGAGATGAATACCTTTTCTGGATTCGTCCACCTCAAGCTCCTAATTATTGGGTGAAAATTCCGATCAATGGCTTAGAAGAAGAAAACTTTTCGCCGCTTATCGTTGTCTTGATGATTTTGGGTGTTCTAAGTGTGATGGGCGGTTGGCTGTTTGTTCGTCAATTGAATCGGCCGCTAAGTGCCTTACAGCATGCCGCTCATGAAGTTGGCCGCGGTGATTTTCCTGAACCGTTGAAGGAGCGTGGTACTACCGAGATAGTTGCTGTAACACGAGCCTTTAATCATATGTCTAAAGGGATTAAGCAGCTTGAAGATGATCGCAATCTTTTAATGGCCGGTATCTCTCATGATTTGCGAACACCATTAACTCGCATTCGTTTGGCCATTGAAATGATCTCGCAACAAGATAAGTTTTTAAAAGATGGTATTGAAGGAGACATTGATGACATGAACACTATCATAGATCAGTTCATTGATTATCTGCGCCATGATAGTAAAGACAAAGCTGAGTTGGCTGATATTAATCTCTTGATTGAAGAAGTTGTGCAGTCTGAGAGCATCTTGGAACGAGAAATTATTTTTAACGCTGAACCCTTACCAAACATTCCACTACGTTATGTTGCTTTAAAGCGGGCACTAGCGAACTTAATCCAAAATTCTCTACGTTATAGCGATGGAAAAATTACCGTCGGCACTTGCTTTGACAAACGAAAAAAAGAAATTTGTGTTTGTGTTTGTGATCAAGGACCGGGGATTCCGGAGAGAGATATTGAACGCTTATTTCAGCCTTTTACACAAGGAGATATTGCGCGCGGTACGGAGGGCAGTGGCTTAGGCTTAGCCATTATCAAACGCATAGTTGACACCCATGGTGGTCGCGTAGAATTATCTAATCGCGCTGAAGGTGGTTTAAAGGCGAAAGTTTGTTTGCCGGTTAGTCATAGCTGAGCTGTTGTAAAATATAATAGTGTTTTAATCTGCACAAGTGGCCACTGCTTTATACTGTTGGTGGTTTGAAGATAATAAGTTAAGCATGAAAAAGCCGTCGTATTTACGACGGCTTTTTCATTGAACTGCTGGTGCTAACGGCAGTAATTAAACTTTAGGACCCGCGTCAACTAATGATTTACCGTTATCAGTGTCGGTAAACTTATTAAAGTTGTTAACAAAGCGAGTGGCTAGGTCGACAGCTTTGCTTTGCCACTGTGATGGTTCAGCATAGGTATCACGCGGATCAAGAATACTTTGATCAACACCAGCAATGCTGGTTGGGATATCTAAATTGAATAAGGGTAGCACTTGCGTTTGTGCATTATCAATTGAGCCATCTAAGATTGCATCAATGATCGCGCGGGTATCTTTAATAGAAATTCGTTTACCTGTGCCGTTCCAACCTGTGTTAACCAAATAAGCTTCTGCACCTACTGCTTGCATACGTTTACGTAATACTTCAGCGTATTGTGTTGGATGTAAACTTAGAAACGCAGCGCCAAAACAGCTTGAGAAAGTTGGCGTAGGCTCTGTGATACCACGTTCAGTACCGGCAAGTTTGGCAGTGAAACCCGATAAGAAATAATATTCTGTTTGTGCAGGTGTTAACTTAGCTACCGGAGGTAGTACACCGAACGCATCCGCGGTTAAGAAAATAACTTTTTTCGCATGACCGGCACGTGAAACAGGTTTTACTATGTTATCGATGTGGTAAATAGGGTATGAAACACGGGTATTTTCAGTTTTTGAATTATCGTCAAAATCAATCTCGCCCTTGTCATTAACGCTGACATTTTCTAGTAGTGCGTCACGACGAATAGCATTGTAAATATCCGGTTCATTTTCTTTACTTAAGTTGATGGTTTTTGCATAACAACCGCCTTCAAAGTTAAAGACACCATTTTCATCCCAGCCATGTTCGTCATCACCAATAAGTTGGCGTTTAGGATCGGTTGATAATGTCGTTTTACCGGTACCCGATAGGCCGAAGAATACTGCAGTATCACCGTCTTCGCCAACGTTAGCACTACAATGCATTGAGGCGATACCTTTTAACGGTAACAAGTAGTTCATCATTGAGAACATACCCTTTTTCATTTCACCGCCGTACCAAGTACCCCCGATAAGTTGCATTTTTTCCGTTAAGTTAAAAGCAACAAAATTCTCTGAGTTTAAGCCTTGTTCTTGCCAATTTGGGTTGGTAGTTTTGGCGCCATTCATCACGATGAAATCAGGCTCGTAGTTTTCCAACTCAGCATCTGTAGGGCGAATGAACATGTTTTTAACGAAATGTGCCTGCCAAGCAACTTCAGTGATAAAACGCACTTTTAAGCGTGTAGCCTCATCAGCACCACAATAGGTATCAACAACAAATAAACGTTTACCAGATAACTGCTCAGTCACTAGGCCTTTTAGGCTAGACCAAGTTTCTTGTGACATTGGCTTATTATCATTTTTGCCTTGATCTGACCACCAAACTGTATCACGGGTAGTATCATCACGAACGATATATTTATCTTTAGGGGAGCGACCAGTAAAAATACCAGTATCAACAGAAACAGCGCCTAGCTCAGTAACCACACCTTTATCAAAACCTGAGAGATCAGATCTTGTTTCCTCGGCAAAGAGTAACTCATAAGACGGATTGTAAACTATCTCAGCAACATTAGTGATGCCGTATGAAGATAAATCGATTGAGTTTTCTAAAGCTGCCATTGCGAATTCGCTCCTAAAAGTATGACGATTTTGAATAATTTGGTTCGGTATTCCGATTAAGGCCGCCAATTTTAGGTGATCATCGAGCAAAACGAAAGTTTTTTTTCTTTCGTTGTGAAAGTTTTTATAGTAACTTTCACAATTCTTTAATTAAGCAAGTTAACGATGTTAAGCATTAATTATCAAGGTTTACAGCAGATATGTTGTTTTTTTTTGAAATAAGTAATTAAAACAGCGTGTTGAGTATCTTCCTTAGTTGACTTGTTGGTCAGGAAAGTCATACTTAAGTTAGTGTGTTAGCAGAATGAAAAGCTGAAAAAAGTTGTGAAAAAATTACGATTGAAATCAAATTTATGGCTCAATGTCTTACCTAACGAAACTTATATGACAAATAATAGTCTTGGTATTTCAGCAATAGTTGACTTTTTAGTGTTCAACTTTATTAAGCAAAAGCAATCTAATAAGTTCAATGGCTGCGATATTTAATCGAATATTTCTTCTTCACTGTTTGTTTCGAAATTGCCCCCATCGAGGATTTCACTGCTAATGTCTTGGCTAATATACTCAGTCGGTGCTGTGCCTATTTCAAAATACTCAAATCGGCTTGATTTATCGGTTTTGCTGGTTAATTTTCCTGAAATTTTATCAATTCGAACTGACATTAAAGCGGGAGGTTGCTCAAAAGGTTCAACAGGAAGGTCTGCAAGAGCCTCTCTCATAAAGTTAATCCAAGCAGGTTGTGCCGACTTAGCCCCGAACTCTTTACCTGTGGTTTGTTGTTTTCCTAAGTTGCGGTTATAGCTTGTTTGACCCAGATTACGACTAGGGTCGTCAAAGCCTATCCAGGACGTTGTCACGAGTCTGCGGCTATAGCCTGAAAACCAAGCGTCTTTTGCCTGATTCGTTGTACCTGTTTTACCGGCAATATCACGGCGTTTAAGTACGCGTCCTCGGTAGCCAGTACCTTGCCAATAGGGTTTTATATTCCAATCTGCGCCCCAGATAGCCGAGTTTAACGCTTCGGTCATTAAAAAGGCATTTTGTGCACTAATGACGCGCTTGGCCTTATTGATGACTTTTGTTGCCGTCGGATCAGCTGGCAGTTCATCAGCGTCGGTAAAGGCATTGCTTGTCTCAATATCTGTGCTGTTATTGGCAATAAGTTCATCACAACGCTCGCATGCGATGGCTGGGTTGGCTTGATATAAAACATTACCGAAGGAGTCTTCAATACGTTCAATCAAGTAAGGTTGAATTAAAAAGCCGCCATTGGCAAAGGTGGCAAAACCCGTGGCTACTTCTAGCGGCGTTAACGATGCAGAGCCAAGCGCCAGCGACTCGTTACGTGGTAAATCATCAGGACTAAAACCAAATAACGCTAAATAGGGAATAATTTTATCTAAGCCAACATCTCTTAATAAACGTACGGCGATGACGTTTTTCGATTGTGCAAGTGCTAAACGTAAACGAATTTCACCGCTGTAAACCGGTGGTGAGTTTTTCGGACGCCAGACCACACCTGAACTTCTATCCCATTGGTTAATGGGCGCGTCATTGACTATCGAAGCTAATGTATAACCACTGTCTAGTGCGGCGGAATAAATGAAAGGCTTAATATTAGAGCCCACTTGTCGTTTAGCTTGAGTGACACGGTTAAATTGACTTTGTTGGAAACTAAAGCCGCCGACTGCTGCTTTTATTGCACCGTTATCTGTATCTAGTGAGACTAATGCGGCACTGACATCTGGCAATTGACTCAAGCGATAGCCTGATTCTGTTGCTGCAACCATAATGATATCGCCAACGTTAACAATATCACTGGCGGTACTTGGTGCTGCTGCTTGTTTATCGTCATTGATATAAGCGCGCGCCCACGATAAACCATGCCAATCAATAGTAGCTTTTGAGCTGTCACTTAATGTTATTTGTACCGAGCGTTCTAATATTTCGGTGGCCACGGCAGGCACAAGCGAATGGTAGCTTTGCAACGTTGCCAGTGCTTGGGAAATTTCTTCAGCACTAATAGCAGCTAGAGACTCAGGACTTGGAATGGTGCCCGTCTCATCTATGGGGCGCAAGGAGCCGATAGGACCGCGGTATCCATGGCGTTGATCGTAAGCTAAAATATTATTTACTACCACTTGCTGCGCAGCATATTGTAGCTTGGATGTTACCGTCGTGAAAACTTTATAGCCTCCGGTATATGCAGCCTCTTTGCCAAATCGTTCAACCATTTCTTGGTGAGCCATTTCAGCTATATAAGGGGCGCTTAATTCGATTTCAGCACCATGTTTTTCGGCGCTAATCGGGGCTTTATTTGCTACTGACATTTCATCGGCATTGATATAACCCGCGCTAAACATCCGCTGTAATACCACGGCGCGTCGTTGCAAAGCTCGATCTGGTCGACTGATAGGGTTCAAAGTTGACGGCGCCTTTGGTAATCCAGCTAATACCGCTATCTGAGCTAAGGTTAGGTCTTTAACGTCTTTGCCGTAATAGACCTGTGCTGCAGCACCAAATCCGAACGAACGATGACCTAAGGAAATTTTATTCATGTAAAGCGCGAGTATTTCGTCTTTAGTGAGCAGGCCTTCAATATGAAATGAAATAAAGATTTCTCGGATTTTTCGCACATAAGTTTGTTCGCGGGTTAAAAAGAAGTTACGTGCAACCTGCATAGTAATAGTACTTGCACCGCCTTTGTTTTGCCCGGTAAGCTGGCCTAAAATGGCCCGGCCCATACCGATAGGGTCGACACCAAAATGCAGATAAAAGCGATCATCCTCAGTGGCTAAAATGGCATTGATTAGTTGTTGGGGCATCTCATCTAAGGTGAGGGGGATGCGTTTTTTTTCACCAAACTGGGAAATCAGTTTGCCGTCAGCACTAAATATTTGCATTGGCGTTTGCCATTGTAAATCTCTAAGTGATTCGACACTCGGTAAACTTGAGCGCATTGATAAGTACATTCCGGCCAGTGCCAAAAATCCGATAAATATCAATACAGCGCCTGCTTTTAACAGGTTTTTTATAGAAAACACAAAAAAATGCCCAATAAAAGTTATAAAATTGACGTAATAGTACTAGTATATCCTGTAAAAGCATGTAATAAATGTATTTATACGAATTTTATGCCTAATATTATTATAATAAAAAGTTCTAGTAGGATTCTATGTTAAGTAGTTTATGGAAAAAAAAGACCGCATTAATGGTTGGAATTGATATTGGTTCTCACTCTATTAAAGCGGTTTTACTGAACCAAAAAGATACGGGCTATGTGCTTGAAACTGTTGCTATTGAACCAATGCCAAGAGGCGCAATTGTTGATAGGGAAATTCAGGATATTGAGGCTGTTGGTAAGGTAGTAGCAAAAATACGAAAAAAAATCTCCTCATCGGTTGGGCATGCTGCTTCGGCTGTTTCTGGGCAAACCGTTATCACGAAAATCATTTATATGGATGTCGCACTAAGCGAGCAAGAATTGGCCAGTCAAATCGAAATTGAAGCGGATAGTTTAATTCCATATCCCCTTGATGAAGTCAGTTTAGACTTTGAATCACTTGACATTAATGAATCAGATCCCAGTAAAATTAATGTTTTACTCAGTGCCGCACGCACGGAATCCGTTGAAGCTAGAGTCGCTGCCTTGGAAGCAGGTGGCTTTGAAACAAAAGTTATTGATGTTGAGTCTTATGCGATTAGTCGAGCCTATGATTTAACCTTAAGCCAGTTACCGGATGATGCCGCTGATAAAGTTATTGCTACGGTAGATTTAGGTGCCACCATGACGTTATTCTCGGTAACCGAAGCGAGTAAGCATATTTATAGTCGTGATCAACTATTCGGTGGTGAGCAATATACCCGCTCGATAGTCTCTTATTATAACAAATCTTTTGAAGACGCGGAATTAGCAAAACTCACAGATGATTTACCACCCAACTACACTTTTGAAGTTTTAGCTCCTTTTCATACCATATTAGTACAGCAAATTCGTCGCGCCATTCAGATGTTTCTTACCACCAGCGGTAAAGACAAAATCGATTACTTAGTTATTTCAGGTGGTAGTGCTTCAGTGGAAGGTATTGAGCAGTTATTAACCGAAGAACTGGGGATCCACACCGTGATAGCAAACCCTTTTACTGGTATGGAAATCTCTAGCACTATTAATCAAGAAGAGTTAGCCAGAACAGCGCCCCGATATATGGTGGCAGCTGGTTTAGCATTAAGGAGTTTTGTTCCTTGGCATATATAAACCTACTACCATGGCGTGAAGAGGCTGAAAAGGCTAAACAGCGAGAATATTTTACAGCCTTAACCGCAGTTGCATTAGGCGCTTTTGCCATTGTGTTTTTAGTGAATCAGTTTTATCAGATGCGTATTGACGGTCAAACGACACGAAATCAGTTTTTGCAAAATGAAATTCAAATATTGGATATACGTATTGCGAAAATAAAATCACTCAACGAAAAGAAGAAAGAGCTGGAGAAGCGCACCAATGTCGTTGAGCAACTGCAACGAAGCCGTAATGTTGGGACACAAGTACTGGATGAAATTGCAAAAATAGTGCCTAATGGTATCTATCTTACTCGTTTAGAAAAACAGGATAATAGCTTGAATATTATTGGTAAAAGCGAGTCAAACAATCATCTAGCTAACATGATTAGGGAGATAGAGCGCTCGGATTTATTTGAAGACGCGATACTCGAGTCAATAACATCAAATGATGCAAAAAGTAAATTGTTAAGTGATTTCAAAATGCGTGTTCGTATTAAAGGCTTGATTAATGTCAGCGAATCGACAGCGCAAGGAGCACCCTGATGAATTTTGATTTAGCGGAATTTACGGAGCAGTTTAATGGCCTAGAGCTCGATAATATTGGTCAATGGCCGAAAGCAGCAAAAATTGTTTTATCAATCTTTTTGCTGTTTCTAGTTTTAGGTCTGGGTTATGCGTTAATGATCAGCGATCAAATTAAACAACTTGAACGCGTGACTGCAGAAGAAGTGACTTTAAAACAACAGTACCAAGCAAAATATCATGTTGCGGCTAATTTAGAATTATTTGAACAACAAATGATAGAAGCTGAGGCAATGTTTGCTGAGCAACTGAAAAGTTTACCCGAAAGTCATGAGACTCCAGGCTTACTAGATGATATTACCTTTGTTGGCACTACCACGGGACTGGATTTTGTTAAATTAAATTGGCAACCAGAAATTGAACAAGAAATCTACATTGAGTTACCCATCGATATTGAAGTTTTGGGCTCTTATCATGAATTTGGTCAGTTTGTCAGTCGCATTGCCGGCTTGCCACGTATTGTCACCTTGCATAATTTTGACATTAATTTACAGCAACAAAAATCGGGAGATTTAAAGCTAAAGTTACAAGCTAAAACCTATCGTTATCGGGAGGCAGACGAAAAATGAAAAAGTTCATTCTCTTAAGTGCTGTACTTTTGACCGGCTGTTTTAGTGATACAGATGATTTAAAAGCGCATATTGCTACTGTGCAATCGAGCACCACTAGCTCGATTGAGCCTATGCCAGAAGTGACGGTTTATGGCCATTTCGACTATTCAGCTCAAGCGCTTCGAAGTCCATTTGATGCACCAAAGCCGGAAGCTATCCAAGAAAAAATTCAACAAATGTCAGGGTGTTTAAGTCCAGATCCGCGTCGAAGAAAGCAACCTTTGGAGAAGTTTTCATTGAGTGATTTGGTGATGCGTGGCACTTTGGGTGAATTAGGCGTTACTTGGGCACTAGTCGAAGCGTCTGATAAGACCTTACATCGGATTGCTGTCGGCAGTTACGTTGGTTTATATAATGGCCGAATTACAACCGTAAGCCAAGACAATGTAAAAGTATTAGAGCTAATCCCAGATGGTGCTGGGTGCTGGGTGGAACGTGAAACTGTTGTTGCCATGACACAGACAAGTGCAGAGGGGCAAAGGAAGTAATGTTGCTATTTAATAAAATAAAAATCGATAATCTTATGACACAATGCAAAAAAATGAAGCTAATCAGCGCCGTCTTTTTATGCGTAATATCCACATTCTCGTGGGCGAATGAGCTAACAGGCATCAATTATAACACCATTCAAAATAATGAAATTGAATTGGTATTTGAATTATCAGATAACATCGTTGTGCAACCGCAAGTAACAACGTCAATGACACCTGCACAAGTTAAAATCACCTTTGATGCCGAGCAATTTAATCCAATTCTTGCTAACACCCTTATCGAACACGCAGGCGTAAAAAATATTAGCGTCCAGAAAGTGGCTGGCAAAGTGGTGGCCAAGGTTAATTTACAGCAGCTATCAGTTTTCGATGTGATTCAAAAAAATAATACCTTTGCCTTAACCTTAAATACGGGGCAGGTAAATAAAACTGTCACTCAGTTAATCCCGCTTGGCCATGGTTTTATCAATCAAATTGACAATATTGATTTTAAGCGTGGCCAAAAAAATGAAGCGCAACTTCTAGTTAAACTCATTGATAGTAAAGTTGCCGTTGATGTTAGTGATAAGCTAGGTAAGCTTTATATCGAATTTCATAACACAGAAATTTTAGAAAATTTCATCTATAAATTAGATGTGACTGATTTTGGTACCCTAGTCACCGGCATTGAAACCTTTAAAGCAGGTCGTAATGCGCGTTTGGTGGTTGATATTAATGGACCATTTGAATTCAAACATCAACAATTTAACGATGTCTTCTCATTAACCGTATACGCTAAAGAAAATGAAGACGGTTACCTTGGTGAGGAAGAGAGCTTTAGTGGTAGGGCTATATCGCTTAATTTTCAAGATATTTCTGTGCGCACGGTTTTGCAGATCATTGCTGATTACAATGGTTTTAATTTAGTCACCAGTGATACCGTTACCGGCAATATTACTTTGCGATTAGATGGGGTGCCTTGGGACCAAGCGCTTGATATTATCTTAAAGGTTAAGGGATTAGATAAGCGTATGGAAGGCAACATTTTGATGGTTGCGCCTAGCGATGAACTAGCAGCGCGAGAAGCTCGTGACTTGCAAGCAATGCAGCAGGTTGAAGAGTTGGCAGCGCTTTATTCTGAATACGTGCAGGTTAATTACGCTAAAGCCGCTGAATTCGCTAACTTAATTAAAAATGAAGATAATAGTATTTTGTCAGCACGCGGCAGTGTCAGTGTTGATGAAAGAACCAACACCTTATTGATCCGTGATACTGCCAATAGTATTGAAGATATTAAACGTATGGTGTCGGTGTTAGATATCCCGGTGCGCCAAGTCATTATCGAAGCACGTATGGTGACGGTTAAAGATAACATCAATGAAGAACTGGGTATTCGTTGGGGGGTAACAGACACCGATGGTGAGTCTTCAACCTCGGGCTCATTATTAGCTGCCGATAGTGCTGGCAATGGAACAGTTCCTTCGTTAAGTGATCGACTTAATGTCAATTTGCCGGTGATAAACCCAGCAGGTAGTATCGCTTTTCAAGTGGCAAGATTAGCTGATGGTACTATCTTAGACCTTGAATTAAGTGCAATGGAAAAAGAAAATAAAGGTGAAATAATTGCCAGCCCACGCATTACTACCGCGAATCAAAAAGAAGCTTATATAGAACAAGGTGTTGAGATCCCATATCAAGAAGCCGCGTCGAGTGGAGCAACATCAACACAATTTAAAAAAGCGGTATTAAGCTTAACGGTAACGCCGCACATTACTCCAGACGATAGAATTATTCTAGACTTGGTGGTAACGCAAGATACCGTGTCTGATGTTTCAAACGGAACGGCGCCAGCTATCGATACCCAGAGAATAGGCACGCAAGTATTAGTTAACAATGGTGAAACCATAGTGCTTGGCGGTATTTATCAGCAACAAATTATTAGTTCAGTATCAAAGGTGCCAGTGCTAGGTGATATCCCCTATTTTGGTTGGATGTTTAGGAATAGCAGCAACTTTAATGAGAAAAAAGAGCTGCTAATATTCGTTACACCGCGCATAGTTACAGATAAATTTTAAGTTAATTTGCATGTAAGCTGGTGTTTTCAACTTACATGCTTGCAATTTGTACCCAACAATTGCGATAATTGCGCCCTTGAAATTTTCGAGGGAGGTTCCCTCTTACCTGTTCACGTAATAAATAAACGAGTATTAATTAATCTAATGGCAGAAAAACGTAACATTTTCCTTGTGGGCCCAATGGGCGCAGGCAAAAGCACCATTGGTAGAGAATTAGCAGATAAGCTACATTTAGAATTTTTTGATTCCGATCAAGAAATCGAACGTCGTACTGGTGCAGATATCGCGTGGGTTTTTGATCTTGAAGGCGAAGAAGGTTTTCGTCTCAGAGAAGAATCAGTTATTGAAGATCTAAGTGAAAAACAAGGTATTGTTTTAGCAACTGGTGGAGGCTCTGTGATCAGTGCGCAAGTTAGAAATCGCTTATCAGCGCGCGGTATCGTGGTTTATCTAGAGACAACCATTGATAAACAAGTTGCTCGCACTCAAAGAGATCGACGACGTCCGCTACTTCAAACTGATGAAGAACCCAGAACAGTACTTGAAAACTTAGCTGTTGAACGTAATCCGTTATATGAAGAGATTGCCGATGTTATCGTGCAAACGGACGATCAAAGCGCGAAAGTGGTAGCAAGTAAAATAGTAGAGCGTTTAGACTTTTAAACGACCTAGTTATGACCACACTTAAAGTACAGCTTGGCACACGCAGTTATCCAATCTATATAGACAGTGGACTATTATCTAATAGTGTTCTGCTGGCTAGTCATATCCGTAGTAAACGTGTTTGCATCGTTAGTAATGATATCGTTGCACCGCTTTATCTTGACCAAATCAAGGCTAATCTTAGAGATTTCGACATTGATGAAGTTGTTTTAGCTGATGGTGAGGCTGAAAAAAGCTTGGCGAACTTTGAGCGGATAATGTCGCATTTATTGGCAGGTAACCATGGTAGAGATACTACGCTTATCGCTCTAGGTGGCGGTGTGATAGGCGATATAACCGGCTTCGCTGCCGCGTGTTATCAGCGCGGTATTGATTTTATTCAAATACCCACTACGGTCTTGTCACAAGTTGATTCCTCTGTAGGCGGTAAAACAGCGGTTAATCATCCTCTAGGTAAGAACATGATCGGCGCATTTTATCAACCGAAGGCAGTATTTATTGACCTCGCTAGCCTTTCGACATTGCCGGTAAGGGAATTTAATGCGGGTATGGCCGAGGTTATAAAGTACGGCATATTAGGTGACGGTGAGTTTTTTACTTGGCTTGAACAACATATAGATGCAATTAAAGCTGGTGATAATACTATATTAATGCAAATGATTGAGCGCTGTTGCCAATGTAAAGCCAATATTGTTGCCGAAGATGAAACCGAAGCGGGTGTGAGGGCATTATTGAACTTAGGCCACACTTTTGGCCATGCCATTGAAGCGGATCAGGGTTACGGTAAATGGTTACATGGTGAAGCTGTTGCTACTGGTATGGTACTTGCATCTAAGCTATCAGTTGCAATGAATTTGCTTGAAGTGTCAGATCTTCGTCGCATTGAAGCACTATTATCTGCGTTTGATTTACCTTTAATCGCGCCAGATAATATGGGCTTTGACGAATTTATTTGCCATATGCGTCGTGATAAAAAGAATTTAGCTGGTAAGTTACGTTTTATTCTTCCAACCGCCATTGGCCAGTCTGAAATTAACGATAATGTTAGTGAGGCAATGCTTCAACAAATTCTATAATTTTACGTAGGATAGGTGAAGTATGTCGGCTTTAATAGAAAATATTGGCTTATCAAATGATAACCCCAGTGTCACTAGAATTAGTGCCCACGCACGTATAGATTATATTCTACGCTTTTCAAAACAAGCAATTTTGGTAATTGATGAAAGCGTTGAGCAAAACGCTGCTATCTCAGGCCAATTTCTGGCGAGTTTACCTGAACAGCATAATGCTGCATATATCTCACTGTCTGGACAATTTAATAACATTCAAATTCGTTGTCGTATAATAGAACAACTCTCCACGGGTGAGTTATTCGATCCGGAAATATCACTAGCGGTTAGTGTGATTAATTTTGCAAAAAAATCACAGCAAGCCATAAGTATTGTGCTCGATAATGCTCAACATTTATCATTGCAAATATTACATGAAATATCTCAGCTCGCTATTATCGCCAAAAAGGTTAACCTGCAGGTAAATATTGTCATGTTCGGCTCGGCACAAGCCGGAAAAAATGTCGCTGACAATAAAAGTTTATTCGATAATAAGTTAGCGCTATTATCGGCACAATCGGGTCAATTACTCTCTACCACATCAGCACTATTTAAAAGCACTGAACCAAAGTGGTATTTTATTAAGCAAAACAAATGGTTGTTTGGGGTGTTTTTTTTATTACTCAGCCTTACCGCCATCATTATTAATTTGTTACAACAAGATAGCTTTAACTTTTCGCAATCAATACTTAACGCTAAGCAAGAAAAAATATCGTTAAGCCAAGTACTGGCAGAGCCACAAACTATGGTGTTAGTGGGGCAGGGGGGCACTAGCACTGCTGCCATCGAGTCCGCCGCCACAAGTATGACTGAGTCAGTGAAAAATGTAGGCGCAATCCCCGAAGATATATACTTGTCTTTAGTCACTCCTTTAACTGATACGGTGATAAAAGCCCCTGCTCTAGCAGCGTCGCCTAGCGATATTGTCTTCGCTATGATGGCAGAGAGCCAAGAGCATCTATCCACGGACAGTCAATTGCTTGCTGTTGAAGCGAGCCTAGGTAATGAATCGGGCATCATTGTAGAACGCCAGCCAGTTGAAAAATTGACAGTAAATAATGACTATTTTTTTAATAGCACGGGCTATGTTATTCAAATTGCGGCTTTTAGTGACTTGCAATTACCGGATACTTTCTTAACCACCTTAGCGAGTATTGATTTTCATATCTATCAGCGTTTATTAAATAACAAGCCTGTGGTGGTTATTACTAGTAATGTTTATGCTGACAAGTCTGCGGCACAGTCAGCGTTAGCGCTTTTACCTGGCGAGTTGTTAGCGCGACAGCCATGGATAAAGTCAGTAACGGTAATTAATAGCGAAATCAGGACGTTTCTTAGCGCTCAATAACACTGAAGGTAAGTTTTTCGAGTTATTATTGCCGTACTAACTCGCGTAATTATTTAATGCGATTGCTATAGATACACGATACAATCCCCGCTTACTTTTTAGATGCTTTTTATCTGTTATTAAATATTTAGGTTTGTAAGTGCAATGAAGAAAAAACATCGAGCTTTTTTAAAATGGGCGGGCGGTAAATACGCGCTAAGCGATGTGATAAATTCTATGTTGCCAAAAGGAAATCGCTTAATTGAACCTTTCGTAGGCGCGGGTTCAGTGTTCTTAAATAGCGATTACGATGAATATTTACTCAGCGACATAAATCAAGATCTTGTTAACCTTTATCGGATTATTCAGCGTACACCAGATAAATTTATCGCTGATGCACGGGTTTTTTTTAGCCCGGAAAAAAATCAGGCAGATATCTACTACCAACTGCGTAAAGAGTTTAATGCTAGCTCAGATCCCTATTTTCGCTCCTTGGTCTTTCTCTATATGAATCGACACGGTTATAATGGCTTATGTCGATACAATAAATCTGGTGGTTATAATGTACCATTTGGCCAATATAAACGGCCATATTTTCCAGAAGCTGAACTCAATCATTTTGCTGAGAAAGCAAAGAAAGCGGTGTTTATTTGTGACGGCTATCGACAAACTTTTGCTCATGCAAAATCAGGTGATGTGATTTATTGCGATCCTCCTTATGTGCCGTTAAGTAAAACCGCTAGCTTTACCAGCTATTCAGGCAATGGCTTTGGTTTAGATGAACAAGCCGATTTGGCGAATGCCGCTGAAGAAGTAACAAAGCAACGTAATATATCAGTATTAATCAGTAATCACGACACTATTTGGACACGAAAAATATATGAGCATGCAAAAAAACAGCACTCAATAGAGGTGTCTCGAACGATAAGTCAAAAAGCCAATAAACGTAATAAAGTGTCAGAATTATTAGCACTTTATTAAATTGCTCATTGTATTTTAGCCGGGTAAAACTAGACTAACGATAGCGATCAACGAGCCGATAAAGAGCACTACGGCAATTAATCCCGCGATAATAAAATGACTAAATTTGCCTTGTGTAAAATCTCTCTGCCTATTTTTGTCACTTTGTACCCCAAAAAAAGCCGCGGCGACACTTTTTAATGTTTCTTTAAAGCTGCTTGCACTCATTATTATCCTTAAATGTCGATGGAAAAATTTGCTTCAACTATTGAATATTAAATAGGTTCTAATTTAGTATACTGATAAATTGTTATTAATTTACAGTCTTATGTAAAAATTTTCCTAATCAATGACCTTAGTATTGATATTTTAGTTAATTTCCCTAAGGTTAAGCGTTATATTTCACACATAAAGTAGTGCAATTAAACTATAGATATACTGTTTAAATACTACACTTTAATAACATCTTTCAATACGAACGGAATTCATGTCAAAACATTTAACGGGTGATACCAAATTTACTGCACAGGTTAAAACTTTATTAAACAAGATTTACGGTTGCAGTCCTTTGAAAGACTCTGTCTTAGAAAGGGCGATGGCATTCTACGACCTTGAGCAGTATTCTGAGCGTAAACTTGACCAACTTAAAAGTGATATAGCGCACTTAGAGCAAGTTAATAGCGCTAAAAGCCAAGCAAAACTGGCTGATCTCGAACGCGAACTGCGAGATTACTTACAAGAATTACGAGTTGAGCGTCATGACCGCTCGCAGCATTTACAGCAAATCTGTCGAGAAATAATTGCGCTTTGTGAAGGTGAAAGTTTTTCAGAAACTAATCGAAAATCTGCTCAGCTATTAGGTACCATTCAATTACTAGCGCCGACAGAAGGCAGTAAAGTTGCTACTTTAAACGAGCGTAGTAAACCTTTGTATAAAGCTATACTAGCTTTAAGATTGCTTGATCAAGTGTGCTTAAAAAAGCTATTGCCAGATACCTATTTGGGACAAGAATTATCTGCAATTTCAACATTAAATTTTAAGGAGTTACGCAGTGAAAACGCTGTGGCTTATGGTCTATTCGTAGATCGTGTTAAGATCCCTGTTTTAATGGCAGCGATATTACAAGATATTGGTAATAGTCATCCAGATGCTCAAAAGATCATGTTTGGCGAGGATGGTAAGCAAGATAACTTTCGCACCTTAAAAGTTGAAGAACGTAAAGCCTTGTTACAGATTAATTATCGGGAAACGCTTAAGTATCTGCTAAATGGTATCGGTGTTGCCTTATATTTAGGTAACTCGAAAACTGAGCGAGATATTTTTAACACAGTAGAAGGTAATAAATTACGCTTTATTAAGCATTTACTAAAGGGCAGTGTCAATCCCAAGTTAGGTATAGGTAATTTGATAAAAATACCACAAATTTATACCTCAATTGTTTTGTCAACTAAAGCAAGCTATAACTACAAACTACTACCTAAAGTGTACCAAGCCTTATACCAAAATGCTGAACGAGGCAGCTGTAGTCGGACTATCGTTGATGCGTTACACAAGATAACAGGCGATTTTCCGCAGGGCTTTGGCGTGATTTATATCCCTCATGATGCAGATCAGGAAGCACGCTACGAATATGCCATTGTTAACCAACTTTATCCAGAAAACGCTAATGAGCCTATATGCCGTATAGCGACAAGAAACCTAAGGTTTATTGGCTACGGTCATGATTTGGTCGTAAAAAAAACGCATAATTTGTACTTTGTAGAAGCAGCAAAAGAGTTTTCAAGTATCAGCAAAGAAAGGCTAAATGAAATACTGGAGTTGTTATCATCAAATTATCTTGAACGTAAAAATCTCGATTTACTGCCGCGTTGTTGGCAACCAGGGGAGTATTTCTCGATTAAAGCGAATCAAAAACTCTGGAATCGAGGTCATTAAGCAAATCATAACCATTATAAATCCTTTATGAATTAAGCTTTTGCTGCAGCCTCGACACTAAAAACAATAATGCTGAATGAGTTTAGTCAGCAACAGCTCAGTTTTTATAATTTCACTATGGGCAAGGAACTCATTAGGTTGATGTGCCTGATCAATCGAGCCGGGTCCCATGACAATAGTTTGGCAACCCAGTTGCTGAATAAAAGGCGCCTCCGTGGCGTAATTGACCGCACAGCAACTATGACCAGAAAGCTTTTCTGCGGTCGCGACTAGTTCACTATCAGCGCTTTGCTGAAAACTCGGTGAGCTTGGGTCAAGTTCGTTAATGTTTAATCGCCCAGGATATTTTTCTGCTATCGGTTGTAGGGCTTTTGACAGCCATGAAACCAATTCTTCATCTTGCATACCGGGTAATGCCCGCATATCGATATCTAATTCACAGTGGCCACAAATACGATTAGCATTGTCACCACCGCGAATGGCGCCTAAATTTAAGGTCGGGGTTTGGACATCAAACGCGGCATTTTGGTAGTTAAGGTTAAGGTTTTCTCGCAGCTTAAACAATTCACCAATCACTTGATACATGATCTCGATGGCATTAACGCCGCTCGCGGGTTTACTGGAATGGCCAGCCTGACCTTTGATACTAATTTTATGCGACATATGACCTTTGTGCATGATCACAGGTACTAAGTTGGTCGGCTCGCCAATGATGGCAACGTCAGGTTTTATGATGCCGCTGTTGGCAAAAAAACGCGCGCCAGCCATGGTGGTTTCTTCATCGGCCGTGGCTAAAATGTATAACGGCTGCTTTAATTTTTTCAGGTCTAGCTGCTGACAAACCTGTAAAATAAAGGCGAAAAAACCTTTCATATCACAACTGCCGAGTCCGAAAAGCTTGTTATCTTTTTCGCTGACTGTTAATGGGTCCGATAGCCAGCGATTTTCATCAAAAGGCACAGTATCACTATGGCCTGCCAGTAATAAACCGCCGGCGCCAGAGCCTAACTTAGCTAACATATTAAATTTACCTTTCACCCCAGGTACGGCTTGAATGGTGATGACAAAGCCTAAGGTTTCAAACCACGTTGACAGTAAATTTATTACGGCTTCATTACTTTGATCCCAGCTTGCTTGTGAAGAACTGATACTGGGCTGCGCGATTAATTGGCTGATGGCCTGGGTAAAGTTGGGCAGGTTGTGATTGAACTTTTTCATGATAATTAGCGACCTAAAATTATTTTATGGGTAGTTATGCTAAAAAGTTGCATAACTAGATCTATAGTGATACTTTAGCACCATAATGTAAATAGCCTAATTAAACCACACTATGAAAATGTTTGTTATGTATTCAACACTGCGACGACGATAGCGTCAAATATTAGCTCAAGTAAATTCTGATTTTCTAGCGAGCCTGAAAAGAATGCGGATAAGCGCTAGAAAATAATTAGTCAAAGTTGAATAAAATTGCACTGCGTACGGGTAAATAACCCAAGCAATGGCAATCGTAAATAAAATGGTAAGCAAATGAACGTCGTCGTTATTGGTGCAAGTGGTTATGTTGGTGCTGAGTTAATTGCTTTGTTATTACAGCATAATAAAATTTCTCTACAACATTTATTAGTGTCGGAAAATAGTAGCTCTAGTGGTCAAACGTTTTCACAATTACATGCTCGCTGGCAGGGGGTATGTGATCTGCCCCTGCAAGCTTTTTCTCAGCAATGGTTTGAGCAACATATTAGTGCTGCTGAGCATGACATTGATGCCGTTTTTTTTGCCACTCCCCATGAGTTTAGTGCGCAATGGGCGCAAGCGTTTCTTGCGGCAAACATTAAAGTGTTCGACTTATCAGGTGGTTTCCGTTTAAAAGATCCGAGTCAATACCCTGTGCATTATGGTTTTGAACATCAAGCCTTAACGACATTGCAACAGGCACAATATGGCTTGGCGGAATGGCACGCGGAAGAAATTGCCAACAGTAACTTAATTGCCGTACCGGGGTGCTACCCAACCGCGAGTCTTTTGTCGTTAAAGCCGATTACCAGTAACAATCTACAGCTAGAAAACTCATTGATTGTGGTGAACGGTATCAGTGGTGTCAGTGGCGCGGGTCGTAAGGCGTCTTTAGCGACCAGTTTTTGTGAAGTGAGCTTAACACCCTATAATATTTTACAGCACAGACATCAACCTGAGATCAGTCAAGAAGCGCACGCACAAGTGATTTTTAATCCGCATTTAGCGCCTTATAAACGTGGTTTATTAGTGACGGTAACCTTGCAGCTAAAAGCTAGCGTGACAGCGCAACAAGTTGATAATGCATTTAACCAAGCCTATCAAGACCAGCCGTTAGTTAGAATAGTCGCTGCTTGGCCTAAAATAGATCATGTCGCTTATAGCCCATTTGCTGATGTGCATTGGCAAGTTGACGAAGAAAAACAAGTCGTGGTGGTCAGTTGTGCTATCGACAACCTGTTAAAAGGTGCAGCCTCACAAGCGATACAATGCGCTAATATTAGTTTAGGGCTAGCAAGTGAATATAGCCTAGTGCCGATGGGAGGCTACTGATGAAAAAACCAGTCGTGATCAAAATTGGTGGGGCTATTTTAGATGGTTACAAGCAAGGTAATACCTCAGCCTTAACGGCGTTGTTAACGGTAATTGCCAGTTTAGAAAATCAACCTGTGGTATTGGTGCACGGTGGCGGTTGTGTGGTCGATGAAATGCTTGCTCAAGCAGGCTTTGTCACGGAGAAAAAACACGGTCTACGGGTCACGCCAAAAGCGCAAATGCCGATTATTAGTGGCGCACTTGCCGGCCATGTCAATAAAGCGATTGTTGCCAGTGCCCAAAGCTTAAATTTATCAGCCGTTGGCTTGTCTTTGACCGATGGCCAAATGGTGCAATGTCAACTGAGCCCTTTGCAATTAGGGCAAGTAGGCGTGCCAACGCCTTATAGCAGTGCACTGTTAGATACCCTACTTAAAGGCAAGTTTTTACCCATCGTCTCATCGATAGGCGCCTTGGCGAATGGTGAATTAGTTAATGTCAATGCTGATGATGCCGCGGTGGTGATTTGCCAACTGCTCAATGCCGAATTATTGCTGTTAACGGATGTTAATGGTGTTAAAGGCGCAGCGGGCGAATACCTCACGTCCTTAAATCAACAGCAAGCTGAAGCGCTGATCAATCAGGGTGTTATTGCCGGAGGCATGACCGCGAAAGTCAATGCGGCGCTGCAAGCAGCGAATAAGTTACGACGAAGTATCGCGGTTGCCAGCTGGCAATCGCCAGAGCAAATCGTTGATTTGCTCAACGGTGGCACTATTGGCACCCGTATACAACCTAATGGTTGTTAATTTTTCATTAAGAAAGACTTCGTAAACTTATTTCGTACAGGAACACTCTGATGAATTTAGAGCATTTTTTAGCTGATGATCAGCTTAATAAAGCACAAATACTCGACTTAATCGCCTTAGCGCGTGATATTAAACAGCAGCCAGAAAATTATCGTCAAGCTTTGGCCGGTAAGTCGGTGGCGATGATTTTTGAGAAACCCTCGTTAAGAACCCATGTCAGTTTTGATATCGGCATTAATAAATTAGGTGGTCACGCGCTGTATTTAGGCCAACAAAACGGTAAATTAGGCGAGCGCGAGCGGGTCAGTGATTATGCTAAAAACCTCTCTTGTTATGCCGATGCTATTGTCGCGCGCGTGTTTGAAAACAGTTCGATAGAACAATTAGCGCACCATGGCAGTGTGCCAGTCATTAATGCCTTATGTGATTTGTATCATCCTTGCCAAGCCCTAGCGGATTTTGTCACCTTAGCGGAAAACTTCCCCGAGCTTGAAAACGTAAAACTCGCGTATATCGGTGATGCCAATAATGTCTCGAATTCGCTAATGCTGATGGCTGCAATTCTAGGTCTTGATTTCACTCTTGTCTGTCCATTAGGGCATGGGCCAGATGAAAGCATGCTTAAGCAAGCGCTGAAGTTTAGCGAAAAATCGGGCGCAACATTACGAGTGACCCATGCTATTGATGAGTTAGGGCGACAAGACGCTATTTATACTGACACTTGGATTTCGATGGGGGATGAAGACGCCACTAAGAAAGCAGCGGTATTAGCAACATTTTCCGGCTATCAAGTGAATCATCAATTAATGGCGAAAGCAGGCGCAAGTATTGTGATGCATTGTCAGCCCGCGCACCTTGAAGAAGAGATCAGCACGGCATTGTTTGATAGTGAGATGTCAGTGGCGTTTCAGTCTGCTGAAAATCGCATGTGGGCACAAAATGCGGTCTTAGTCACTTTATTGGCTAACTAAGCTAACACTTCATAGCAGAAATGAACTCGAAATAAATTTTAAAATACTCTATCCGTCTCGCCATTTACTGGTTATTGGCTAGACTGATGACAACATATTGTAAAGGAAATAAATCATGGCTTTAGCAGCAAAGAAAAACATCAAAAAAGTAGTATTAGCGTATTCCGGCGGTTTAGATACCTCAGCCATCATTCCTTGGTTAAAAGAGAATTATGATGGTTGTGAAGTGGTGGCCTTTTGTGCTGACGTTGGACAAGGTGAAGAAGAGCTAACGGGCATTAAAGAAAAAGCCATCGCATCAGGTGCTTCAGAGTGTTATGTCGTTGACCTAAAAGAAGAATACGTTAAAGACTATATCTACCCAATTATTAAAACCGGCGCGGTTTATGAAGGACAATACTTATTAGGCACTTCAATGGCACGTCCGGTGATTGCCAAAGCCCATGTTGAAATTGCCTTAAAAGTGGGCGCGGATGCGGTCTGTCATGGCTGCACCGGTAAAGGTAACGATCAAGTACGTTTTGAGTCATGTTTTGCCGCTTTAGCACCACAATTAACCGTGATTGCACCGTGGCGTGAATGGGAGATGGTTTCGCGTGAAGACTTACTGGATTATTTAGCTGAGCGTAATATCCCTTGTTCGGCGTCGTTAACAAAAATTTATAGTCGTGACGCCAATGCTTGGCATATTTCTCATGAAGGTGGCGAGCTTGAAGACCCTTGGTGTGAGCCGTCAAAGGAAGTGTGGACCATGACGGTTGATCCGCAAGACGCGCCAGATGAAGCCGGTAAGGTGATGTTAAGTTTTCAGCAAGGTGAGTTGGTTGCCGTCGATGGTAAGCCAATGTCAGCTTATCAATCGTTGATGTATTTAAATGAAAAAGCTGCTGCGCATGGTGTTGGCCGTATCGATATTGTTGAAAACCGTTTAGTGGGCATGAAGTCGCGTGGTTGTTATGAAACCCCAGGTGGCACAGTGTTAATGGCGGCATATAAAGGTTTAGAGTCATTAATTTTAGATAAAGAATCGTTAAAATATCGCGAAGCGGTGGGTCATGAATTTTCACATGTGATTTATGATGGTCGTTGGTTTACGCCATTGGCGAAAGCCCAGCTTGCTGCGGCCGCGTCTTTTGCTGAGCAAGTGACCGGCGATGTCGTGGTGAAACTGTTTAAGGGCATGGCACAAGTCACACAACGTCGTTCACCAAACAGCTTATACTCAGAAGAGTTTGCTACGTTTGGCGCCGATGACGTTTACGACCAAAAGCATGCCGAAGGCTTTATTCGTCTATTTAGCTTGTCGAGCAGAATCACGGCACTAAAACAAGCTGACTCAGTCATCACTCACGATAAATAACAGTTTCAAGGACATTTACCATGGCATTATGGGGCGGACGCTTTAAAGGGCAACCAAGTTTACAATTTAAAAAATTCAATGACTCCTTGCCGGTTGATTATCGCATGGCAGTGCAGGATATTGTTGGCTCGATAGCCTGGGCAGGGGCAATTCATTCAGTCGGCATCATTAACGATAATGAGCTGACTGAGCTGACCGCGGCCTTAAACGAATTAAAAGTCTCTGTGGAAGAAAATCCGCAGCAGATCCTCGGCTCGGATGCGGAAGATATTCACAGTTGGGTTGAACTGGCATTAATAGAAAAAACCGGTGATTTAGGCAAAAAACTGCACACAGGCCGTAGTCGGAATGACCAAGTGGCAACAGATTTAAAGCTTTGGTGTAAAGAAACCGGCGGCGAATTATTATTTGCCCTCGTCAATTTACAGCAAGCGATGATGAACTTGGCTGAACGTGAAAAAGATACGGTATTGCCCGGCTATACCCATTTACAGCGTGCGCAACCGATAACCTTTGGTCATTGGTGTTTAGCTTATGTGGAAATGTTTAACCGTGATATTGGTCGTTTAAAAGATGCTTTATATCGTTTAGATGTTTCGCCATTAGGCTCAGGCGCCTTAGCGGGCACAGCCTATCCCATTGATCGGAATAAGTTAGCGCATAACTTAGGCTTTAGAACCGCAACCCTGAACAGCTTAGATGCAGTCTCTGATAGAGACCACGTGATTGAATTACTTGCTTCAGCCAGTATCTCTATGATGCATCTATCCCGTTTTGCTGAAGATTTGATTTTCTATAATTCTGGCGAAGCGGGCTTTGTCGAAATGAGCGATTTAGTTAGCTCAGGCTCGTCATTAATGCCGCAAAAGAAAAACCCTGATGCTTGTGAATTAATTCGTGGTAAAGCCGGGCGTGTTTTTGGCTCGCTAACCGGTATGTTAACCACCATGAAAGCGCTAGCATTGGCTTATAACAAAGACATGCAAGAAGATAAAGAAGGCCTTTTCGATGCCTTAGATACCTGGCAAGAATGTATGGAAATGGCGGTGTTAGTGGCGGACGGTTTAAAAGTTAATCGTTCACGCACCTTAGCTGCGGCGCAGCAAGGTTATGCCAATGCCACCGAGCTTGCCGATTATCTGGTCAGTAAAAACATCCCTTTTCGCGAAGCGCATCATATCGTGGGTGAAGTGGTACTTGCCGCCATTGACAAAGGCGTGCCGTTAGAGGATTTAACCCTCACGCAATTACAAGCCTACAGTGAGAAAATTGGCCAAGACGTTTACCAGCATTTATCGATTGAATCGACACTCGATAAGCGAGAAGCACTTGGTGGTACCTCACGGGGTCAGGTTGAACAGGCATTAGCGACGATCCAGTCGGGCGAGCGAGAAATTCTTAATGAAAATGTTGTCGGTGCGCCCGGTAAACAGCAAACACAGGTGGCATTAAAACAAGTTAAACAGCGTTTAGATGCCCAAAAAGCCGCGGCGATGTCGGTACGCAGAGCAAGAATGTCTGATATTGATAGTATCTCGGCGTTGGTGGATTATTGGGCCGAACGCGGGGAAATATTGCCACGAAATCGCGATAATATCATTCACGCGGTGCAAAATTTTGTCGTTGCTGAAGTTGACGGGGTGGTGGTCGGTTGTGCATCACTGTTTATCTACCAAACCGGACTTGCCGAGATCCGTTCTTTGGTGATTGACAAATCTGCTCATGGTCAAGGACAAGGGCAAGCACTGGTGCAATATTTGTTGGAATTTGCCCATCAAATGGAGCTGCAAAAAATTATCGTGTTGACCTATATTCCAAGCTATTTCGAGCAATTAGGTTTCAATTTAATTGCGAAAAGTTCGTTAGCCGACAACATCATCGAAGACAGTGAGCAAAGCCCACATAAAGATCCCGAAGATGAAGTGGCGATGGAGTATATTGTTGACCGTTGTGACATAACGGCACAATGAGCACAGTCATTTTAGCGTGTAAGTTAGTGCAAAACCTAGTTGTGAATTTAGTGATTTTAGCTGATGAATAGTAATGAAGATAATGTAAAGTGGTTTCGAAGTGCCGCGCCCTATATTAATGCCCACCGCGGTAAAACCTTTGTGTTAATGTTTGGCGGTGAGGCAGTACAACACGCAAATTTTGCCAATATCATTCATGATATTGCCTTGCTGAGAAGCTTAGGGGTTAAATTAGTTTTGGTGCACGGCGCACGGGTGCAAATTGAACAGCGGGTAGCGGCGCAAGCAATACCGCAGCAGATTGAAGACAATGTCCGTATTACCGACGCAGACACTTTGCAGGCGGTAAGAGATGCCACAGGTTCGTTGCGTATTCATATTGAAGCACTATTAACCATGGGCTTAGTTAACTCGCCGATGCATGGCGCGCAAATTCGGGTCAGTAGCGGTAATTTTGTTATTGCTAAGCCCATCGGCGTCCGTGATGGCATTGATTTTAAGCATACCGGCTTAGTGCGCCGCATTGACGCTGATGGCATCAATACCCAATTGGACTTTGGCTCTATCGTCTTGTTATCACCGGTCGGATATTCATCAACCGGTGAAGTGTTTAATTTGGCCTTGGAAGATGTTGCTGCGAAAGCCGCCATTGCGTTAAAAGCGGATAAGCTCATCACCTTAACAGAGCAGGCGGGCTTATTAGATCGTCAAGGCGCCTTGATTCGCAGCTGTGGGGTCGCCACTGTTAGCCAATTACTTGCTGAGCAGCAAGACCATGTCCAGCAACTCTTGCTCAAAGCCATTATCCAATGTGGTAAGCAAGGGGTTGAGCGTTGTCATTGTGTCAGCTACGCTAGTGATAGCGCGTTATTACAAGAGCTTTTTACTCGTGATGGTGCGGGCACCTTAGTTGCTAAAGATCACCAAGAGCAATTGTCGTCCGCAAATATTGATGATGTGGGTGGTATCTTAGAATTAATTGCACCATTGGAAGAAGAAGGCGTATTGGTTAAACGCTCGCGCGAATTACTTGAACTGGAGATTAATCGTTTTACCGTGATCAAAAAGGAAGAGGTGATAATTGCTTGTGGCGCACTATATCCTTATGCGGAGGCAAGATCAGGAGAAATTGCCTGTTTAGTCATACATCCAGACTATCGCGGTGGCAATCGCGGGCTTAGGCTTATTCAGGCGCTAGAGCAAGCCGCCAAACGGCAAAACCTTAGCTCAATTTTTGTCTTAACCACGGTCAGCGCACACTGGTTTATTGAGCAAGGCTACAGCGAGCAAGCTATTGACCAACTGCCGGAAGGTAAACAAAAAATGTATAATATTCAGCGTAAATCGAAAGCGTTTACTAAAGCGATATAACATTTTTGTCGTTATCTCACCCCAAAGCAGTCCCAACCTTTAATGCCGGTGCTCAACTGGCCGGCATTAAACACTTATCTGCACTTGTGGCTCAGGTGATCCTTGCCAGCGTCCTGATTAAGCACGATGAAAACATCAAAGCCGGGCAATATCAGCATAAATTTGACACAGAAGTTCATCGCGATCGCCAACAATGTTTATGCTGCGCTTTTTTTTGCGTACAATAGGCAAAATTTTTTATAGTCATTGCCATGAAAATACGCGCCAACTTCCCATTACAAACCTTAAACAGCTTAAATGTACCGGCTGTGAGCGCTGAAATATTCTTTCCGACGTCGGTCAAAGAGCTGTCTGTCATACCTCGTGCGCAAGTTGCCAAGGCCTATATATTGGGTGAAGGCACCAATACTTTATTCTGCCAAGCAAAAGCGCCAATCATTATTAAACCAAACTTAAAGGGCATTGACGTCACTGAAACTGACGCTGCCTTTCACGTCAGTGTTGCTTGTGGCGAGAATTGGCACGAGTTGGTGTTATTTTGTCTTAACCGTGGCATCTACGGTTTGGAAAATTTAGCCTTGATCCCGGGCAGTGTTGGCGCCGCTCCAGTGCAAAATATTGGCGCTTATGGTATTGAAGTGGGGGATTTTATTGAGCGGGTAACTTGGTTTGATTTTGCCAAGCAACAACTGGTGGATTTAACTCAGGCACAATGCCAATTTGGCTATCGTGACAGTATTTTTAAACACGCATTAAGCGGCAAAGGCCTTATTACTCAGGTACATTTTTTATTACCCAAGGCTTGGCAGGCGGTGAATAATTACCAGGGATTAAAGCAACTCGTGCCGCCCGTGACGCCGCAGGCTATCATGGCAAAAGTGATCGAGCTACGTCAGGCTAAATTACCTGAGCCTAAATCGCTGCCGAATGCCGGCAGCTTTTTTAAAAACCCGATTGTCAGCACAGAAGTTTTTCAGAGCTTACAGCAGCAGCATCCTACCATGCCGTTTTATCGACAAGACAGTGGCGATATAAAATTAGCCGCGGGCTGGCTGATTGAACAAGCGGGCTTAAAAGGTTTTCGTCAAGGTGGCGTTGGCGTACATCAACACCAAGCTTTAGTGATCGTAAACTATAGTGGTGCAGCTGGTGAAACCATTGCGGCTTTTGCCGCTTTGATTCAACAGAAGGTACTGACGAAATTTAATATTCCATTAGTGCCGGAAGTAAGATTTATTGGCTGTGATGAAAAAACAGCTAAAGCAGGTACAGGAAGCCATCCATGAAAGCGATTCGCGAGCAATTAATTAAAAAACTGGTCAAAGGTGAGTTTCTATCCGGTCAAGCGTTAGGGGAAGAACTTGGTGTCAGTCGGGCGGCGATTTCAAAACACATTAGTGCACTACAAGCAATGGGCTTCGATATTTTTAGTGTTACCGGTAAAGGCTATCGATTGGCCGAGCCGATTGAGTTGCTCGACGCAACGCGCATAGTCGCGCAATTAGACCAGCAGAATATCGCCTCGAAAGTCGAGGTGCATAATTTGATCGACTCGACCAATAGTTATTTAATGCGACGTTTGCCTAATCAAAATGTGCCGGGGCAGGTTTGTATTGCGGAATATCAAAGTGCCGGTCGTGGCCGTAGAGGCCGGCAATGGATTTCGCCTTTTGGCTCTCATATCTATATGTCAATGTACTGGTATTTAGAGCAAGGTATGTCGGCAGCGATGGGACTCAGTGTCGTGGCCGCGCTGGCGGTTAGTGATGCAATTAAAAGTCTTTATCAAGTAGACGTTGAGTTAAAATGGCCAAATGATATCTATTTTAATGGTGTCAAACTCGCCGGAATATTAATCGACCTTGAAGGCCAAGCTATGGAGCCATGTCATTGTGTAATTGGCATTGGCTTAAATATTAAAATGCCAGCTAAGAGTGCCGAGTTAGTCGATCAGCCATGGATTGATTTATCCAGTGCTATTGGTGCTGATATCGATCGAAACCTCTTAGCCGCCTATATTATTGCCGCGTTAGTCAAACGTTTAAAAATACATCGTGAAACTGGCATTAATACTATGGTTGCACAATGGCAAGCACAAGACTTCTATATCAATAAAGCGGTGGCGCTAGTTACGGGCGATAAAGTGACTCGAGGAATATCTCGCGGTATCAACAACCAAGGCGCCTTATTGTTGGAAGTGAATGGTCAAGTGGGGCCAGTGTATGGTGGTGAAGTGAGCTTAAGGGCAGGCTTATGAGATTGTTAGTGGATGTTGGTAATACCCAGGTAAAATATGTTTTTCAAAGCGATGAAAAAAATGCCGCACTTTCGCCGGTGGTGTATCTCGACTATCAAGCTTTTCAAATACAATTAGCCCAAGGGGCATTTGCCCACGTTAGCGAAGTTATTCTGGCCAATGTCCATGGCAAAGCAATGGATGACGCGATTAAAAATTGGGCTGCACTGAACAATATCGGCTTTGTGCAGGTGCAAAGTGCAGCAAAAGCCTTTGGCGTAACTTCGAGTTATCAACAGCCCGAACGTTTAGGTGTCGATCGTTGGTTGGCGATGATAGGTGCTAAGCAGCGCTTTCCAGGTGAGAACCTTCTTATTATCGATGCGGGGACGGCAACAACGGTTGACCTACTTGCGGCGAATGGTCAGCATTTAGGCGGTTGGATCATGCCGGGGGTGCAAACTATGTTTAATAGCTTACTCGACCGTACGCACAAAATTATCGCTACGCCAGATACTCGAGCTAGCTTATCGTTTGGGAATGACAGTTCAAGTTGCTTGAATCATGGCAGCTGGGCAATGAGCATAGGGGCGGTAAAAGAAGCGGTCTTACAGGCGAATCAAATGTTAATGCTGGACAAAATGGTCATTACAGGTGGTAACGGGGCAGAAATGGTGAAACTGATACCTGATAATTGTCAATTAGAGCCTAAGCTCATTTTTCACGGTTTAAGCTGTTTTCAAGCAAGTTAACGTCAGTATTTATCATCAAAAAGTTACCGTAGTGGGTAAAAATTCAGCAAACACATAAAAACATGCTTCTTTTTGCATTTTCCTATTGCAAGCTCGAAAACATTACTCTAGAATTCGCACCACTTAATGTAGTGCCGACTTAGCTCAGTTGGTAGAGCAACTGACTTGTAATCAGTAGGTCGCCAGTTCGACTCCGGCAGTCGGCACCATTAATACATTACTTGTAATGTGAATATTAAAAATTTGGAGGGGTTCCCGAGTGGCCAAAGGGATCAGACTGTAAATCTGACGGCTCAGCCTTCGGTGGTTCGAATCCACCTCCCTCCACCATTTTAACAGAGATAATCTGATAGAATTTAGCGGGTGTCGTATACTGGCTATTACCTCAGCCTTCCAAGCTGATGAAGCGGGTTCGATTCCCGCCACCCGCTCCAGTCTTTACGGAAAAATGCTGATATGGCTCAGTTGGTAGAGCGCACCCTTGGTAAGGGTGAGGTCGGCAGTTCGAATCTGCCTATCAGCACCACTTCTTTAGACCTTCTATAGATTAATCTATGTTGAACTATATAAAATTAATTTATTTAATCTACCCAGAGGTATTTTAAGATGGCTAAAGCAAAATTTGAACGTAATAAACCGCACGTTAACGTTGGTACTATCGGTCACGTCGATCACGGTAAAACAACTTTAACAGCCGCTATCTCTGCGGTATTAACTAAAGTTCACGGTGGTG
>Ga0209344_10000568_pt1 | contig 60766 bp, 54 predicted proteins | sample Cruoilmetagenom6_FD_187293 | JGI IMG/M metagenome (GOLD analysis project Ga0209344, IMG submission 187293) | Oil polluted marine microbial communities from Coal Oil Point, Santa Barbara, California, USA - Santa Barbara Oil Seep Sample 6 (SPAdes)... | ecosystem: Environmental > Aquatic > Marine... | reverse complement strand
GCGCCCATCGCCATCATTCTGCACCCGCATCCGGAATTTGGCGGCACCATGAATAATCAGGTGGTCTACCACCTCTATTACATGTTCGTGCAGCGCGGCTTCGCGGTTCTCCGCTTCAATTCGCGCGGTGTCGGCCGGTCCCAGGGCCTGTTCGATCATGGCCTTGGCGAACTCTCCGATGCTGCCGCAGCGCTTGACTGGTTGCAGGCGCTGAACCGCGAGAGCAAGGGCTGCTGGATTGCCGGTTTCTCGTTCGGTGCCTGGATCGGCATGCAATTGCTGATGCGCCGTCCCGAAGTTGAAGGCTTTCTCTCGATCGCGCCGCAGGAAAATCTCTATGATTTCTCCTTCCTCGCCCCCTGCCCGTCTTCCGGCCTGATCATTCATGGTGCCGAGGATCGCGTGACCCCGCCAGCCTCCGTGCAAAAGCTGGTCGACAAGCTGCGGTTGCAAAAAGGCATCACCATCGAGCAGCAGATCGTCGAGGGTGCCAACCATTTCTTTGAAGGCAAGGTTGAAGAGCTGATCGAACGCTGCGGCGAATATCTCGACCGGCGCCGCGCGGATATCGCCGCGGGCGGTGGCCGGTAACCCATCTGCGGCAAAAACAGCTCCGGTATTCCGCGCGGTGACAAGCGCATAGCAAAGACGTGATTGCCATGACAACCTACAAGTCCGATTTTCTGCGCACTCTTGATGAGCGCGGTTTCATTCATCAGCTATCCGACCCCGAAGGTCTTGATGCGCTCTGCCTCAAAGGCCCGGTCACGGCCTATGTCGGCTATGACGCCACGGCGACCAGCCTGCATATCGGCAATCTGATCTCGGCCACCATGCTCTACTGGTTCCAGGCGACCGGCCATAAGCCGATCGCCCTGATGGGCGGCGGCACCTCGATGGTCGGCGATCCGTCTTTTCGCGATGATCAGCGCAAATTGCTGACCCAGGACGAGATCAACACCAATATTGACGGGATCAAGCGCATTTTTGCGCGCATCCTCAATTTCGGTGACGCGCCCGGCGATGCGATCATGGTCAATAATGCCGACTGGCTGCTCAAACTCAATTATATTGAGTTCCTGCGCGATGTTGGCCGGCATTTTTCGGTCAACCGCATGCTCTCGTTCGACAGCGTCAAACTGCGCCTCGATCGCGAGCAGTCGCTGTCCTTCCTCGAGTTCAACTACATGATCATGCAGGGCTATGATTTCGTGGAGCTGAACCGGCGTTATGGCTGCGTGCTGCAAATGGGCGGCTCGGACCAATGGGGCAATATCATCAATGGCGTCGATCTCGGCCACCGCATGGGCACCGACCAGCTCTATGCGCTGACCACACCGCTTTTGACCACCTCATCAGGCCAGAAAATGGGCAAGACCGCCTCCGGTGCCGTCTGGCTCAATGATGAATTGTTCACGCCCTATGATTTCTGGCAGTATTTCCGCAATACCGAAGATGCGGATGTCGAGAAATTCCTCAAAATCTTCACCCGGCTGCCGCTCGACGAAATCGCCAAACTGGCCGATCTCGGCTCGACCGAGATCAATGAAGCCAAAAAGGTGCTGGCGACCGAGGCCACAGCGATTGTGCATGGCCGCGAGGCCGCCGATCAGGCGGCGGAAACCGCAAGGGCTACATTTGAGGCCGGTGAGATTGATCTCTCCCTGCCCACAACCGACGTGCGCCGCGGTGCGCTGCTTTCGGGCCTTGGCGTGCTGGCGGCAGTGGTTGAGGCAGGTCTGGCCTCTTCAAACGGCGAAGCCCGGCGTCACGTCCAGTCCGGGGCCCTTCGGGTCAATGACAAGCCCATTACCGATGCCCATGCCACCATCACCGATGCGGACGTCCTGCCCGAAGGCGTGATCAAGCTCTCCATCGGCAAAAAACGGCACGTCCTGATCCGCCCGGTCTGATCCCTCTGATTATTGCGGCTTTTCCCTCGGCGCTTCCTTGGACCTGAATTCCATCAGGCTCCTAAAGGCGCCGGGGAGCAGGATTGATGCCGGATTGATCAGGAATTGCGGATCATCGAGGCTGCCGCGCACTGCAAACGTCACCCCCACAAGCCCTTCACCATCGCGCCCGCCCAGAATCTGGCCGAAAATCGGCAGCTTCTGGAAGATATTGTTAAGGGCAAACAAGGGGATATAGGTGCCGGTCAAATCATATTGCCGGGTCTTGGTGTAAACAAAGCCCCGCATGGTGCCGCCCGTCGTGTCCCCGTCCAGCACCGCATCCACGACCTCGATCCGGTCTGAGCGGCGGATGAACTGCACTTCGCCATCATTGAAATTCAACCGGTTCTCCCGCGCCACCAGCGCCCGGGAATCGGTATGATTGCCCAGGATCTGGATCACCTTTTCTTCATCCACCAGCGAGAAATCGCGCAGGCGCAGGTCGCCCCGATCCACATCGCTGGCCTCGTCCCGCACCAGTGTCAGACTGCCCTGCCCGCCCAATAGCCGCGGATAGACATTGACGAAGCGCAGCAAGCTCCCGAGATCATTGAAAGCCACCGACATGGTGCGCCCCAGCTGGGTTGGGTTGGTCGCAATCGAAACGGCGCTGCCTTCGGCAAATTGCGCCTGCATCGAGACATTGCTCACATCCTCACCCTTGAGCATCAGTTCCAGATCGAGATTATAAGCCGTGGTGCGATAGAAGCCGATGGCCTGTTTCAACTCCACATCCAGTGAGATCGACTGATCGAACTGGGTGGATTGCGGCCCGCCAGTCGACGCCTGGTCAAGCGCGAAAAACCGCTTGAGCATGGGTTTGAGATCCAGCTGATCTCCGCGCATCACCAGCGCAATCCCCGCATCGGTCGTCGTCACGTTAAGCGAGGCACTGTCGCCAGCACTGAGCTTGAAGGTCGAAAATTCGGCCGACTTGAGCCCTGTCCCCTCAACCGTCATGCCGCCCTTGATATCGACATCCCCGAAGGCCAGGTGCACGTCGCGTACCTGATAGGTGTCACCATCAGTGAGGATCGACGCGTTCAGGGAGCCGGCGACCCCAGCCGCTTTGGTAATCCCGAGATCCAGCACCGTCAGCGCCGCATCCGTCAGATCAGCGGCAATCTGGACCGAGCCGTCAGCAATTGGCCGGGCTGCAAAGCGCAGCTTGCCGGCAAGATAGGTGCTGGCATCAAAGCCCATTTCCGCCAATTCGCTGACGTCGAGTTCCGCCGACAACAACACGTTGGGATCGCCATCCAGCGCACCATTCACTTCCAGGTCGGCCGCAATACCATTGACCTTGGCAGTGCCGTTTAAATTATAACCCGCCGGGGTCAGTGAGAAGGTCAGGTCGCCATCAGCAATTGTATTGTTGCCAATGGGCACTTTGCTGGTGAAGTCATCGACCGTCCCATTGACCGCGTAATCAATGCTGCTGACCGCATCATCCGCTTCCACAACGACCGTGGCCACAAGTGACCCCTTGACCTTGCCTGAGAGGCTCTCGGGCGCGACCGGTGCCTTGAACCCGCTTACCGCGCCTGGCGACTGATCCTTGGCCAGCGCCAGCAGGGACGGTATTTCCCCGCTCACATCCCCCGAAATTTCAAATACGGTGCTCCCGACCGCCTCGGTATCAATGATAAGGGCAGCCTCAACCACCTGCACCGGCCCGGCATCTGTCGCCAGCGTGGCACCATCCAGCCCCACGGTCGTCATGTCATCACGCACCTGCAGATGGGTTTTACCATCCACATTGATGGCGGTCATGGTGTCGGTGGGGGTGAATTGCACATCTGTGCCCTCGATATCGATCGACAAGGCCCCCTCAGGCACCGGCCTGTCCTCATCGCCAATCGCCATGGAGCCGACAGGAAATACAAACCGCATCGCTGCATTTTCGACCGTGCCACGGGTTACATTGGCCACAAACCAGTCCCTGGCACTGCCGGAAAGGAAATAGGGCCATAACCGTTTCAAATCATCGGCAGATGCGCCGCTCCCGCTCAGCTCCAGATCAATCCCTATGCCAGCGCGCAGCATGTCGGCGCGCCCTTTTGTGCGCACCAGAACACCCGGCTTTTGCACCACAAGCTGATCAATCCCCAAAGCGCCATAGAGCGGTGCCGACCAGCCGGAAAACGACACATCGGTAAAGGGCACCTCGGGTGCCGCCATATCATTGGGGTGCAGGACGACATTGCGCGCATCGAGCGACATGCTCAGCGTCGGCCCATAGGTCTTGTCGAGTCCCATGACGAATACGCCCGAGACCAAAGCGGAGCTCTGCCCCACTTGCAATTCAGCATCGGTAATCGCGAACTTGGCCTGATCGGGATCCCAGTCGATCCGCAAGTGATTGGTCGTTACCGGGAAGGTATCGGTGTCCACCCGCAACTCGGTACTGCTCATGTCGACATCGAACACGCCATTGAGCACGCGGCCGTCATCGGCGGCAAATTCAACCTTCACCCCGAGATCGCCTGTGCCCCGCACCGCCAGCAATCCGTCCGGATCATCAATGAACGGCAGCAGAGTGGCGAAGTCGAGATTGGTGGTGGTCGTTTCGAATTCGATATTGCCAGCCTCATTCCGGCTGCGTTTTATAGTCCCCTCAACCGTGCGACCGCCCAGTTTTGCGGCAAACGTACCGCGAATTTGCGGCCGCACCCGGGACGGGGCGATGTCGAGCTGCACATCAGTGAACTGGCGGAACAGGCCATATACGGAATCATGCATGTCCAGCACGCCATCCTTGACCCGCAACCGGGAAAAACGCCCCTCGCGCGACTGCACCTCAAAACCGGCGAGGCTTTCCTCCGTCGCCAGCATATTGAAAATCATCCAGTCATTATCCGAACGAAAACCGGCTCCATCCTCCGCAGCTCCGGGCAAGGGATGATTGACGGCCAGCCCCTCGGCTGAGATTTGCACCGAGGGCAGCGCCTTCTCGCCCGCCATCACCCACACAGTCGCGGGCTGGCCTGAGGGATCATCAACCAGTTCGAGGCCTGCCAGCCGCGGCCCGAACAGGTCCTGGATCACCTGAAAATGCGGCCGGACCAGCGTAACGCTGGCACCGGGCTGCCCAAACAGCGCCCGTATCGGCGAAAACCCGACTTCGAGCTTGTCCATGGTGATATCAGCGCCGCTATCGCTATCCCTGATCGTGACGGGCGTGAACACGACGACGGGCGCAAGCCCACCCTCAATCGCCAATGTTGCATCCCCGAACGTCACACTGAGGTTTGGGGGCAAGGCTTCAATCGCACCGGCCATCGCCCGGTCGCGGACAAAGGGCACCGGCATCGGCCCGAACAGCAAGATGACGTAGAGCACCAGAAACAGGACCGCCGGCACACCGGTAAGCCAAAGCAATAGGCGCGCGATGAAGCGGTAGTTCAGTGCACGCGCCTTTCTATTGCTGTCTGTTTCTGAACCAGTCACAATTTCGCTGAAAACCTGTCATGCTTTTGCGCACGGCGCTCGGGTTGAGAATCGGCTCGGCACATGGTCTGTGTTCTCCGGCAACCGGGCCGGAATATGGCCATTCGGTACATCTGCACCTAGAATACTGCCGGGTCAGCGCACAAGGGGTTAATAGAATGGCAATATTGGAAAAAGGGGATAAAGCCCCCGATTTTACGCTGGCCACGGACAGTGGTGAGGATTTCATCCTGTCTGCCCAACATGGCCACCCCGTCGTGCTGTTTTTCTATCCTCAGGACGACACCCCGTCCTGCACTATAGAGAATATTGCGTTTACAGCCCTCGCCGATTCCTTTGCCGCCATCGGCACAAAAGTTGTGGGGATATCGCCCGACAGCGTGCAGGCGCATGGCAAATTTCGCGACAAACATAATCTTGGGATCATCCTCGCCGCCGATCCCGACCATATTGCCATAAACGCCTATGGCGTCTGGGGTGAAAAAACCACGTTCGGCAAAACCTATATGGGTCTGATCCGCAGCACCGTTCTCATCGGCCCCGACGGCAAGATTGCCGAGCGATGGACAGTACGCCGGGTCAAGGGACACGCCGAAGCAGTTCTGGCGGCCGCTAAAGCCCTGATAAGCTGACCTAAATGTTACCCGTATGTAAATAAGGGTTTCTGCGTTTATTAACCATAAGCTGCCACATTGCCTCAAAGCTGAGTATTGCTTGGGGGTAAGTAGAGTGCGGGATCTACAGCGGCGCATTGCGTTCAGTCAGCAGGTGCAAAAAACACAAGCGGCCCAGGGCGGACACATACGCCCTCTTTTGTTCTACGGCATGTTCGCCGTTTTGGTCACGACCAACATACTGACACTTGTTGCCCTGTTGATGAACGGCGACATTGCCAGTCTGGTCAAGGGCTCAACCGATCAGTTTCAAGTTGCATATCAGGACAGGATAACATCGCTACGCCTCGAAGTTGACCGCCTGCATTCGCGCCAATACGCCCAGGCCGGCAATCTGAACCTGCAATTGCAGGAGCTCTCCCATCAGCAGGAAGTGCTCAGCGAACAGCACAATTACGTCAAGGCGCTGGCTGAAAAGGCCCGCGAACTTGGCATCGATACCGCCGCCATCGCCGATATGGCCCCCATTGACACCACCCTGATCACCGGTGCCATCTCCACGGGCAGGAATGAGCTTCCCGATCTTGAATATATCACCCAATCGATCACCGACATGATGGATGAAAGCCGCATGGCGCTGGCGGCCCTCTCTGACGCCGCACGTGATTCAGCGGATACCATTGTCAGTGAACTTGACCAGATCGGCCTGAGCCCGAAATTGCCGGCAGATTTTTCCGAAGGTGTCGGCGGTCCGTTTGAACCAGTTCCCGGCGACCATGATCCGGACAGCCTCGTGAGCGATGCAAATGCCGTGATCGCCGCCTTTGAGCGCTTCCGCGTCGTACGCCACGTGGCGGCCATCGCCCCGATCCACAAGCCCCTTGCCGGCAAAGTGCGCCAATCTTCTTCCTTCGGCGTCCGCAAGGACCCGTTTCTTAACCGGAAGGCATTCCATTCCGGTGTGGATTTTGCCGCCCCAAGCGGCACCCTGGTGAGTAGCGCGGGTGCCGGCACCGTCAGCTTTGTCGGCAACAAGAGCGGTTATGGAAAAGTCGTGGAGATCCAGCATCTCGGCGGCCTGACCACGCGCTATGCGCATCTATCAGCCTTTATCACCAAGGTGGGTGCCAAGGTCGAGGCCGGCACGCCCATTGCCAAGGTCGGTTCAACCGGCCGCAGCACGGGCCCGCATCTGCATTTTGAAGTCCGCAAGCACGACAAGGCGATCAGCCCGTTGGCCTATCTCAGAGCGGGCGCACAATTGGCCCGGTTTCTCTAAGCGGGCCGAACCAGAACTCTAGTTCTTCTCCGGCTCGGTATTGCCGACGCGCTGCGCCAATGCCGCTTCCATGAAGGCATCAAGATCGCCGTCCAACACATCGCTGGGGGCTGTGCTTTCCATGCCGGTGCGCAGGTCCTTGACCATCTGATAGGGCTGCAGCACATAAGAACGGATCTGATGCCCCCAACCGATTTCGGTCTTGGAGCTTTCCGTTGCCATCGACTCTTCTTCGCGCTTTTGCAGCTCGGCCTCATAAAGCCGGGCGCGCAGCATGGTCCAGGCTGTCGCCCTGTTCTTGTGCTGTGAACGCTCGTTCTGGCACTGCACGACAATGCCCGTGGCGAGATGGGTGATACGCACCGCACTATCGGTCGTGTTCACATGCTGGCCGCCGGCACCGGACGCCCGATAGGTATCGATGCGCACATCGGCCTCGGACACCTCGATATTGATGGAATCATCGACAACCGGATAGACCCAGACGCTGGAAAAGCTGGTATGCCGCCTTGCCTGACTGTCGAAGGGCGATATCCGCACCAGCCGGTGCACACCGCTCTCGGTCTTCAGCCAGCCATAGGCATTATGCCCCTTGATCTGGATGGTCGCAGATTTGATCCCTGCCTCTTCGCCATCATGGATTTCAATGGTCTCGACCTTGAACTTCCGCCGCTCGGCCCAGCGCGTGTACATGCGCAACAGCATATTGGCCCAGTCCTGGCTCTCGGTGCCACCGGCACCTGAATGCACTTCGACAAAGCAATCGTTGGAATCGGCTTCGCCGGACAACAGGGTTTCCACCTGCATCCGCGCGGCCGCAACCCGCATGTCGCCAAGTGCCGCTTCGGCTTCCTTGACCACCTGCTCGTCGCCCTCGGCTTCGCCAAGTTCAATCAGGCCGATATTGTCCTCAATCCCCGCCTCGATCTCGCGCACCAGCTTGATCTGGGTCTCGAGATCCTGACGTTGACGCATCACGTCCTGGGCTTTTTCGGGGTCGTTCCAGAGATCCGGCGATTCCGCCTTGGCGTTCAGTTCGCCCAGTCTTGATTCAGCAGTATCCCAGTCAAAGATGCCTCCTTAGCAGGCTGAGTGCCTGCTGGATCTCATCAACGATTTTTTCGATTTCAGCGCGCATAAGTCTTTGGTCCAAATATTGGTTGCCGTTGGGATAAACGACACCGCCGCGGCAATCAACCCGTTGCCGGGCGCCGCGGCGCGTTCAAATATCACTTGTGCCTAGAAAAGCCCGCCGCGGCCCGCATTGACATCGTTCGATCCGCCACCCTCGATATCGATGAATGCCTCGGAATCAACCCCGATCACCGAAGTGATCAGATTGGGGCCTGTACCCGGCTTGAACGCCTCCAGAATGGCCGAATCCCCGGCCACGGCCTTGATGCCGGTTGCTGGATCAATCCAGGTCTGGGTCATGCCGCCGGGCATGGTGAAGGGCGTTGCCGGCTTGCCTTCAAGCGCCTTTTCCATGAAATGCGTAAAGATCGGGGCTGCCGCCTCACCACCGGTTGCCGATCGCCCCATGGAGCGCGGCGTGTCATAGCCAATATAAACGCCCGTCGCCAATTCGGGGGTGAAACCGAGGAACCAGGCATCCTTGTAATCATTGGTCGTGCCCGACTTGCCGGCAACCGGACGATTGAGCCGGCGGGCATATGTACCCGTCCCCCGCTGAATGACGCCTTGCATCATCGAGGTGATCTGGAATGCCGTCATCGGGTCGAGAACCTGCTCGCGATTATCGATGATCATGGGCTCTGCCTGATTGTTCCAGCTTTCAGCCTGACACCCGTCGCAGACGCGCTGGTCATGCTTGTAAACCGTTTTGCCATACCGGTCCTGAATCCGGTCAATCAGGGTGGGCACAATGCGGCGGCCGCCATTGGCGATGGTGGCATAGGCCGCAGTCATCTTCATGTCCGTGGTCTCGCCCGCACCCAGCGCCATGGCAAGCACCGGCAGCAAGTTGTCATAAAGCCCGAACAGCCGTGCATATTCAGCCACCAGTGGCATGCCAATATCCTTGGCCAGCCGCACCGTCATCACATTCCGCGACCGTTCGATACCGCGCCGCAGGGTCTGCGGGCCGTAAAATTCATTGCTGTAATTGTCGGGGCTGTAGATCGAGCCATCCGCGTTCTGGATTTCCAGCGGCGCATCCAGCACCACCGATGCCGGCGTATAACCATTGTCCAGCGCCGCAGAATAAACGATTGGCTTGAACGACGAACCGGGTTGGCGCAGGGCCTGAGTGGCCCGGTTGAATTCAGACGCGGCAAAGGAAAACCCGCCCACAAGCGCCTGCACACGTCCGGTGCGCGGATCCATGGCAACAAGCGCGCCTTCGATTTCAGGCACCTGCCGCATGGTATAGACGCCATCCTTGTCGGCCACCGGCTCGACATAGACCACATCACCCACGTTCAGCAGTTCCGAAAGCGGCTTGCTGACCCATTTGATCTCAGGCCCGGGCAATTGCCCGGTAACCCGTTCGGAAATTACCTTGCCATCAATATCGGTATCGGGCCGCAGACCGATTTCAGCTGCATTCTGGTCCATCTTCAAGACAACCGCCAGCGTCCACTCGGGCACATCACGCAACGGCGTGACGTCGTTTAGCGTCGTGCCCCAGTCGCCGCTCACATCGATTGTAGCGAGCGGACCGCGGAAGCCCTTCTTCTGGTCGAACTCCACCAATCCATCCATCAACGCCTTGCGGGCATAGCTCTGGAGTTTGGGATCAAGGGTGGTGCGCACACTAAGGCCACCGCCATAGAGCTGCTCCTCGCCATAGAGTTTGGCCAGTTCACGCCGCACTTCCTCGGTAAAGTATTCGGCCGAGAACAGCTGTGAGCCGGAACGGCGCGGCACAACATTGAGGCTTTCACTCTTGGCCGTTTTGACCTGCTCAGCCGTGATGTAGCCATTCTCCGCCATCCGGTCGAGCACCCAGTTCCGGCGCTCAATGGCGGCCTTGGGCTTGCGGAACGGATGATAATTGTTCGGCCCCTTCGGCAGGGCTGCAAGATAGGCCACCTCGGACAAGTCCAGCTCATAAAGCGCCTTGTCGAAATAATTCAGCGCCGCCGCCGCGACCCCATAGGAATTGAGGCCCAGAAAGATCTCGTTGAGATAAAGCTCAAGAATCTGGTCCTTGGTGAACGCATCCTCGATGCGCATGGCCAGAATAGCTTCCTTGATCTTGCGGTCCCAGGTCTGCTCACTCGTCAGCAAAAAGTTCTTGGCGACCTGCTGGGTAATGGTCGAGGCACCGGCAAGAGGTCCATTTCCCCCATCGAGACGCTGCTGGATATTGTCACGCAAGGCACGGATAATGCCATCAAAGGCAATGCCGCCATGCGTATAGAAATCCTTGTCCTCAGCCGAGATAAACGCCTGAATCACTTGGGCAGGCACGGTTTCGATCGGCTGGAACAGCCGCCGCTCGCGCGCATATTCAGCCAGAAGCGTGCCATCGGCTGCGTGCACACGCGTGGTTACCGGCGGGCGGTAATCCTTGAGCACGGTATAATCCGGCAAGTCACTGGTGAGTGCGGAAAGATAGAACGCGCCAATGCCAAGGGCGATCAGCCCCACAAACATTCCGAATCCAAACAGCCAGCCGATTAAACGCAGCATTGGCGTACCCTTTTGCCTTTTTTATTCCAGGTCAGGCCTGGCTCCGAATTGCAATGACATATGACGGGACGCCATTCTCCATTGCAGCGATGACGCAATCACCTTCGGATGCCGCTTTCGACTGTGGCGGATTATGCGTTAGTGCCGTTTGATACAAGAGCGCGGCAGAATTATGGACATATAAGCGTGCTCACTTTTGTGCAAAACCTTCAAAATAAGTCGTAATGCCATTGGCCAGCGCCTCGGCAACCTGGTCACGCCAGGCTCCCGTCGTCAGATTCGCGATATCCTCGGCATTGGACAAAAACCCGAGCTCCACCAGAACCGAGGGCACGTCCGGTGCCTGAAGCACCATGAAATTGGCCTTGCGTACCGGGAAGCGCCGCAACTGCACGCTGGGCTGCAACTGGGTCACGATTGACTGGGCCACCCGGTAGGATTGCCGCCGCATTTCCCGGCGCATCAGGTCCACCAGAATATTGACCACATGGTCATCCATTTTTGGCACCGCAAACCCGGCAATGAGATCAACCCGGTTCTCATTGTCGGCCAGAACCTTGTCCATCACATCGGTGGCCCGCTCATCGCGGATATAAATGCTGGCGCCGCGCACATCATCCTGCTGAAAATAATCGGCATGAATGGAAATGAACAGGTCGGCCTTGTTCAACCGTGCCAGCGCCACGCGCTCCTCCAGCCGCAGGAATGAATCATCTTCGCGGGTCAGGGCCACGTCAAATTTCCCGGTCTCCACCAACAGCTTTTGCAAGATGCGGGCAAAGGCCAGCACAATATTCTTTTCCTTGATTCCGTTGGTAGCCTCGGCACCGGAATCAATACCACCATGCCCCGGATCAATCACAATCAAAGGCCGGGCCTTGCCCGTAACAGGTGCGGTATCCGCCTCGGTCTCCACTGGTTTTTCCGGCGGCACGCTCGGCACCAGCTTGGCGGCTGCCGCTTCCAGATCCCGCTGTGCTGCCGCAACGAATTCAGTTTCTGTCGCCGGCACAAGATCAACCACCAGCCGTGCGGGTTGATCATCAATCGCTTCAACCACATAAGCCTGCTGTACCTTGGCCGGCACATCCAGCGCCAACCAGGTGCGCACCCGCCCCGCCTCAATAATCTCGACGGAAAAGCCCCCGACAATCCCCTCACCCGCCGGCACGTTGCCCGCCTTGATGCTGACGGCAGAGGCGCGCACGTCAACGGCAATCTGGGGAGGATCGGCAATAGTGGCCACGGCAAAATCCGCAGGACCGGACAGATCGAGGATCAGCCGCGCCCGCTCCGGTGTGGTCGAAACGCGGGCATCCACCACCACCGGCAGCTCCGCCTCAATCTCCTGCGCCTGACCATAGGCCAAGGGAAACAGGAGACAAATCAACACAATTACAAGTTTTCTGATCACTGAAGGTTCATCTGCCAAGCGTGTTTCGCACCACGTTATGTGATTCGCCCAAGCAAGAACCCAACCGAAACCCACGTTCCCCGTCAATAAACATATATGTGACACGCAAAAGTCACATCCCAGGAAGCCCTTATGACTTTCTTGTTGCCAATTTGCCTGAAGCCCCCTAAAGCCAGAAGGCGAGGCAAAGTTTCGTTTAAGCGGCCGTGAGCTTGAAATGACCCGTGTGGTGCATGATATCTCATAAAGGTCGAAGGGAAGTCCACAAGATTACATTGATGGACCAACCCTTTGAAAAGGCGGCAGAAATAGCGCCTACAGTAGAATTTCGGTTCAGACTAATGAGCCGGAGGGTAATGGCAAATTTTGCATGACACATTGCCCGAAATAGGATGGAGCCGGATGAGCGTGAAGGAAAAAATGCGCGAAACAGTAGTATCTGTTCGCCCACGCCACGTCCCCTACCGTCCCTTCACCGGCGCCGAGCGCGCCCTATCTTCAGAACGATTCGTCTCGCATGGCGCCTTGACCAGGGTCTGTTTGTTCAGAACCCGTATGGCCGGCGCGCGAAGACGTGGAGTAAATTTTTATGGCAACGAAAAGAATGCTGGTGGATGCCACCCACCCGGAAGAAACACGGATTGTCGTCACTAACGGCAACCGTCTCGAGGAATTTGACTTTGAATCGGCCGCGCGGCGTCAGCTCCGGGGCAATATATATCTGGCCAAGGTCACACGGGTAGAACCTTCATTGCAGGCTGCTTTCGTCGAATATGGCGGCAACCGGCACGGCTTCCTCGCCTTCTCGGAAATTCATCCCGACTATTATCAGATCCCTGTCGCCGACCGCGAAGCCCTGCTTGCGGACGAGGAGCGCGATGAACGCGCCGACGAGGAAATGGGAGAGCCCCAGGAAGCCGCCAATACCAGCAATGATGACAATGGCGACGACAACGATAATGGTGATGATGATCACCCCACCAATGAGCAGACAGTTGAGCATGTAGGCGGCGCCGACGCGCTTGAGGAAATGCCCGAGCGCAAGAAAAACCTCGCGCGCCACTACAAGATTCAGGAAGTCATCAAGCGCCGGCAGGTCATGCTGATTCAGGTGGTCAAGGAAGAGCGCGGCAACAAGGGCGCTGCGCTGACGACCTATCTGTCGCTCGCTGGCCGTTATTCGGTGCTGATGCCCAATACCGCCCGTGGCGGCGGCATTTCGCGCAAGATCACCAATGCGACCGACCGCAAGCGTTTGAAGGAAATCGCTGGCGATCTCGAAGTGCCCCAGGGCATGGGCATCATCCTGCGCACAGCCGGTGCCTCGCGCACCAAGGCCGAGGTCAAACGCGACTTCGAATATCTGCTGCGCCTTTGGGAAAATGTCCGCAATCTGACGCTGAAATCCTCGGCACCCAGCCTCGTTTACGAGGAAGGCAGCCTGATCAAGCGCACAATTCGCGATCTTTATAACAAGGATATCGACGAAGTCTGGGTCGCTGGCGATGAAGCCTATCGCGAGGCCAAGGATTTCATGCGCATGATCATGCCGAGCCATGCCAAGAATGTGCAGGCCTATAAGGATGATCAGCCGGTTTTCTCGAAATACAATGTGGAATCCCAGCTCGATTCCATGTTCTCGCCTCAGGTCACCCTGCCCTCCGGCGGCTATATCGTCATCAATCCCACCGAAGCGCTCGTCTCCATCGACGTGAACTCAGGCCGGGCGACGAAAGAGCACAATATCGAGGACACGGCGCTCCAGACCAATCTGGAAGCCGCCGATGAAGTGGCCCGTCAGTTGCGTCTGCGCGATCTGGCCGGTCTGATCGTTATCGATTTCATCGACATGATGGAAAAGCGCTCCATCCGTCTGGTTGAACGCCGCCTGAAAGATGCCCTGCGCGATGATCGCGCCCGCATCCAGGTTGGCCGTATCAGCCATTTCGGCCTGATGGAGATGAGCCGCCAGCGCATGCGCTTCGGGGTTCTGGAAAGCTCCACCCATGTCTGCCCCGCCTGTCAGGGTGCCGGTATCGTCCGTTCGGTCGAAAGCCTGTCGCTGATGGTCATGCGAGCCATTGAAGATCATGTCCTGCGCAAGCCGGGCAATTCGATCAACGTCAAGGTGCCGATCGATGTGGCGCTTTACATCCTCAACGCCAAGCGTGACGCGCTGAGCGATATCGAGGCCAAATACAACCTGTCGATCACCATCACAGCCGACTCCAAGTTGGCCGGCAGCCACTTCAACATCGAACGCGGTGAAGCCCGCGTAGTGTCCCATAAAGGCAGCCGCGCCCCGATCAGCGTTGATGCCGCCGAAATGGCAGCACTCGATGCCGCTGCGGAAGCCGCAGCCCCCGTTGATGAGATTGATGAAGAAGAAGACAGTGTCGAGGCACGTGTAGAGACCACCGAAGAAGAAAACGGCGATCAGCCGGCACGCCGCCGCCGTCGCCGTGGTGGCCGCAACCGCAATCGTCGCGATGGTGAGGAAAATACCGCCCGCCAGCCACAGCAGAACGAAGATGCCAGTGCCAAGGGCAGCGATGCGACCGACGGTGATGCAGCCGACGCGCCGGAAGCCGCCGAACAGGATGGTGACGAGGAACCGCGCAAGCGCCGCCGTCGCGGCCGTCGTGGCGGTCGTCGCAATCGTCGTGGTCCAGGCCAGGAAGGCGAAGCCCAGGATGGCGAGACCGAAGGCATGTCGGATAGCGACGCCATGGCCAGCGTCGAGGGTGACAATAGTACACCCGCAGCCGTTGTAGCCGCCAGCAACGACACACAACCTGTCGCGGAAGCCGCGTCCGAACTGGATACTGCCACACCTGAGGCAGCGTCGACGCCGGCAGAAGCTGTAGCCGAGGCCGACATGGCCCCAGCGGAAACCGCGCCTGTTGAAGCAGAAAAGCCGGCAAAGAAGCCGCGCCGGCCCCGTCGCAAGAAGACCGATGACGCTGAGACTGCGCCGGCTGAAGCTGCTGTGCAGGAAACCGTTGCCGAGCCGGTTACAGCCAAGGCTGAACCCGAAACGGCCGCAGCGGCGGAAGCTGAACCGGAAGCCAAGGCCAAGCCACGGGCGCGCCGCGCCAAAAAGGAGGTTCCCGATCAGGGAATCGTCGTGACCTCCTCGGCACCGGAAGCGGAAGCCGAAAAGACCGATGAAAAGCCCCGCAAGGCGGGCTGGTGGCAAAAAGGCTTCTTCGGCTAAAGCCGGAAAGTTTTGAGAATCAGGATGGCCGGGTCAAAAACCCGGCCATTTTTTCGAGTGCTTCATTGAGCGTTTCAGCCGATCCGGCAAAGGAAAAGCGCACAAAGCGCTGGCCGTTGACCCGGTCGAAATCCACCCCGGGCGTTGCCGCCACACCAGTTTCCCGTAGCAGGCGCTGACAAAAATCCATCGTGTCATTGGTGAACGCCGACGCATCAGCATAGCAGTAAAACGCCCCGTCCGTGTCCGTCGCCCCGCCAAAACCCAATGCCGTCAGCCCTTCGGTCAACAAAACCCGGTTCTGGGCATAGCGGGCCTTTTGCGCCTCAGCGTAGTCGGGCGCATCAAGCGCCGCCAACGCTGCAACCTGGCTGAGGCTGGGCGCTGAAATGAACGTGTTCTGTTGCAGGATTTCCGTCCGGCGTACCAGTGGCTCGGGCAGTACCAGCCAGCCAACCCGCCAGCCGGTCATGCAATGATATTTGGAAAAACTGTTCACGATGATGGGATCAGAACTGAATTCAGCCGCACTGACCGAACGCGCGGTATAATCAAGCCCGTGATAGATTTCGTCAGAAATCAGTTGAACCTCGAGAGTTTGGCAAGTTGAAACAATAGCCTTCAGTTCTGAGGCACTCACCACCGCCCCGGTCGGGTTGGCCGGGCTGGCAAACAGCAGACCGGCGAATGGTTTTGCCGCATGGGCCTCAGCGATATCCTCAGCCGACAGGCGCCAGCCCGTTTCGGGACGAAGTGCTATTTCAACGGCCTCAAATCCAAGAGCCTCAAGGATATTGAGATAGGCCGGATAGCCTGGCCGGGTCACCGCAATACGCGCGCCCTTGGCAAATCCTGCCAGAAACGCCAGCACGAACCCCGCCGAGGACCCCATGGTCACGATAATGCGTTCGGGATCGATGTCAGCGCCGTGCTGATTGGCATAATAGGCGCTGAGCGCCTGACGCAATTCGATTTGCCCCTTGGCATGCGTGTAACGTTGCGGCGTTGTCAGCACCGCCTGCACTGCCGAGATGACGGACGGGGCCGGCGGCATGGCCGGTTCGCCAAGCTCCAGATGGTAGATCTGCTTGCCCTTAGCCTCCAGCCGCTTGGCTTCCGCCAGGATTTCCATGGCATGAAAGGGCTTAAGGCCCTTCAGGGGATTTTCACGCATCAAATGTCCAACTCAAAACCATCAAAGGGCGGGCATCCGCCCAAGGCGTGTAAGCATGGCCGCCCCAAAAAGTCCATGCGCGCCGTTTTGTCACTGTCGCGTGACACAAGAAGATTTGATCAGCATCCTCACCGTCTGGCATGACGTGCTGATATAATGTTAAGCCTTGCCTGCTAGCGGTTATCGCACTGATTTTTCCTGGAGTAGTCCATGTCGCGCCTCACTATTGCCCTTGTCGCCATTATCGCTGTTTTGGCCGGAGGTCTGGCAACCAGCCTATACAGCCGGGCGGAACCGGGCCTTGATGAGGCCGGCGTGCGCGCCATTGTGACCGATGTGCTGGCCGAAACCGACAAGCCGGTGTCCGTCGCCGGGATCGATGCCGCCACGCTGCATCCGATGATCGAATCCTATCTGATGGCCAATCCGCGCATTCTCGAACGCGTCTCCAATGCCTTGCAGGCTGAAGTGCGCAAGGATGAAATCATGCAATCGCGTGCCGCCATTGCCGCCATGCAGGACCAGATCTACAACAATCCGAACGAAATCGTGCTCGGCAATCCTCAGGGTGATGTCACTCTGGTCGAAATGTTCGATTACAATTGCAGCTATTGCCGCTCTGCCATGCCCGATATGGCCAAGCTGCTCGACACTGACCCCAATCTGAAGATCATCCTCAAGGAATTCCCCATCCTGTCGCAAGAATCGGTGGAGGTGGCCCGTATTGCCCTCGCCGCCCATCAGGCCGGCATTGATTACTGGACCTTCCACACCACCCTGTTCACCGCCCGTGGCAAGGTGACCAAGGATACAGCGCTTGATGCGGCCGAAGCCCAGGGGCTGAGCCGGGTAAGTCTTGAGCTGGATGCCCAGTCCGATGACATCAACGCCATCATTCAACGCTCCTATGAAATCGCCCAGGCCATCGGCACAACCGGCACACCAACATACCTTATTGGTGATGAAGTCATCCCCGGGGCCATCGGTATCGAGAGCCTGCGCGACCGCATTGCCAATATGCGCGCATGCGGCAGCACGGTTTGTGACGGCTAATGGGTGGCAGAACCGCATAAAACACACCGCAAAGCTTTGCCTTTTCGGTGCATTTCGTATAGTGCAGCTTGCGCTGCCCACTGGCGGCAGTGTTAGAAAGCGGAACCATGGCCAAACGTATCCTTGTCCTCAACGGCCCGAACCTGAACATGCTCGGCTTGCGCGAGCCTGAAACCTATGGTTTGGACACGCTTGCGGATATTGAGGCCTTATGTGCAACCGAGGGCAAGGCTCTGGGATTGTCCATAGATTTTCGTCAATCGAACCACGAGGGTGAACTCGTCACCTGGATTCAGCAGGCGCGCGGCCAGTTTGAAGGCATTGTCATCAACCCCGCCGCCTATTCGCACACTTCCGTTGCCATTCATGATGCCTTGCGCATGGTGGATATGCCTTTGGTTGAAGTGCATCTGAGCAATATTCACGCGCGTGAGCGCTTTCGTCACCATTCCTATGTATCAGCGGTGGCAACCGGGGTAATCTGCGGGCTTGGACCCGCCGGCTATAAGCTGGCCCTTGTTGCACTGGCCGAGCGGCTATGACCAGCCGCGTAAATGCGTTGCCCAGGGAGGCAGAAAACATGACCAAGGCATCCCAGGTGGATCAGGACCTGATCCGCGCCATTGCCGAACTTTTGAACGAACAGGATCTCGCCGAAATCGAGATCGAGCGGGAAGAATTCCGTGTTCGCGTCACCCGTTCCTTTGCATCCAAGGAAATGGTGCAAATGGCGGCACCCATGCAGGCCATGCCTGCCGCCGCACCAGCCCCCGCAGCGGCCGCAGTCGCCGCCCCGGCAGTTGAAGATCTAGCCACCAACCCCGGCACCCTGACCTCCCCCATGGTCGGCACCGCCTATATGGCAGCCGAGCCCGGTGCCAAGAACTTCGTCGAAGTGGGTAGCAAGGTCTCCGAAGGCGAGACCGTGCTCATCATCGAAGCGATGAAGACCATGAACCAAATCCCGGCCCACAAAGCCGGCACCATTACCCGCATTCTCGTTGAAGACGCCCAGCCCGTCGAATATGGCGAGCCGCTCGTCGTTATCGAATAGGGGATTAGGGAACATGTTCTCCAAGGTCTTGATCGCCAATAGAGGCGAAATCGCGCTACGTATCCTGCGCGCCTGCAAGGAGCTTGGCATTCAGACTGTCGCCGTGCATTCCGTTGCCGACGCCAATGCCATGCATGTCCGGCTTGCGGACGAGAGTGTCTGTATTGGCCCCAATCCGGCCAAGGACAGCTATCTCAATATTCCCTCGATCATGGCCGCCTGTGAGATCACCGGCGCCGATGCCGTGCATCCAGGTTATGGCTTTTTGTCCGAGAATGCGCGCTTCGCCCAAATCCTTGAAGAACACAAGATCACCTTTATCGGCCCGTCCGCCCATCATATCGAAATCATGGGCGACAAGATCGAGGCCAAAAAGACTGCCCTTAAACTCGGCATTCCCTGCGTCCCCGGTTCTGCCGGCGGCGTTACGAGCGCTGCCGACGCCAAAACAGTTGCCAGCGATATCGGCTATCCCGTCCTGATCAAGGCCGCCTCCGGCGGCGGCGGACGCGGCATGAAGGTCGCCCTCAACGAATCCGAGATCAGCACTGCCTGGTCAACCGCCCGTTCCGAGGCCAAGGCCGCTTTTGGCGACGATACGGTCTATATCGAGAAATATCTCGGCAAGCCCCGTCACATCGAAGTTCAGGTTCTGGGCGATGGTCAGGGCAATGCGGTGCATTTGGGCACGCGCGATTGTTCCTTGCAGCGCCGGCACCAGAAAGTCTGGGAAGAAGCAGTGGCCCCCACCGTGCCGATGAAGGAACAGGACGAGATCGGCGAAATTTGCGCCGCGGCCATGCGCAAGCTGAAATATTCAGGCGCCGGCACCGTCGAGTTCCTCTATGAGGACGGCAATTTCTATTTCATCGAAATGAACACCCGCCTGCAGGTCGAACATCCGGTGACCGAACGCGTCACCAATATGGATATCGTTTACGAGCAGATCCGGGTGGCCCAGGGCGAAAAGCTCAGCGTCAAACAATCAGATATCAGCTTTTACGGCCACGCCATTGAAGTGCGTATCAATGCCGAGGACCCGCAGACCTTTGCCCCCTCGCCCGGCACCATCACCTTTTATCACCCCGCCGGCGGCGTCGGCGTGCGCATCGATAGCGCCGTCTATCAGGGTTATAAAATCCCGCCCTATTACGACAGCCTGATCGGCAAGCTGATTGTGCATGGCCGCACAAGGCCCGAATGCCTGCAGCGCCTGAAACGGGCGCTCGGCGAATTCGTCGTTGATGGTGTCAAAACCACGCTGCCGCTGTTCCAGCGCCTGATTAATGAGCCGGAAATCATCTCCGGCGATTATGACATCCACTGGCTCGAGAAATATCTCAAGGCCAACCAACCCTGACCGCCAGGGGACCATGAGAAAAGAAGATCCATTCGCGCTAGAACTCTCCGCCGACCTGATCGTGCGGGCCTATAAGGCCGGCATATTTCCTATGGCCGAAGATGCCGACGCGCCGGATCTGTTCTGGGTGTCACCCGATGAGCGGGGAATTATCCCGCTCGAGGGGTTTCATCTGTCGAAATCCCTGCGCAAGACCATGCGCCAAAGCCCCTTCACCATCAGGGTCGACAGCGATTTTGCGACAACAATTCACGGCTGCGCCAATTTTGGCAGCGACCGGGACAGCACCTGGATCAATGCAACCATTATCCGGCTTTATGGCGAGCTGTTCGAGCGCGGCATCTGCCATACGGTCGAGGTCTGGGATGGAGAAACCATGGTTGGCGGGCTTTATGGCCTGTCGATTGGTGGTGCCTTCTTTGGCGAAAGCATGTTCCACCGCGCGACCAATGCTTCAAAAATCGCCCTCGCCCATCTGGTCGAACGCCTGAAGGTCGGTGGCTATTCCCTGCTCGACACCCAGTTTGTCACCGATCATCTGCAATCCATGGGCGGCATTGAAATTCCGCGCGAAACCTATGAGCGCATGCTGGCCGAAGCCTTGACCCATGAAGGCGATTTCAACGCTCTCAATCATCCGCCAGCCTGATTAAGACCTCCGTCACCCATTTGGCGGTGTCCGGCTCTGCCGCCGGATCGGTATGGTAGATTTCCAACCGACACCCGAACTGGTCACCCAGAAACGTCTCTTCAACGTCCCAGACCAGGCCCCGCTCCCGGCCCCAGCCAACCAGCACCGCATTGGCATCCATCAGATTGTCATAAGGGCCGGTATAGGTGAGCGTCGCATACCGCCCCGCCGGCAAAATCCCCGCCACGACCAACTCATCCCCCACAACCGGAGCGGCAAGCGGAATGCCAACCTCCAGTTCCAGCAGCCCGGCCATGTCGATGATATTATATTTAAAGAATGGCGCACCCGCGCGGGTGATCTCCTTCTCGCCAATCCAGCGGAACAAGCTCGGAAAATTGACATCCGCCATGGTGGAAATGCCCTCCATGGGAACGCTTTCGCGAATGCCCAGATAGTATTGCATGGGCCGCTCAACGATTTTTGGCAATGTCAGCACGTCCTGCACCCCCACAATTTATCCGCATTGCCCAGGCAATGCTGTTTTTCAGCTTTTTGCCACCAGCCAATCATCGAGACGGTCGAATGCTGAGTTCCAACCGCCATTGTGACCGTCACGGTCCTCGATCGAGGCAAAAGGCGTCTGATGAAAAATCATCCGCGTCTTGTCGCCCAGCTCTTCAAAAATCACGGTCACCAGCGTTTCCATGCCACCATCCCAGGCAAAGGTGAAGACCAGACGCTCTGGCGCGACGACTTCCCGATATTCCCCGCCCTGCCATAATTCATCATCGGCATTCGCGACGCCCCGCAGACAGCCACGCCAGCGCCCGCCCGTTTGCACATCCTGTTCAAAGACAACCGCTGGATAATCGCGCGGCCCCATCCATTGCATGGTATGGGCCGGATCTGTCCAGACCTGCCAAACCAGGGCGCGCGGCGCGTTGAAAATCCGCACAATCGTCAGGTCAGCCGCGACGGTGTCATCCTTTTGGGGATCAGTTGTGCGGTTCATTGGAATCACCTTTCTGCAGCTTTGCAAGATAGTGGTCGAGCCGGTTGAAACTTGTGTCCCAGAACCGGCGGTATTCCTCCATCCAGCCAGCAATGTCGCGCAATGGTGCCCCCTCGATCCGGCAAGGCCGCCATTGCGCCTCGCGGCTGCGACTGATCAATCCGGCGCCCTCGAGCACCTTCAAATGCCGCGATATCGCCGGCAGGCTGATGTTGAACGGCTCCGCAATCTCGTTGACCGAAGCCTCGCCGGCGCTCAACCGCTGCAGGATCGCCCGGCGGGTCGGATCGGCAAGGGCGGCAAAGGTCTGGCTGAGGGGATCGGCAGGCATGCATTTATCAATCTCGTTAATTAACAAATATGTTAAATAATGGAGAATTCGAAAAGCGTCAAGCCCACTCGCGGCACGCCGGCGGGTCAAACTTAAATCTGTAATAAAGAGATAAAGGCAGGAGCCAGGCGAGCGTTACTGCGCTTCGGTCGTTGTTGGCGGCACGACATCGCTGGTTTGCTTGCAGTCGATCAGCCAGACGTCATAGACCGCATGGTCAATGGCATTCAGTGCCGGACTATCGGCAAACATCCAGCCCTCGAATATCCGCGCCAGCTTGCCATCAAGACTGACCTGATCGACTTCAAGGAATACCGATGTCCGCTGTGTTTCCGTCGGCGGCCGCGTGTAGCAGGCCTTCGGGGTGATCTGCAGCGCACCGAATTGCACTGTCTCATCAATATAGACGTCGAAATTGGTGATCCGCCCGGTAATCTTGTCGAGCCCTGAGAATGTGGCGACAGGATTGGCAATGGTTTCAGCAACCGACGGAGCGGTACCAAAACCAAGCACTACGAGCAGAACGGCGAAAAAGCGCAAAGCAGGAATCATGTCGACTATCTTGCCACGGGAAAGGGGCGAATTAAGGCCAAATCTATTCAGGTGACCAGGCTTCGTAATCACCGGTGACCCGCGGGCGTTCGCCTTTGGTCAACAGGCTGCCATCAGGACGGTAAGCGCCGGCTGTGCCGGTAAGGTTCTGCTTATGGCCCTTTTCCCAGGCACGCGGCTGATAGCGCTCTTCGGTCGGGGGCGTATCGACCCGGTGATGCATCCAGCCATGCCAGCCCGCCGGAATGGCACTGGCTTCGGCAGGTCCATTATAAAGCACCCAGCGGCGATCAGTCTTCTTGTCGACATAATAGCGGTTACCCGCCTCATCATTGCCGACATGATGCCCTTTGAGCCAGGTTTTGACCCGCATCCCCAATGTCTGGCCATGCCACCAGATAAAAAGCTCTGCAATCAGCTGTTTCATGCCACCTGCCCAATGGTTGGAAAGACAATGTTGAATTGGACAAGCATGTATCACGCAGGAATAGCCAAGCCTAGAGCCGATACCGAAAAGTTAGGGCGCTTTGATGCCGCATAGAGCGGTTTTGCCCTGTCTGCGGCATGCGGGTGCTGTGCAGCAGCGGCCGGTCACCACCACGGGTTGATTCGCCAGCCTCAAAATTGGCCCCTGCCCCTGGAATCAGATGGCCGCACGCCCAAAACCGCCCTGTACCCGGCCCTCAGGCGGATTGAGTGGCCCCTATCGCGCCCAATCGGCTCTCTTTCACTCTCGTCCCGTGCGGCCGGCGCCAAACCCGATACAGGTACAATCGTAAAAACCACCAAATTATTGGCCTTGACAGAACGGGCATATTCTCGCGTCTCGATGCTATTGGGATTCGCGTCCCCAATTTGCATTTTGCTGCACCACCCGCATCGCCCGGTAATGCAGCCAAGAAGTGAATTATAGCGTATGCTTAGCACTAGAATCAGCAGCGTCACCCCAAGTTTGACCTGCGCAGATGCGGCAAAAACTGCCGGGCAAAAATGTCCCCAGGCCCTTGTACTTTATCCCCGCTGTTCACACATAATACACTAGATTTAGCGAGAATTAGAGCGCCAGACACTAGGGGTGGTCTTTTTTTACCATGACAGCTGTTGACCCTAAATTTGAAACAGGACTAGTTTCTAGCCGTTGTGCGGGCGAACCTTCCGGTCCTGCGACGGCAACCGAAAAAGCATTTGGATTTTTCTCCGGCTCTCACTTTGAGGTGGGGGCAGCTTATTCGGCACGGCGCAGCTTTAGGAAGGGGACAGACTGCGTAAAAGTCCCATTGGGACAAAGTCGCATAACAACCAGTGGTCACGTTCAAACCGGCAAAAGTCTGGTGTCAGGCGATGCCCACTTGGCAAATACAGTTTTTGGAACCCGAAGAAGCGGTTCTGAAATTGGGGATGCAGAAGAACAAAGGTCAGAAGCCTTAACCGAGGCTTGCGGCGCACATGCGCCACTAAATATTTTGGGGGTTACCTAAGAATGCGCATTGAGCGTCGTTTTACTAAAGCCGATCAGTCAGCCTATGCCGGCATCGAATTCCGCAAGACCGTCAGCGAGATTCGTAATCCCGATGGCTCGGTCGTGTTCAAACTTGATGATATCGATGTGCCCGCGGCATGGTCGCAGGTTGCCGCCGATATCATTGCGCAGAAATATTTCCGCAAAGCCGGCGTTGCCAAGGTCCTCAAGAAGGTCGAGGAAAACGACGTGCCGTCCTGGCTCTGGCGCTCTGTGCCGGACGAAAAAGCCCTCGAAAAACTCCCTGAAACCGAACGTTTCGGCTCGGAAATCGATAGTCGCCAGGTTTTCAACCGTCTGGCCGGCACCTGGACCTATTGGGGCTGGAAGGGCAAGTATTTCGACAGCGAGGAAGACGCACGCACCTTTTATGACGAGCTGTGCTACATGCTCGCCACCCAGCGCGTTGCCCCCAATTCACCGCAATGGTTCAACACCGGCATGCATTGGGCCTATGGCATTGACGGCCCCGGCCAGGGCCATTTTTATGTCGATCCCTTCACCCACAAGCTGGTGCAGTCCAAATCGGCCTATGAGCACCCCCAGCCCCATGCCTGCTTCATCCAGTCCGTCAGCGACGATCTGGTCAGCGATGGCGGCATTATGGACCTTTGGGTGCGTGAAGCCCGCCTGTTCAAATACGGTTCCGGCACCGGCTCCAACTTCTCCCAGCTGCGCGGCGAAGGCGAAAAGCTTTCGGGCGGCGGCAAGTCCTCCGGCCTGATGTCATTTTTGAAGATCGGCGATCGGGCTGCGGGTGCCATCAAGTCCGGCGGCACGACACGCCGTGCGGCGAAAATGGTCGTGGTCGATATCGATCACCCCGATATCGAATCCTATATCAACTGGAAGGTGAAGGAAGAGCAGAAAGTCGCTGCCCTCGTTACCGGTTCCAGAATCGTCTCCAAGCACCTCAAGCTGATCATGAAGGCCTGCGTCAATTGCACCGGTTCGGGTAATGATTGTTTCGATGTGTTGAAAAACCCGGCCCTCAAGCGCGAAGTCCGCGCCGCCAAGAAAGCCTTGGTGCCGGAAAACTACATTCAGCGCGTCATCCAGTTCGCCCAGCAGGGTTATGATGACCTTGATTTCCCGGTCTACGATACCGATTGGGATTCCGAGGCTTATCTGACCGTCTCCGGCCAGAATTCGAACAATTCCGTGCGCGTCACCGATGGCTTTCTCGAAGCTGTGGAACAGGATGGCGACTGGAACCTGACCGCCCGGATTACCGGCGATGTGATGAAGACCCTCAAGGCCCGTGACTTGTGGGAATCGGTTGGCTATGCCGCCTGGGCCTGTGCCGATCCCGGCATTCAGTACCACACCACCATCAATGACTGGCACACCTGCCCCGAGGCCGGCGACATCATCGCGTCCAATCCGTGTTCGGAATATATGTTCCTCGATGACACGGCCTGTAACCTGGCCTCGATCAACCTGTTGCCGTATCGCAAGAAGGACAGCACCTTCAACACTGCCGCTTACGAACACACCGTCCGCCTCTGGACCATCGTGCTCGAAATCTCGGTGATGATGGCGCAATTCCCCTCCAAGGCGATTGCCGAACGCTCGTTCAAATACCGCACGCTCGGCCTGGGCTATGCCAATATCGGCGGCCTGCTGATGACCTCGGGCATTCCTTATGACAGTGATGAAGGCCGCGCCATTGGCGGTGCCCTCTCTGCCGTCCTGACCGGCGTTGCCTATGCCACTTCGGCTGAAATGGCCAAGGAGCTGGGCGCGTTTGAGGACTACAAGCGCAATGCGCCGCATATGCTGCGCGTCATCCGCAATCATCGCAATGCCGCCCATGGCAAGGCCGCAGGTTATGAAGACCTGTCCATCGCTCCGGTCCCGCTCGATCATAATTCCTGCACCGACAAGAACCTGATCACCCGCGCCATGGTGGCCTGGGACAGGGCACTGGATCTCGGCAAGCAGCATGGCTATCGCAATGCCCAGGTTTCGGTGATTGCCCCGACAGGCACCATTGGTCTGGTCATGGATTGCGACACCACCGGTATTGAGCCCGACTTTGCCCTCGTGAAGTTCAAGAAGCTCGCCGGCGGCGGTTATTTCAAGATCATCAACCGCGCCGCGCCCCCGGCCCTGCGCACCCTCGGCTATTCCGAGAGCGATATTGCCGAGATCGAGGCCTATGCCGTCGGTCATGGCAATCTCAATCAGGCCCCCGGCGTCAATCCGACGACGCTCAAAGCCAAGGGCTTCACCGACGAGAAGATCGCCGCGGTCAATGAGGCGCTCAAGAACGCCTTCGACATCAAGTTCGTGTTCAACAAGTTCACCCTTGGCGAAGACTTCTGCAAGGAGGTCCTCGGGTTCACCGATGCCCAGCTCAATGATTTCACCTTTGAAATCCTGCCGGCGCTCGGCTTCTCCAAAAAGGACATCGAGGCCGCCAATATCCATATTTGCGGTGCCATGACCCTTGAAGGCGCACCGCATCTCAAGGACGAGCACCTGCCCGTCTTCGATTGCGCCTCGCCCTGTGGCAAGATCGGCAAGCGTTACCTGTCGGTTGAAAGCCATATCCGCATGATGGCCGCGGCCCAGCCGTTCATCTCGGGTGCCATTTCCAAGACCATCAACATGCCCAATGATGCGACGGTCGAGGATTGCAAGCAAAGCTATATGCTGAGCTGGAAACTGGCCCTTAAAGCCAATGCGCTCTATCGCGATGGCTCAAAACTGTCGCAGCCGCTCAACGCCTCCCTGCTCGCCGATGACGACGATGAAGAGGATGCCGTTGAAGAGCTGATCGCCATGCCGGCCCAGGCCCGTGCGGCGGCTGTTGCCGAAAAGGTCGTCGAGCGCATCATCGAACGTGTCCGCGAACAGGAAAAGCTGCCCACTCGCCGCAAAGGTTATACCCAGAAGGCAAAGATCGGTGGCCACACCATCTTCCTGCGCACCGGCGAATATGAAGACGGGCGTCTTGGCGAAATCTTCCTCGATATGAACCGGGAAGGTTCCACCCTGCGCGCCCTGATCAACAATTTCGCCATCTCGGTGTCATTGGGTCTGCAATATGGCGTACCGCTTGAGGAATATGTCGAAACCTTCGTCTTCACCAAGTTCGAGCCAGCCGGCTTCGTTCAGGGCAATGACTCGGTCAAGAACGCTTCCTCGATCCTCGACTATGTGTTCCGTGAACTGGCGATCTCCTATCTGGATCGCTCCGATCTGGCTCATATCAGCCCTGAAAAGCTGGGTGCCACCGGCCTGTCCGAGGGCAGCGAGGACCAGAAGGCGCGCGATGCCAGCCATGCGCCCGCCCCGGTCTCTGCCGACCGTTTCGTCTCCAAGGGTCTCACCCGTGGCCGCGTCAGCAATCAAAAGCTGATGATTGTCTCGGCCGACAGCCAGACCGGCAGCCCGGTCAAGGCCATGCATGCCGCAACGGTGACCGCGCTGAAATCAGGCACGGCCTTCAAGACTGAACCCGAAGCCCATCTGGAATTCACCCCCGAAGTGGAAGCGGCAGCCACCGCCCCCGCCAAGGCAGCACCCCAGCTCCGCGCCGAGGCGCAGATGAAAGGCTATCTCGGCGAGGCCTGTTCTGAATGCCAGAACTTCACCCTGGTCCGGAACGGCACCTGCCTGAAATGCGACACTTGCGGGTCGACGACCGGGTGTAGCTAGAAGCTAAGCCTCGAAGTTGACAGACCCAAAGTTGTGAATTCGGCCTCAAAGTTCTGAACTACAATGAACAGTCAAATGCGATTGTTCGAATTGAACGGACGGCGGCGAGATTTCCTCGCCGCCGAGTCACTCAAGGAACAAAACGGGAATATTGATGTCTAGCGAGCCAATCCCAGAAAGGACCATCGGACTTGCCCTGTCGGGGGGAGGTTCAAGGGCAATGGCGTTCCACCTCGGCTGCTTGCGGGCGTTGAACACACTGGGACTTCTCGACCAGGTGAAAGCGATATCGACGGTTTCTGGGGGAAGCGTCATAGGCACAGCATGGGCAGCGCACAACGGAGACTTCAAAAGCTTCGAGCACAAGATCCGTACAGTGCTTCAATCCGGTCTTGTTAAGGCCGCCATACGCAACGTGTTCAGCCCCCTTGGTTTCAAAGTTGTGGGCAGCTTTCTCATCGCTGCCATTCTTTCGATCGTGCTGCTTCTCCTACGCTTAACGGGGAGATTGATTGCCTGTTTCATTCCAGCCTTGAAGCCGTTGTCGCGTTGGCTTGGTGCGCTGCGATCACCATGGCGTCGTACACACACGCGCAGTTCGTTGCTCGAGGCCGCAATGACCGACCTCATATTTGGCGACACATCGCTCCAGGATCTGTCTGCGAAGCCGTTTAGGCTGATCATCAATGCCACGGAACTTCGAACGGGGTCTGCCTTTCGGTATTCGCCGGTTCACAGCGGATCCTGGCGGTGGGGCGAACTCATTTCAAACGACATGCCACTCGCACACGCTGTTGCTGTCTCGGCGGCTTACCCCCTCTTCCTTCCTGCCTTTGACGAGGTCCACCAGTTTCAGAAGAATGGCAAGACGTCAGAACACCGAGTCCTGCTCACAGATGGTGGCGTTTACGACAATCTTGGATTGGGGGTGTTTTGGCCGGGCAGATCACCGGAAGTCAGTCTGAACGTCTTGAAGGTCGACTCCATCATCTGCTGCACCGCTGGATGAACCACACAGCTTTCTTCCCGCCAGATTGATGAGCACCGTCGGGACAATTTTTGAAGCGATCACCACGGCGTTTTGCTGACGGCCACGACTGAAGACCGAGACCCTTTCAGAGGCCCAGTGGGCCGTTACTGCCGATGAAGGCTTCCGCATTGCCAGCGCCGGCGAAGCCTCGCTCCGGAAGCTCCTGACGAGGCTCAACGATGCCCAGGCCCACACTCGGGGCGTGTGGGGACCTCGAGATACCTATGGTTATGCCTACGGCCTGCTGCAGCGCACCCCGGACGATCCTTCTTACGATCGGTTCAGGGATGCCGTTCGCCAGTTTGCAATCGAAACCATGCCCATCCCCGCCGGCACCGATGTCCTCGGCCAGGTCCTCGAAAAGCAGGTCGTGCATACGGTTCGCACAGCCGCCAAGGCGTCGGGCGCTCATGACCGAACCATTCGCCGTATTTTCGAGCGTAATGGCCTTGGCATGGATACAGACGGCTCCGACTTGCGTAACCACAGGGTGACGGTTCCCGCTGGCGAAATCGAGCGCATGGTCAAGCAGCTCAAGACAGCCCTGTCCACACCAGCGGTTATCAAGGCCACCGGCATTCCGCGCATTCACCTCAATGCCATTATGGCTGCAGGATACCTGCCCACGGTGACGGGTTCGGAAAACCATGCCAACGCCAAGCATCGCTTTGCACGCTCACAGGTGAACGCCATGATGGCACGCTTGTTTGACAGCGCAGTGGACGTCACCACCCCCACCCCACGTCAGATGCCGATCATGGAAGCTCGCCAGGCCGCCGTGACATCCCTCGAGGCACTCCTGGGCATGATTTGGGACGGCAAGCTCTCCTGGAAGGGCCGTCTCGCGGGCCGAACCGACTATGGCGCCCTGCTCGTCGATGCCGATGAAATCAAGGCACTGGTGCGTCATGAGCCCTCTATGACACACCTCACCCGCACCGAGGCCATGGAGTTCATCCCCGGCTTCAACCGTTGGGCCCTGGACGGATTCATCGACGAAGGCCTGCTGCACACCACCATGGAGTTTAGCCCCGAGGCCCGGCGTGAGGTCGAGGTCATTCCCAGGGAAAGCGCAGAGCTGGTCCGAAGGGACTTCGTCACCCTTGGTGAGCTGCGGCAAATCTCGGGTCTCCACCTCAAGCAGGTCAAGGTGCTCCTGCGGCTCGCCGGCATCGAAACAGCCTATGACCCCGAGGAGTTCAAGGCCTGGATCTATGACAGGAACGACGTCAAACAGGCGGTGCAGAAGCGGCCGAATTTCTGGGGTTACGATAAGGCCAAAGCTCGGGCGGCGGCTAAATAGCGGACCTCGGCACAATGGCCGGGACCGTACAATATCTAGAATGCGGAGAAATCAAGCGAGCCGAGCACTTTCACCGCTGAAAGCTTTTTCGTCTTCAAATACTCACTAAATGACAATTCGAAAGCGCTTGGAGTTCCTGGAAATTGTACGGTGAAGTAGTAGCTCAACCGGCTTCCAAAAGGCTCGTTATGCTGGAGGAACGACTGCTCAATCAGGATGTTGATATCTCCCTCAAGGTCAGGGGATCGAACAATCTTCATCAGTGCATCGCCATTTATGTAGATGTCATCACGGCTTCCGAATGATCCATGAGCTCCTCTATCTATGATGATGCCAAGGCATTCTCGCGTAATGCGTGGCAGCGCTGACAATCGCTTCGAAAGTCTTTCAAAACACTCTTTCGCCTCAGCCGCATCGTCAAAAAGCCCGCCCCCCTCCGACGATTCAAAACTTGAACAATCCCCGATACGAGCCAGCGGAATTTCCTCGACGTAGTTCAGGATGCTTGTCGGATAGGTGCCGTCGGATCTCGGTATTTCCAGTTCGATCTTTACTCTAGCCACCTCGTCAGTGATGAGCTTGTGCAGCCTTTGGAGACGGTCCAAAGGAAGATCAACTAGGGCCTTCGTCAGATCGCTGTGATCCCATATGTGATCAAGTTTAAACTTGGTCCGCAGAACGTGAGTTTCGTCAGCACCCAAGGCGTAGCTGCCCTGCTTTTTGCCTGCTACGAAGATGTAGATAGTTGGATAGGTCTCAAGCGATTTGTCATCTATTTTCTCGAGGGTCTTCCGCACCTTTTGCAAGGTGGCATTGGAAGTTATCTGAAAAGCGGTGCCTGCTGTGGCATCTCCTAAATCCAGGCCAGGATTATTGCTGCCTTCATGCAGGTTCAGGTTCGACAAGTTCAGATCCAGCACCTCGTTGAGTATCCGACTGTAGAAATCCTCGGCATAGATATTGAGATCGGTCAGTCCAATCGCGCACCGGGCGTCGATTCGTGACGAAACATCGCTTAGGTCATCTATAATCTGACCGATGAAATAGCCTCGTGAGATCATAGCGTGCCCCCAATGCGTGATTTCTTGTTCGAGTTGGATTAAGCCGGCCGAGCCATAGTCGCTAGTCAGCCGCTTCGCAAAAGGTCGGGATCTGCCCAAGCTGACATCTCAGCGTAAATATCGGCAAACAACTCATCAAATTCCTTGCCATTGACCTTGAGCAGCCAACCTAGCTGAGGAAATCGGTTCAGCCCGATATCAACCACCGCGCTGCCTAAAAATCTTGCCTGCCTGATTTCCTCGACCAATTCTGGAGCCGAGATGCCCGGATGCTTCAGGTCGATCGCAGTGGCGTATATTGCCTTCATTCTGAACGGTGCCGGAGGGTGGGATGAAAGCCGTGCGGACTCGATTGTCCAAGACCCACTGTCCAACATCTGGAACACCATGAATGCCGCCAGCAGCGTGATCCTCAACCTAGCTTGTGGTGTCGCCACAAGCTTTTTGGCTAAAAGCTGCCTCATTTCGTCAAGTGAAGCCGAGGTGAATTCCTGCTCCAGAAGACCAAAATGTAAATGGAATGCCTGGGAATCCGCGATCAGTTCCCGAGCTTGCGACGCCATGGGGCTGGTGTTCGGCGCCTTTGGTTTATTGGCACTTGGTGGCCGTACAGATGGCCCAGGAAAAGGCAACCGCAAGCCGTGTCGGTGAAGTATGTGAGCCGCTTCGTGCAACACGACAAAACGGTTAACTTGGCAAAGCAGAAATGCGAAGAGCAGCTGCCGATCCCCGTCGAGCCTCCAAGGGCAGTAAGCGTCGCTCCAATGGAAAAAGTCGTCCTTCAGTGATGTCGCAACACTTTCTGGAAGCACCATTTCTGGTTTCCAGCGGGTGGTAGCACTCCCGAATTCAGGGAACATTCCTGCATTCACGACCGCGGCGCAAAGGCGGCACATCAGGTCCCCCAAACCAAAGCTGACAAGGACATATCTGTCTTCGAAGTTCGCACCCGCTTTGACGCCATTGAGCTCAGTGAACGCAAATGCGATAGGCGATTTTGGACTGACCCGCTCTAGAATGGCCTTTGCATCTGCCTCCATGAATGCAAACCAGGGGTTATCTGGTACTGCGGAAGCGTCCAGCTTTTGTCCCATTTCGAACTTCGCAAAGTCCACCTGACTGACGGCCGTCATTGTGATGACCCGCTACTAAAATCAGGAGATCCATTTGGTAAGATTGCAAAATCGAAGGAAAGCTGGTCGTGCTCAGCGCCTCGGGTGTCATCCTTTATACCCGTTATGCAGGTGACCGCGTAGAGCCCGTTGACGTTGCGCCAAACAACGATGTCACCAATTGAAGGCGTGCGGGTTCGCGATGAAAAGTCATACGAGCTTGCGTCGGAAATATGAGCGAACGACACCGCACCCTTGGCTATTGCCAGAGCGTCGATTGATGGAGAATCTCGGTATGCGTGAATTCTTCGATCGCTAGCCTTCGACCATCGCGTCTCGAAAAGGTGCAGACCCTCGCCGATAGAAAATCGGTGGTCGTTGTTCGAGTAGTCAAACGTGACAGAGCCCATTAGCCTTTTGTCGTGGTAGTCGACGTCGTTACCCGTGACGACTAAGACCCGTTTTTGCTGACGGTCATGATAAGTGTCGACATAGCGAAGTGCTTCTGCTGGCGACATCACCATAATGCCGGGGCCATTACGCAATTCGACGTGACGACGGAGTATCCCTCTATCATCGGTTACAAACACATCGCGGCCCGCAAGCTTGTGACCGCACAGATGTTCGATATCGTTTTTCTTGTTCGAGTATCTTGGACTTTCTGGGGTCAAATCCGGGGACAGAATTCCTTGGATCTCCGTCCACAGCTGGTGATCAGTTGGCCCTAGAAGAAGGTCGCCACCACTTAGTACCGATTCGTCCAAGTTGAACACAGACCCGATAATTGGCATCATAGAGAGCTGCTTGAGGGTTTTCTCGCGGCGTTCTTCGTTGGGGTCGCGGCCTAGATCAAAACCGGCACGTGTCGTGACAGCGATGTCGGCCCCTCCAGACAACCCGTATCGCATCAACTCGCTAAGCTCTTCGACGGAAGTGGCTGTAGTCGAACTTGTGTCAAACAGGCCGACCACGCAGTTCGTGTCAATGGTTATCCGTGGAACTCCACCGCTGATCATACTCTAATCGCTTTCGTCAGGACGACATCAAAGACCATTTTCGGCCTGATTGCTCATAGTAGCGCAATCGGTCCAATTTTCCAGGACTCGGGATCAAAAATGCTAAAGCTGGGCGCCGAGCTATAATCGAACTGTGGTTAAGCTGTAACGAGTCCAGCCCGACCAAATCTCAATTTTACCTGGCAATCGCCGCTAGACATAAATGTGGCCCCCGGATGCTTGCAATTCTGCGAGATCCGCATGATCGTTATTTCATCGATGCGAATTACAGAGATTTACATGGCTGACAACGCGATAGGTGTGATTGAACTCATCCGATCCAAGGAGATTGATGAGGGGCAATCCGTTGATTTCAAATCACGTGTCGACCTGAAGAATCCAGAATCCAAAAGTACGCTGATCCAAGCGACAGTTGCCTTTCTCAACGCCAATGCTGCCCACCTCTACGTGGGGGTCAGAGAGGGCAAGGATAAGACTTTCGAGCGCTTCGAGCCCTATACCGGTAGTGCCGATGAAACCTGCCGCCAATTACAGCTCATACTCCAAGATGGAATTGACCCAAAGCCGATCGGCATCGTGGTGGAACCAGTGCCCGTCGATGACGGCTTCATTCTGGACATCATGATCCCAGACCTTCGGATGCGCCCCTATCAGGCTAAGGCGACTGGAGCATTCCATATCCGCACCGGTCGGCTGAACACCCCTATCCCACGAGACAAAGTACTTTCGATGTTCACGGCATTCTCCGAGTATCAAGCGGCCGCAGTCGCCTTGATGGAGCGTGAAGATGAAATGGTGACCGCAAGAAATCCTCAAATGCCGAGCCACGCTGTCACACTACATATGGCAATCGTGCCAAGTGAGCATTTCGAGCAGGACAGGACCAGTTTCACCGGGCGCGACGCCCCAATGCAGCCTTCGGGATGGCGGCACTGGCATGATGCCTTCCACACATTCTCTGGTTGCCAGAATGGGTTCGAAACCATCCAGCACGACATGAACGGACAGCCCATATGCCGGCTTTTCGTTGGAGATGATTGGCTCGTTCATTCCCTGGTTGCATACCCTTTTGCAGCCGAGCGGAGTGGTCGTGTGACGGTTAGCGAATTCGAGGATAAGCTCAAAAACCATTTAGTGCAGCTCGAAGGCTTTATGGAGAAGCAGGGTATCCGTGGCCCGTTTGCTGTTGCCATGAAAGTCGATGGCCTTCAACGCGATCCTAAAGTGGCTTGGCTGTTTCCAAACACAAGCTCGAAGCAAATGCGTTCCGCAAAATGGGTCGAGAAACTCAGCGATGCCGACCTGGCTGAAGACTTTCATCGCATGGTGCTTACTGCATCAAGATACGGCGGATATTAAGAGTCGAAACGCACCTCAGCGATAAAATTTGGAGACGCCAAAGTGAAATTCAATAGAATTATTCGAGGGCTGGGTTGGCCGGAGGCGCCTCAGGGCGAAGTCGAGTTCCCGTCCGATCGCGTGCCTAAAAACGCCTCTGACCCAGAGCTCGCCCAATTACCTACTTTGTTCATGGCTGAAGGTCGCGAGGCAGATAAGCTCGCTCGAGTTGGATCGATCAAGCTGATTGGCAGTTCAAGCAAGACCATAAAATTGCGGTATCAGTACGACACCACCCTGCCCGTTATCACCCAAGATCGGCTTGAAAGCGTGGCGACCGAGATTGGCCTCTCAGCATATGGTTCAGGCAGGGATCGCTTCGACTGGACACACACGCACTGGAGCGTGGTCGAGGGCGACCTATACCGGGCCATACTTCGCGTTGCGCTTGGTGGTTCCCCTTCAGCTAATGTGCCTACCGTTTTTGCGGTTTCGACACCACCACGCATCGACCTCTTGCAAGCTTCAGCCATGATGCCATTTAGCGGCGGTTTTTCCGCTGTGTACCAAGCGATTGTGGATGCCGCTGCAGCATTGGGTATGAAATGCAATCGGGCCGACAATATCTGAGAAAACCACACGATCATCCAGGATGTGGTGTCACTGATTGATCGATCCCGTATCATAATATGCGATCTCACTGATCGCAATCCGAACGTGTTCTATGAAACCGGAATAGCCCACGCCCTGGGACGTGAAGTCATCCTCATCACACAGCATGCGGACGATGTGCCATTCGATTTGCGGCATATCCGATACATCAAATATCTCAACAACGCTGAAGGGTTGGTCGATCTCAAACGCCAATTGGAAGATCGTTTTAAAACTCTCCTTCGCCCCTAGCATCGCGAGCCAGGCCTTTTCTTCGAAGAAACGACTGGACTGAGGTCGGTCCCATACTACGAGGCAATAAATTGATCACCTAGGAAACACCTCCAGATTGGCAGTCTCTGCAAAAATGGACAGCCAACATACTAACAGAGTGCGGATGGTCATCAGAGGTCGAAGCCAATGTCCCAACTGCCAGAGGTTCCGTCGAGATCGACGTGCTCGCAAAAGAAACGATTATGGAGCGACAATACACTGCGGTATTTGAATGCAAGAACTGGGCGACCAAGATCCCCCAGAGTGTGGTGCACAGCCTTCGATCAGTGGTTGACGACATAGGTGCAAATGCCGGTTACATAATTTCGAAGCAAGGGTTTCAGTCAGGAGCCTATGAAGTCGCCAGCAATACAAATATAAAGTTGCTTAGCTGGCAAGAATTTCAAGAATTATTCGCTGAACAATGGTACTGGGCGTGCTTCACCAAGTTGGTCTTCCACTGCCTCAATACAACTTCGTTTTGCAGCCCAAACCCCTGGTTTCCAGAGTGGACCGACTACTTAACGGACGCAGAAAGGCTCGAGTTCAAAGAGTTTTGGATTCTAAATGAACCTCTAAGAACGCTTGTGGGTGACCTAGATGGAGTCGGAGGTAGGAAGCGAGTGCACTTGCCGCTTTCTTACATCGACCGTTACAAGGACGCTCCGTCAGATCTACAATTGATCTCTACATACCGAGAATTTTACCTCGCCTTGGAGACTATTGTTGGCGAGGTGCGACAGGAGCATCAGCGTTTTCAGAGCTTAGCCACGGCACGTATGCCTCCTGCAAGTGACAATCCACGAAAAGAAACCGGGTCAGAAATGCTTGAGGGCATCCTGTCCCGGGTGAGACGGGCTCCCTAAATTGTAATGCGAAAATAGGGTAATAGCTGCGGTGGTTTAGCACCCGGCCGGCATTCAACCCTGGCCAGCAACCAGGTGTTCACCGTAACCAGTGCAGAACTTTGGTGCCGATCGACACCAAACTTTGCGCCGGTGGCAAACAGAAAAACCCCGGTTTGTGGGGGCCTGGCGAGAAGGTGAGTGCGGAACTTTGGGTCGGTCACCACTCGACAAGAATGACTGAACAAACCCCGGCTTGGTAACGAGCCGGGTTTTTTTAACGCGCGGGCACCCGATCCCCTTGGTCATCTTTCCAAGTGAAGTAAAACCAGACATTCATAGAAGACTTTTAATATTCGCGCTGCTAGGTTTGACTCACGCAAAGAACAGGGAACCTTTCCATGCGCAAATGGACACAGAAAATCATCGGAAAAATTGGTTTGGCACTGGCAGCCGCTTTTTTCATGCTGACAGCTACAGTGCCCCAGGCCAGCGCTGCATGGGCAGTTGTCACACATGAAAAGGAATATAAATTCTATACTGCCAAAACACCGTTTCGGGCACGCATCAACGGCATCAACATCTGCGAGAAAAAGCGATACCCAAGGGTGGCCAGACCCGGCACCTGCAATGTCCTTGGCAGTGGCAGCAGCAATTGCTTTGCAGTTAACCGGATCGGCACGGAATGGTTTTTGACCACCGCATCAGATCGCAAAACAGTCTCCGCAAAAATGGAGGAAATTTGCAGCACCCATGGGAAAGATGCATGTGCCAAGTTCAAGACTTATTGTGTGCGCCCTCGATAGTGCTTTCCAGGCTCCCGGTTCTGACGTGATCACGTCATTGCTGGAGCCGACATGAAAGGGCCCCTCACTTCCCCCGCCGCCGGTTTGCCCACCAGCGTTGCAGCCGCACCAGCCCCTGGCCCAGAGGACCGCGCAGGAAGGGCAGGTCCACCGCCAGCAGCAACAGCCCGAGCGGCAGCATCCAGATGCCGAGCACCGGCAAGAAGCTGAACACCCCACCCAGCACCAGCAACAGGCCCAGCGGGATCCGCACCAGCCGCGCATAGGGCCGCCGCAGCCAGATCAGCGCCCGCGCGATGCCGCGCGGCACCTGCCGTTCGAGCTTGTCGAACTGGCGATCAAAACGTTTTTGCTGCTTGTCACTCAAGGCATGGCCCCATAATTGATATCGCGCCGAATATGGGGATAAAGCTTGGCAATTGCTAGCCGTGAAGTCCGGGAGATCGAAGCTGGCGGCACCTATAGCCCAAACGGCATCTAGGGTCGGAAAACGCCGATGACGCGACTTGCGGGCAGAATTCAGCTCCGCAATTTCGCCTCTGAAAAACGATGCTGGTGCCAAATACAAGCTTCAGGCAATCTGGTGCAATCCGCGCGCCAAAGCCGAAGGAGTTGCAAATGCCGGTTGAACGCATCAATCCCGCCAATATGCACCAGAACCCCGCCTTTACGCAGATGGTGGTGCTACCTGCCAATACACGAACCGCCATCATCGGCGGGCAGAATGCCGTCGACAAGGACGGCCAGATTGTCGGCAAGGGTGATCTCGCCTTACAGACCGAACAGGCGCTCAAAAACCTTGTCACCTGCCTTGAGGCAGTGAATGCCGGTGTCGAGGACCTCATTCAGGTCAAAATTTACATCGTGGCTGGACAGGACCTGAGGATGGGCTTCGGAGCCTGGATGAAAGTCTGGGGCCAACGCACGCATCCACCAGCAGTAACGGGGCTTTTCGTGGCAGGGCTCGCCCACCCCGATTACCTCATCGAGATTGAAGCCACGGCTGCCCTGCCCGGTTAACGCAACAGCCGCACCGGGCCTTTCCGCCCGGATGGCCAGCATTTAAACCGAACCCGGCCAATGAGCTACAGTCCAGATTGTCCGCACGAGAACAGCATCACGCAGCTCCAGATATCTGCGTCAAAGAGCACACAAACCTTGACTAAACGGCGGTGTCATCTTGCAATAGTCAATGAACTAGTTTATTGACATATGAAGTAAGCCAACAAGCCTGCCACTGGTGTTTTGGGTGGCAGCCTAGCACAAGACTGCCGTCCAAGGCAGCTTTGGCTCCGGGCACAGCCCGCGGCCCAGTGGCGTCACCGCCAGCCTACGGCACGGAGGAAGTGAATGAACCAGACTGTCGCGCAAAAAATTATCGCCAAGGCTGCGGGACTTGAGAGAGTTCAGCCGGGAGAATATGTAAACGTCTCTCCGGACTTCACCGTCTGCCAGGAAATCTCCTGGCCGGCCCGTAAACGCATCATGCAGGAAGCCGGCTCCAGCAAGCTCGCCCGCCCCGAAAAAGTCATCATGGTTGTGGACCACACAACCGCTGCGGGCATGGGCACAAACTATTACCAGACCCATCAGGAAATGAAGAATTTCGCCCAGGACAACGGCGCGCATTTCTATGGTGCCGGCGCAGGCTTGCGCCATCTGGTGCTGACCGAGAACGCCTTTGCCACCCCCGGCGGCCTGATCTTTTCCGACGAACCCAATATCGCAACGGTCGGCGTTGTCGGCGCGCTCAATATTTCTGTCTCCTCGGAAGTCGTTGTTACCCAGTTGACCGATGAAAACTGGATGGTGGTGCCCCGTTCGGTGCGCTTCCAGCTTGAAGGCACCCTGCCCCGCGGCGTCATGGCGCGCGATCTGGTGCAGGTCATCATCCGCGATTTTGCCGAAACCGATACGCTCTCCCAGGCCTGCATCGAATATACCGGTTCGGCCATTGCCGGCCTCAGCCTCGATGAACGCCAATCAATCCTTGCCTGTTCCTATCATTCGGGCGCGGATACCGCGCTGATGCCGGTCGATGAACTGGCCCTGGCCTATGTCAAGGAACGCACGCCCGGGATTGAGCCGGTGCTGTTCACCAGCGACCCGGATGCCGAATATGCGTTCGAGACCACTTATGACCTCTCCAAAATTTCGCCCATGGTCACGGTGCCGCCGGTATTGCACACCGTTGTACCGGTGGAAGAAGTCGCAGGGCTGCGCATTGATCAGGCGGCCCTTGGCTCCTGCGCCAATAGCCGGCTCGACGATATGCGCGCTGCCGCCGAAATCCTCAAGGGCCGCAAGATCGCCCCGCACGTCACCTTCTACATCACCCCGGGCAGCCGCGAGGTCTATGCCGACGCCGCCCGCGAAGGCTTGCTGGAAATCTTCATGGATGCGGGCGCCACGGTGCTGGCACCCGGCTGCACCACGTGCTGGGGCTATGAAGGCTTTCTAAATCCCGGTGAAGTGCAGATCTCGACGCATCAGATGAATTACCGCGGCCGCAATGGCGCGCGGGATTCCCTGTCCTACCTGTCCAGCCCCTATGTGGTCGCAGCCTCTGCCGTCGCCGGTGTGATCGCCGACCCAAGGCCGATGCTGGCGGAATAAAGCTAAAGCGGCGGCAAGGCTCAGGCCTTGCCGCGCGCCTCTGCCATTCTATCGAGAATTTGCTGTCTTTTGCTTTGCGCGCCATCGGCCAGCTGGTCGTAAAGACTATTGCCATGGGCATCGATGGCGACCGTCAGGGGCCCAAGCCCACTCACTTCCATGGTCACAAGCCGGTAATGGGACAGCATGTCTTCCCACGCCACCTTGATGATCCGCTTGATCGAGGCGGAAATCAGCGGCGCACCGCCCCCAAGGAATGACAGATAGACCCCGCCCACATCCTGCAAGGCTTCGGCGCATCCCGCGTCAAGCCCGCCCTTGCCACCGACACAGCGCAATTCGAACTTGCGGATGATCTCGGGCATCATGGTGTTGAAGCGCGTGCTGGTCGTGGGGTTCATATAAAGAACCTCAAAACCGTCCGGGCCTTCCTGGCTATAACTGCCGAGATGGAAAAAGGCCGCGTGGTTGAGATCAATTGGCGGGGCCTCGCCCTTGTGAATGCCATCGAGAATGCGCTGATGGGTGGGAATGCCGGCTGTCACCACAATAGGGCCATCCAGCGTGACCATTTCACCAAGCTTGAGGCTCAGTGCATCTTCGCGGCTCATGGGCAGCATCAGGTTTCTGGGTGCAGTCATCTCGCCCCCCTATTCCAGCCGCTCGACGGTGCCGTCGCTATAAATGCGCGCCCGCGTCCGCCGGTTGATCCAGCAATTAAAGCACACCGCCACCGGGGTGAACCCATGACCGGCGGCATAATTGGCATGCACGCCTAAAACGGTGGTATCGCCGCCCGTACCCATGGGCCCGAAGCCGAGCGCATTGACGGCGTCAAACACACGGCCTTCAAGTCCGGCCAGAAGGGGGTCTTCATTGACTGTGCCGAGCGCCCGCAAGGTGGCTTCCTTGGCCATCTTGGCGCAATAATCGAACGTGCCGCCAATCCCGATCCCCATGATGACCGGTGGACAATGCTGGGAGCCCGCCTTGATGGCGACATCGAGAATAAACGTCTCAATGGTTTCCATGGTCGGGAAGGTGAACAATTCCATCGCCGCCCAGCGCCCCGATCCCAAAGCCTTGGGCGAGCAGACGATCTCGATATAATCGGCATCCTCGATCAGGTCATAGGTGACAATCGGCATGTCCTTACCGGCGTAACCGCGTTCAAGCGTCAGCGGATTGGTCACATGCTTGAGCAGCGGCGGCTCGATGGTTTCCACCAGATGCTCGAAACCGGCACGGATGGCCGATTTGATATTGGCGTCCCATTTGGCCCTGGTGCCGATACGCACGAAATAGACCGGCACACCGGAATCGGAACAGACAAACCTGTCCTTCTCCTCGGCGGCCCGCGCGCTGGTCAGCATCATGTTGAGGGTCCGGCGCGCGGTCTCATTGGTCTCGCGCTCGCGGGCAGCGGAAAGCGCCGCCTTGGTATCGTCGGGCACCTTGCGCAGCGCCCAGGAATAAAGGTCCTCGGTCAGCTTGGTAATGTCGGCATCATGAATGGTCATGGACTGGACCTCTATTCCCCGCTTCTGCGGCCTTTAGTTTATTTGTGACCCGCGGGCGGTGCCATCACGCTCAAGTCGCGCGGCAGGGTTTCCCCCTCCGGCACCAGCGTGGACGGCGTTCCCTCGGGCACAGGCACATGATGGGCATTCAGCGTCATGGCAACCATGGTGTAATAGCCAATGACAGCCGTCAGCTCCACGACGCCCTTTTCACCCCAGCGGTTCTTGATCGCGAGATAAGTATCGTCGCTGACATGCCCGGACATCTGCAACTCGCGGGCATATTCATAAATCTCTGCCGCGGTCGGGTCGGAAAATTCAGGCGCCCTGCCGGCATGAATGGCATCGATCACCGTCTGGGACAGTCCGGCCTCGCGCGCGATCTTCGTATGCACGCTCCATTCCAGCTCGCTATTCCAGCGCCGGGCACTCACCACAATGGCAAGTTCCTTCAGCATTTCAGGAATGACGGTGCGATAGCGCACATATTCGCCGAGCTTTTGCCAGCGGTCGGCCAGTTCCGGGCTATGAATGACCGCCCGTATCGGGCCCACGACCACACCGCGCGGCCCGTTGAGCATATCGTCATATATCTTTTGCTGCTCGACCGTCAGCTCATCCCGTTCGGGGAGTGAAATGCGGACGGATGAACGCTCTACAGCGCTGCGGTCGGCCTTGGGGCGGTCGGCCTGCGCCTGATCATTACTCATGAGTGCCATCCTGTTCGTCATTTTTCTGGGCCCTGATTTCCGCCAGCACCTCTTCGGTATGCTCACCCAACAGGGGCGGCGGGCGATCAAAGCTTAAATTCGCATTGGCAAAGCGCATCGGGCTGACCACCTGGGGCAGTTCGTCGGTCAGCGGATGCTTTATATGGCGCAGCATTTCGCGGTGTTGCACCTGCTTGTCGGCAAAGACGCGCGGAATGGTATTGATCGGCCCACACGGCACGTCGGCAGTACCGAGCGTTTCGATCCAGTGATCCAGGCTGTTTTGCGCAAACACTTTGGTGATCAACGGGTGCAGCACATCGAGATTGCGCACGCGTTCCACATTGGTGGCAAAGCGGGGATCATCGGCCAGCTCGGGCATGCCCATCGCCCCGGCCAACCGCCGGAACTGTTCGTCATTGCCCACAGCCAACACAATATGTCCGTCCGCAACCGCGAACACGTCCTGCGGCTGGATATTGGGGTGTTTGTTGCCCTTGCGGGTCGGCGTCTCGCCGGACACCAGATGGTTCATGGCCTGATTGGCCAGCATGGCCACCGACACGTCGAGCATGCCGATATCAATCCAGTCACCCTCGCCGGTTTCGGCCCGGCGGGCCAGCGCGGCTGTGACAGCAATGGTTGAATACATGCCGGTCATGATGTCGACCATGGGCACGCCGATCTTTTGCGGCCCGCCGCCCGGCAGTTCATCACGCTCGCCGGTCACACTCATCAGGCCGCCCATGGCCTGGATCATGAAATCATAGGCCACCTGCCCCTTGCGCGGGCCTGTGGTGCCAAAGCCTGTGATCGAACAATAGATCAGCCCCGGGTTTAGCGCCTTGAGGTCCTCATAGCCAAGACCATAGCGATCCAGCGTCCCGACCTTGAAATTTTCCAGCACGATGTCCGAACGGGCAGCAAGTGCCCGCACCGTTTGCAGATCGCTTTCACTGGAAAAGTCGATCTCGATCGAGCGCTTGCCGCGATTGACCGACAAATAATAACCGGACTCAGCCGTATCGGCACCGTCCTTGTCCTTCAAATAGGGAGGCCCCCATTTGCGGGTATCGTCGCCAGCGCCCTTGCGCTCAACCTTGATGACGTCGGCACCAAGGTCGGCCAGGATCTGGCCGGCCCAGGGACCCGCCATGATGCGGCTGAGGTCGAGCACCTTGATATGTGAAAGCGGGCCGCTCATGAGGCATCACCAGTAAAATCAATAGGGGAAACGGAATCATCAAAGCCGGGGCGGGTCGTCGCCGGAGACGGATCATCAACCGCCTCGGTCGCCACAACACTCGCCCGGGTCAGCACCTTTTCATGCCATGCGGCAAGCTTGGGGAAAGCCTGCTGCCAATGGCTTTGATGGAAGCGGAAGTCCAGCTGGCCGATGGCGCAGATAATGGCAATATGACCGAGACCGAAACTGGCGCTTTCCAGCGCATCCGCTTCCTTGTCGAGCATGGCAAGGCTGGCGCGCAGCTTGCGGCCAAAGGCCGAAATCACGATATCGTAAGGACCGGAGGGACGCATCTGCTCGTTGCGCCAGAGCAGGAGAATATCGGTCATACCATCCCCCAGCGATTGCCAGCGCAGATGCCGGAAGCGCTCGGGACCTTCTGCGGGCAACAAACGCGGTCCCGCATGCAGGGTATCGAAATATTCGCAAATCACCCCGGAATCGAACAAGCTGGTGCCATCATCCAGCACGAGAGTTGGAATCTTGCCCAGCGGGTTATCCTTGAGAACCTCTTCGTTGGGCTTGGCGGCATAGGCCACCACGGAGCGCACGCATTCCACGCGGTCCTGCAACCCCGTCTCATGGAGCACAATCATGACCTTGCGAACGAAAGGCGAGCGCGGCGACCAATGCAGCTTCAAGGGGCGTATTCCTCCCGGAAATAATGTTATCCCCGCTCTTGGCGGCGGGGTCGATCTTGCTAAAAATTCTAACGGCTCAATTCCATAAAGTCAATGTTATGGACATTTGACCTATAGCACTGAATTAAATCAAAACAGCCCTATTCAGCCCAGAAATTCCAGCAGTCGCGCGTTGAAAATCTCCGGCTGCTCATGATTGGGAATATGCCCCGCATCAGGAATGACATGCATGACCGCCCCGGGAATGGCTTTACGGATTTCCTGCATCGAAACTGGCATATTGCCATCATTGGCACCCGCCATCAGCAAGGTCGGCACCTGTATTCCCGGCAGGCCGGCATTGAAATCATAGTTCTGCAAAGCAGTGGCGCAGGCAATATAACCATCAAGCGAGGTCGCCGCTGCTGCGGCATAAGGCTTTTCGGTCTTGCCGGCGCGCTGCGATGCCTCGGAGAACCAGCGCGACATCGTATCCTTGGCCACGGCCTCCATGCCTTCTGCCCGCGCCGAATCGATCCGGGCCTGCCAGGTGGCGGCACCGTTTTTCGCTGTCGCGGACTGCCCATCGGAAAACACCAGCCGCGTCACCCGCTCCGGGTGATTGATAGCAAGATACAGCCCGGTCGGTGTCCCCATGGAAAGACCGACAAAGGTGCAGCTGGCAATGCCGAAATGATCCAGCAGCGCCAGCAGGTCGCCGCCCAGCTGATCGAAATCACATGGCCCGGATGGTGGCGTGGTACCGCCATGGCCGCGCTGATCGTAACGCAGAATATTGAACCGGCCGCGCAAGGTATCGGCTTGGGCATCCCAAATGGTCAGATCGGTCATCATTGAATTGCTGAACACAATCCAGGGCGCAGAATCGCCGGCGCGATCCACGCAACACCTGAATGACAGACCGTCATGCTCTACTTGGGTGAAATTCTGGGTCATATCCTCTCCCGGCACCTTCCTTGGGAAGGCTGCCCTCTTCGATTGTGTCAAAAGACCATATTATAAGTCTTTAGAATATAATCAAGCACATAGCTTATGAAAAAACGCAGCCAGTGGGGGAAAGACGGCGGAGAAATCAGCGCAGTTTGACGTCGAAACGCACAACCTCGCCGATATAGATACCCTGGGCGATAAGGACGGTAATGCCGTTATTGTCCACGGCCCGGCGATAGACATAGGCCACGGGCGCATTGATCGGCATGGACAGCGATTCTGCCGTCTCCAGATCCGCTGTGCCGATGGTCAAGGTCTGCTGGGCATCGACAATTTCCACGTCCTTGAGATCGTGGATCAGCCGCAAGGCAGTCTTGGTCCTGATGTCTTCAGGCGTAATCCGGTCACGCAAACGTTCGTCGATATAAACATCGGTCAACAGGAACGGCGCATTGTTGCGCCAGTGCCGCCGATGCAGATGGCGATAGCTTTGCGCAAATTCGCCGATCATATAGGGGACATTATCGAGAACGATATCGCCCTCATCCTGCAAAACCTCGATGGTTGCCGAGTGATTTGGCCGCAAAAGCCCCGACCAATCCGTCCCGACCGCACACCACAATTCTTCCTGCGCCCGCCGGCGCACAAAAGTGCCCTTGGCGCGGAAACGCTCGATCAGCCCTTCCTTTTCCAGCAAATCCAAAGCCTGGCGAATCGTCGCCCGGGCCACACCACATTCAATGGAAAGTTCCTCGACGGTCGGAATTTGCGCCCCGACCTGCCAAAATCCTGAATCGATGCGCTGCCGGAACAGCGTCGCCAACTGGATATAGCGCGAAATCGCACTCCGGCTGAAATCAACAGTCTTTTTTTGCGAAGTCGTCATCTCGTCAACTGTCCCTCAGTCGTTCCCCGGCGCGCAATATACGCCAACCCGATTGCACTGCCAACTCAGGCTGGCAGCGTAAGCCAGTCCAGCCGGCACGCTGGCAAGACGGACAGGTATACATCAAAATACCTGTCCGGATTTCCACCTATTGTGCGTGGCAATAGGCACAAACTCAAGCCAGCATAATTCTCACCGGCCAGCGCGGCGCTGTTTCCGGCCCTTTACCGCCCCTTGAATACCGGCGGCCGCTTTTCCACAACGGCCCGTGTCGCCTCGCGCGCATCTTCGGTTGCCATCAGCTTGGTGCTGTATTCCTGCTCCAGCGCATAGCCGTCTTCAACCTGCATGAATTCAACCTGATTGAGAGCTTCCTTGCCCATGCGCAATCCAAGCGGCGCTTTCTTGGCAATAATCGCAGCCAGCTTTTCCGCCGCCGCGCTTAACTCATCAGCCGGCACCACTTCCTGGACAAAACCGACGCGATAGGCTTCAGCCGCATCAATCGGCTGGCCGGTGAAGAACATGCGCCGCAAAAGTCCCTGCGGCAGGTGACGCCCCATATGCGCCGTACCGCCGCAACGGCCAACATTGATTTCAGGCATCCCGAACGTGGCATTTTCCGCCGCGATACGCACATCACACACGGACGCCAGCACGCAACCGGCGCCGAGCGCCGGACCATTGACCGCAGCAATCACCGGCAGTGCGGAGCCGCGGACCGCGGCAAACATGCGCCTGACCACAGCAGCCCGTGCCGAATCTTCTTCAACTTTTGCCGCGAGAAATTCATGCAAATCCAATCCCGCACAAAAGGCGCGATTGCCTGCCCCGGTGAGGATAACACAATTGATATCATCCCATGCGGCCATTCCCTCGAAAAGATCAGCAATTTCCGCGTAAAGCGCAATCGTCAGCGCGTTAACCGGGGGGCGATCCATGGTGATCCGGGCAATGCCATCGGACTTCTCAATCTTCAATTCCATCTTGTATCCAGGTATTCCAAAAGCCTCGGGATCCTTCCTGCGCGCGCGGCAGAAAGGCATATGCAATTTTTCTTGCCTGCCACCACCGGAACAACTGAACAGGCGCAAACAGCACCCGCCTCACATCGCCTCCGGAAAATGCCATCGTACGATTGACACAGCCTCAAGCTTCAATAAACTAGCTTTATGAGCTTAATGGGTCAAGCAAGACCTGCAAAGAGGCTGAAAGCAGCCGGAACCGCCTCTCCAGCGGCCCGGCCACCAGCAAAGCAGCCTGACGAAAAAAGGTACCTGATGCCCGATCTGCAATCCCTCAAAACTGTGCGCTTCACTTTCCAGCCTCATGCCGCAGGCAACCGGATAGCGATCGTCACCATCGACCATCCCCCGGTCAATGCTGGCTCGATGCAGCTACGGCGTGACCTGCTCGACGTCTTCACCCTACTGCGCGCAGAGGATGATCTGGCCGGAGCTGTGCTGATCGGTGCCAATGGCAATTTTGTTGCCGGCTCGGATATCCGTGAATTCGACGGCGCCCCCCTCTCCCCGCATCTGCCCGAAGTCATTGCGGCCATTGAAGCCTGCCCCTTCCCCGTTATCGCCGCCATTGAAGGCGCAGCGCTTGGTGGTGGCTATGAGCTGGCGCTCGGCTGCGATTTCCGGCTGGCCCGCCCCAACGCCCTTGTTGGCCTGCCCGAGGTAACCCTTGGGCTCATTCCCGGCGCTGGCGGCACCTATCGCCTGCCCCGTCTTGTCGGTCCGGCAAAGGCTATCGGCCTCATCACCTCGGGCCGCCGGGTCAAGGCCGACGAGGCGCTTGATCTGGGCATGATCGATGCCATCACCGAAAACGACCTTTTATCGGCAGCCATTGAACAAATAACCGCCAACCCGCCCAAACGCATTCTGCGCCAGCTGGCAGCGCGCAGCGATTCGCCCGCAGAAATGGAAGCCGCCGAAAAGGCCGCCTTGCGTAAAGCTGCCGGCTCCCTCGCGGCCGCTGAGGCGATTACAGCGGTCAAGGCTTCCGCATCGCCAGATGCCGACACCGTTCTGGAGCAGGAACGCGAAGCCTCGCTCCGGCTGCGCCGCGGCCCGCAATCGCAGGCCCTGCGCCATTTGTTTTTTGCCGAACGCGAAGCCGCCCGTCCACCCGAAGGGGCCACCCCGAAAAAAATCGCTATTGCCGGTGTTGCCGGTGCCGGGCGTATGGGGGTGGGCATTGCCCTGGCCTTTGCCAGCCGCGGCATTCGCGTCCGTCTGGCCGAACAAAACCCGGACGTGCTCGCCGCCGCCCGCCAGTCGCTGGCCGAACAGGCCGAACAAATGGCAGCGCGCGGCCGCGCCAAATCCGCCGTAGCGATCACCGATCTGGTCTCTGACGGCCCGCTTGAAGACATGGCGGATTGCGATCTGGTCATCGAGGCGATCACAGAGGACATGCAGGCCAAAAAATCCCTGTTCACCCAATTGGCGGCAATTGTCGCTGACGATGCCATCCTTGCCAGCAACACCTCCTATCTCGACATTAATGAGCTGGCCGCGGATATCAAAAATCGAGAACGGGTCGCTGGCCTGCATTTCTTCAACCCCGCCCACATCATGAAACTGGTGGAAGTGGTACAGGCCGAGCACACTTCAATCGATGTGGTCGCCAGCCTGTTGGGCCTTTGCCGCAAGCTGGGCAAGATACCGGTTGTGGCCCAAGTCGGCGAAGGCTTTATCGGCAACCGGATTTTCAATGCCTATCGCGCCCAATGCGAATTCCTGCTCGAGGAAGGCTGCTACCCCGAAGATATCGATCAGGCGATGACCGAATTCGGCATGGCCATGGGCCCGTTTGCTGTTTTCGACCTTTCCGGGCTCGATGTCGCCTGGGCCATGCGCAAGCGGCTGGCCCCGACCCGGGATCCAAAAGCGCGTTATGTCTCGATCGCTGATACCCTTTGCGAAGAAGGCCGTTTCGGCCGCCGCACCGGCAAGGGCTGGTATGACTATAGCAGCGGCAAAGCGACACCCGATTCGCATGTGCAGGCCGTGATTGACCAGGCCTCGGCGGACAAGAACATCATCCGCAAATCCATATCCAGCGCCGAAATCCAGTCCCGGATCCTCGCCGCCATCGTCAATGAAGCAGCCTGGGTCCTGGCCGATGGGATAGCCGCGCGCAGCGCCGACATCGATCTGGTTCTCGTCAATGGCTATGGCTTTCCAGCCCTCATGGGCGGCCCGCTGCACTGGGCGGCGCATCAACCCCGTGCCGCCTTTCTCACCAGCATCGCCACGATGGCCGCCGCCAGTGAAGCCGGTGTCACCATTGCGCCAAATCTGCGTGATATTCTTGATCAGGCTGAGGCGCTATGACCATGGTAAGCTACATTTTAATGCATCCGCAGCAATACGAACGGTTAAGGAAAGAAACGCAAAACGCCGCTCATCATTTGCAAAGGCCATTAACCTAGTCTATAAGCATTACAAGCTGGGGACATGTAGGAGACCCGGCTTGGCGTCGCATTCGCGACTACTCACATTTGCTAAGGTCCCCCGTTCCATGTGAACGACCTTACAGGGAGGGAATACTAATGAAACTACTCACCGCCATTAGCGTGGTTGCCGCCGTTGCCGCTTTTGTGGTCCCCGCCAGTGCGCAGGATTACCCGACCCGGCCCATTACCCTTATTAATCCTTATTCTGCTGGCGGACCAGCCGATCTGATCGGGCGTACCGTTGCAGAAGGCATGTCGCAAATTCTCGGCCAGCCTGTCGTGGTCGAAAACCGCCCCGGCGCTGCAACCGCGATTGCCGCGACCTATGTCGCCAAGGCTGATCCGGACGGCTACACACTGCTCATCGCCGGTTCGCCGACTCACGTCATCACCCCGGCCTTGCAGAAGGTCAATTATGAAGGCATCGCCGGCTTCAGCCCGGTTTCCATGGTCGCCAACGTGCCCAACGTTCTCGTTGTCAGCACTGCGTCGGGCATCAAAACCGTGCAGGATCTGGTCGCCAAGGCCAAGGTTGCCGATGACGCCGTGAGCTTTGCCTCGGTGGGTAACGGCAGCCTGCCGCACCTCTCCTCCGTGTTGTTCCAGCAGCGGACCGAGACCAAGCTCGTGCACATCCCCTATGGTGGTGCAGCACCGGCCGTCGTCGATATCCTCGGCGGCAATGTCGATATGGGCTTCCTCAATGCACCCCCGATGATGGCCTATTTCAGCAGCGGCGAACTGACCCCGCTGGCCATCGCTGCCTCGACACGTTCCGAGCAGCTGCCCGACGTGCAGACGATGGAAGAGCTCGGTTATGGCGAGTTCGAAATGAGCACCTGGTACGGCATTTCCGCACCGGCTGGCACCCCGGATGACGTGGTAGCCAAGCTCAACGACGCCATCAACCAGACCATGCAGACACCTGAAGTGCGTGAGCGTTTGACCAAGCAGGGCGTCCAGCTCTTCTACAAGTCGACCGCCGATTTCGCCAGCTACCTGGCTAGTGACGCCGATCGCGTCATTACCCTGATCAATGATGCCGGCGTAGCGCCGAAGTAAGCATCCGCCGATAAAGCGGAACCTCAATCACTATCGCCGGCGCCTTCGGGAGCCGGCGTTTCGATCCCGGACTGGCGCATAATGCCGCCACCCTTGATGATCCTGACAGTGCTGCGTGTTATCATCCCTTGTCTCAACGATAGGCAAGGCCGCAACCGGAGAGATTCGTGAACAATTATTTTGCTGCCCGGCAGGGCAAGGACCAAGCATCCCCGCCAGCAGATATACCCGCCCATCACATCCCGGACCGCTTTGCCCCCTTGGGCGCGACCGGCACATTGCAGGAGGCCCTGCAATGACCCTGATACAGGGCCGCGTCTGGAAGTTCGGCGACAATATCAGCGCCGATGACGGCATCATCCAGTATTCCCAGGTTCCTGACCTCGGTACCTTCGACATCCCCGCATTGAAGGCCATGTGTTTCACGACATTGCGGCCAGATTTTCCTGAACTGGTTCAATCCGGCGACCTCATCATCGCCGGCCGCAACTTCGGTCATCACAGCCATCCCCATGCCGGCGTGGCGATGAAGGAATCCGGCATTGCCGCCGTCCTGGTGGAAAGTTGCGATTCCGTACTCATTCGCAAGGCGCTTAATATCGGCCTGCCGATCATTCCCTGCCCCGGCGTCAGCACGCTGGCAGAGGAAGGGCAAACTGTCTTGACCGACATGGCTACGGGAGAAGTGCGCAATGTCGATACCGGCGCGCAATTATTCTATCGCCCCCTCGCACCGCAAATGATCGAAGTGTGGCGCTCCGGCAGCCTGGCGGCTGCCCTTAAAATACGTTTGACGAAGGATGGGGCAATTGGCTGAAGAACAGCATGTAAAACGCAAACTCAATACCTGGGAAATCAGTGCCGCTGCCAGCGTGTTCGTGCTCGGCGCTTATATGGCAGCGCAAGGGTTCGATTATACCGTGGGCAGCCTCAACCACATGGGTGCAGGCTTCTTTCCGGTTGTGGTCGGGCTGTTGCTCGTGTTCTTCGGGATAGCGATTTTTCTCGAGGTCCGCTACCGGCAAACACCGCCACCCGACATTCCCGTCCGCCCCCTGGCGGCGCTGACGGCGGGTCTTATCGCCTTTGCCGTCCTGATCGAGCCGGCCGGTCTGGTCCCCGCCACATTTTTTCTGGTGCTGATCGCCGCCTTTGGCGATGAGACCATGGGGGTCTTACGTGCGCTCATCACTGCCTTTGCCATCGCCGTCCTGGGCTATCTGGTCTTCGTGGTTGGCTTCCGTCTCACGCTTGACCCTTTCTGGTGGTAATTATGGATCTATTCTCCAACATGGCGCTCGGCTTTGAGCGCGCCTTCTCCTTCGATGCCCTGATGTTCTGTTTCTTCGGGGTCACCATCGGCACGTTTGTCGGCGTATTGCCCGGCGTCGGGGCCATGGCTGCCGTCGCGCTTTGCCTGCCGATCACCTTTTACCTCGACCCGACCGTCGCCCTGATCATGCTCGCGGGCATTTTTTATGGGGCCCAGTATGGCAGTTCGACAGCGGCCATCCTGCTCAATGTCCCCGGCACAGTAACCGCCGCCGTCACCTGCCTCGATGGCTACCCGATGACCCAGCAGGGCCGGGCCGGACTGGCGCTGTTTGTCACCACCATCACTTCATTTGTCGGCGGCTCGATTGCCATTGTGCTGATGATGCTGTTCACACCCGCCATGGCCGCATTCGCATTGCGGTTTTCCTCGGCGGAATATTTCATGATCATGCTGCTCGGCTTGATCGTCGCCTCGACGATTTCACCGGGTTCGCATCTCAAAAGCCTTGCCATGGTCGCCGTCGGCCTCGGCCTTGGCCTTGTGGGCACCGACATGAATACCGGCATCATGCGCTTCACCTTTGACCGGCTGGAACTGGCCGACGGGGTCAGCCTTGTTGCCATTGCCATGGGCCTGTTTGGCGTGGCTGAAATTCTCTCCAGCATTGGTCGCGAGAGCAGCAAACCGATTGATGTCAAAACCATCACATTCCGGTCCATGATACCCTCCAAGCCGGAAATGAAACAGATTGTCTGGCCAACGCTGCGGGGCACGAGCATCGGTGCCTTTGTCGGGGCCCTGCCCGGTTCCGGCGCTACAGTTGCCACGTTCATGGCCTATGCGGTGGAAAAGCGTCTTGCCAAGGACCCGTCGCGGTTCGGCAAGGGTGCCATCGAAGGCATTGCCGCCCCCGAGGCCGCCAATAACGCTGCCGTGCAGGCCGCTTTCATGCCCACATTGAGCCTGGGTATTCCCGGCGATGCGCTGATGGCATTTCTGCTCGGTGCCATGATGATCCATGGCATCGTCCCCGGCCCGCGCTTCCTCATCGAACAGCCGGTGATGTTCTGGGGTCTGGTTGCCAGTTTCTGGATCGGCAATATCATGCTGCTGGTACTCAATATCCCATTGATCGGGCTATGGGTGCGCATGCTCGCCATCCCCTACAACATCCTTTATCCGGCCATGTTGTTCTTCATCTGCATCGGCGTTTATTCCATCAACTATCAGGTCTTCGATATCTATGCGGTCATCATCTTCGGTGTCCTCGGCTATCTGATGAACAAGTTCGGCTATCCGCCTGCACCCTTGCTGCTGGGCTTCATTCTCGGGCCGATGATGGAAGAACATTTCAAGCGCGCCTTGCTGATGTCGCGCGGTGATTTCAACATTTTCTGGGAACGCCCGATCAGTGCCGTTCTGCTGGGCGTGACCATTCTGCTTCTGGCACTTTCAGCGCGCAGCATCTACATCAGCGCCCGGCGCAAGCGGCAGGAAAAAGGCGAGGTCCAAAGTGCCGGCTAAACCTGAACTTCTCGTCGTCGCGGCAATCCCGCCTGAATTGCGGGCCCGCCTTTCCCCCAATTACACCCTGATTGAGGACCGCCCCGGTGCCGGCGAAACCCGGCCCGGCTTCCCGGTGATCGTCACCACCAGCATGGCAGGCGCAGACGCCCCCCTGATGGCGGCGCTCCCCGATTTAAAGCTGATCACCTGCAATGGCACCGGTCTCGACAAGATCGATATGGCAGCTGCCAAGGCGCGCGGCATTGTGGTGCAACACACACCCGACGCCGTGACCGAGGACACAGCAGATTTCGCCATAGCGCTGATCTATGCCACCTCAAGGCGGCTGGCCGAAGCCGATCGCTTCGTGCGGGCCGGCAAGTGGAAAACGGAACGCATGACACCCTCAAGGCGGGTTTCTGCGCGCACCCTGGGCATTGTGGGCCTCGGCAAGATCGGCGAAGTCATTGCCCGCCGCGCGTCCGCCCTTGGCATCGAGGTGCTCTATACCGGCCCCCGTGAAAAGCCGGATCAGCCCTACGCCTATCACCCCGATATCCGCGACTTGGCTCGCGCAGTCGATATTCTGGTCCTCAGCTGCCCGGGCGGACCGGCAACCCACCACACCGTCAACGCCGAAGTCTTGCAGGCGCTCGGCCCCGAAGGCACGCTGATCAATATCTCGCGTGGCAGCGTCGTCAACGAAGCCGACCTGATCGAGGCGCTCGAAGCCGGTATCATTGCGGGCGCAGGCCTTGATGTTTTTGCCAGCGAGCCGGATATCGACGCGCGGTTTATGACCATGGAAAACGTGGTGCTGCAGCCCCATTACGCCTCGGTGACGGGAGAAACCCGTCAGGCCATGGCCGACGTCATCGAGACGGCCATCGACACCTTTTACACCCCAAAGACGACCTCGCTGTAACAGGCGCAAGAAACGCAACCTGGCCCGCATTCACTGGATGAAGTGGGCATCGTTATAAGGACCGATCATGTTCTACGAACCCAACAATGGCCACGGCCTCCCTCATGACCCGTTCCGCGCCATTGTTGCGCCCCGCCCCATTGGCTGGATTTCGACTGTCAGCCCTGAAGGCCACATCAACCTGGCCCCTTATAGCTTCTTCAATGCCTTTTGCGGCAAACCGCCCATCGTCGGTTTTGCCAGCGAAGGGGCCAAGCATAGCGCCAATAATGCCAAGGCCACCGGTGAGTTCGTCGTTAGTCTGGCCACACGCCCGATGGCCGAGGCGATCAACCAGACCTCGACCCGGGTTGAACATGATGTCAACGAGTTCGATTTTGCCGGCGTCGAGCCTGCGGCCTCCAACCTTGTCGTCCCGCCGCGCGTCAAGCTGGCACCCGCCGCTCTCGAATGCAAAGTCACCCAGTTCATCGAACTCAAGGATCTGGACGGCGGGGCGACAGAACGTCATCTGGTGATCGGCCAGGTGGTCGGCGTCTATATTGATGAAAACTACCTGACCGACGGGCTGTTCGATATCGTCAAGGCCGGCACGATTTCCCGCCTGGGCTATCGCGACTATTCCCAGGTTGAGAGCATCTTCTCCATTATCCCCCCGGCCTCGGTCTTTGATCACTAGAGGACTTCCAGAATAAGTGGGCACCTGTGTCCGGTTCAAAAACGCGCCAAATCAAAACCTTGGCACCAGAGCTTTTGCTGTCATCAAAAGTTGATACGCGCCAGCACCGGACAAACCCACTCTTGGCCAGATAAACAATCCCGTTAAAGCGCGTGCGCCAGTTTGGCGCACGCCAGCTTTACTCGTCTCCCAACACCCCCTATTTTAGATCGATCCAGTTTACTGAGTGGGGAATGGAATTGACGGACGCGCAGGGGATATCCCGCAAGCATAAACGCCGGCCAACACTACTGGACGTCGCGCAAGCAGCTGGCGTTTCCCGCGCCACGGCCTCACTGGTGGTGCGCAAAAGCCCTTTGGTCGGCAAGAACACCCGCGACACGGTCGAAGCCGCCATGGCGGATCTGGGCTATGTCTATAATCTCGGCGCGGCCCGCATGCGCGCCACCCGCAGCCGCACAGTCGGCGTCGTGGTGCCCAATCTCTCCAATCCCTTCTTCAGCGTTCTGCTCAGCGGCATTGAAGAGGCTCTCGAAGCAGCAGGCCTTTCGACATTCTTCGCCAATTCCAATGAATCTGCCGACAAACAGGACGGTTTTGTCCAGCGCATGCGTGAACATGGCGTCGACGGGCTCATCATCTGCCCGTCCATCAACACACCCCGCCAATTGGTGGAGGACGCGTTGCGCTGGGATATTCCCCTGGTTCAGACCCTGCGCAAGGTTCCCGAAACCGACAGTGACTATGCCGGCATGGACGTTGCCCTCGGCATGGGCGAGGCGATTACCCGCCTCAAGGAACTGGGGCACACAGATGTCGGTTTCGTCACCTCTCCCCTGCACCATTCGTCCCGGCATGAGCGCATCAACACCTTCAAGGACCACATGAAGATTGCGGGGCTGAACGTCGCGCTGATAGCAGAGGTCATATCAACCCATGCCGACGCCCGCAAAGCGGCTGGGACCATCCTGCAATCCAGCCCCCCGCCAACAGCCCTGATCTGCCATAACGATGTGATTGGCCTCGGCCTGCATCACGGCTTTACTGATCTCGGTATCATTCCGGGGCAGGATATCTCCTTGATCGGCTTCGACAATGTTGCCGAGACTGAACTGGTCCGCCCGGCCCTGGCCTCGGTATCCACCGAGCCATTCCGGATCGGGGCCAATGCGGCAAGGCTTTTATTGCGCCGAATTCAGGATTCCAAAGCCGCCATTCACACCGAGAGCGAACCCACACACTTCGTGGAACGCGGTTCGGTTGGACCATGTCCCGTATAACTTGACCTAAGGCGTTAACTGTTTTAGATCGATCTAAAGCGGGATTTTACAACCCGGCAAAAACGAACCGTCCTGGGGAGGAGCGCGCATGAGTTATGTATTCAACTTCGCGCCGGTTTTTGAAAACTTCGATCAATTGCTCGTCGGGGCATGGATCACAATCCAGCTGACATTTGGTGCCATCATTTTCGGCACGCTGATCGCTGTCCCTTGCGCCATTGGCAAAACCGCCGGTCCCCGTTACGTCGTCTGGCCAATCAACGCCTATATCGAACTGATCCGCAACACGCCGTTCCTGATCCAGATCTTTTTCATCTATTTCGCCCTGCCCGGCCTTGGCCTCCGCTTCAACCCGAACACGGCTGCCCTGATTGCGCTATCGGTGAATGTGGGGGCCTACGCCACCGAAATCGTGCGGGCGGGGATTGAATCAATCCAGAAGGGCCAGATCGAGGCCGGCATTGCCTTGGGGCTGAAACGGCACCAGATTTTTCGCTACATCATCTTCAAGCCGGCGATGCGCACGATCTATCCCGCCATCACCAGCCAGTTCATCTATCTGATGCTGACCTCAAGCGTCGTCTCCGCCATCTCGGCCACCGATCTGGCTGCTGCTGGCAATAACATCCAGTCCCAGACCTTTGCCGCATTCGAGGTCTATCTGGTGATCACGGCGATGTATCTGGTCTTGTCCCTCGGGTTTTCGGCCTTGTTCACGCTGATCCAGCGGCTGGCCTTCACCTATCCAACGTCACGCTAGGGGCAAAAAATGATCAGACCCTTCGGCATGAATGAATTCTGGTTTATCGTCATGGCGGCGCAATGGACCATAGCGCTCTCCGCTGTCGCCTTCGGCGGCGGTGCCGTTGGCGGTCTGCTGATCGCCCTGGCCCGCACCTCCAAACTGCCCGCTTTTCGCTATGCCGCGCTGGTCTTCATCCGCATCTTCCAGGGCACACCCCTGCTGATGCAGCTGTTTCTGGTGTTCTTCGGCCTCAACATTTTCGGCATTGGCGTTAACCCGTGGGTCGCCGCCGCTGCGGCCCTGACCCTGCATGCCAGCGCCTTTCTCGGCGAAATCTGGCGCGGCTGCATTGAAGCTGTACCCTCCGGCCAACCCGAAGCCGCCTGGGCGCTTGGCCTTGGCTATCGCGATACCATGGTCTCGATTGTTCTGCCCCAGGCCGCACGTATCGCCGTTGCCCCAACGGTCGGCTTTCTGGTGCAGCTGATCAAGGGCACCTCGCTGGCCTCGATCATTGGCTTTGTCGAACTCACCCGCGCCGGGCAGATCATCAACAATGCAACCTTTGCCCCCCTGACGGTCTTTAGCGTCGTGGCGGCGCTGTATTTTATCCTGTGCTGGCCCCTTTCAATGTTCGCCAGGTCCCTCGAGCTTCGCTTCGCGTCCGAAACCCGGCGCTGAGCCAAGAAACACTGCAACGACAAAATAACTAAACGACAAGGTAGGAGAAACTCGAATGACTTTTCTAAAAAAGACTTTGGCTCTGGCCGGTGCCGCAGCGCTTGTTGCGAGCTTTTCGGCAGCGGCACTTGCCCAGTCGACCCTCGAAACCATCAAGTCCCGTGGCAGCATCAATATCGGCATGCTGGTTGATTTCGCCCCGTTCGGCATTCTCGACGAAAAGGGCAATCCTGATGGCTATGATGCCGACGTGGCGCGCCTGCTGGCCAAGGATCTCGGCGTCGAGGTCAAACTCGTACCCGTCACTGGCCCGAACCGCATTCCCTATCTGGTGTCCAATCAGGTTGACGTACTCGTCGCCTCTTTGGGTGTGACCGAGGAACGCGCCAAGCAGGTCGATTTCTCTGCCCCTTATGCCGGCATCGAAATCTTCGTCTTTGGCGACGTGAACGCCAAGGTCGCAAATGCTGACGACCTGGCTAAGCAGAACATCGCCGTAGCCCGCGCCTCCACCCAGGATACCGCCATCACCGATATCGCGCCGGAAACTGCCAATATCCAGCGTTTTGATGATGATTCCACCGCTGTTCAGGCCCTCCTCTCCGGCCAGACCAATCTCATGGGTGCCTCCAACGTCGTCATCTCCCAGATCGAAGGTGTGGCTCCCGGCCGTTTTGACACCAAGTTCTCGCTGAAACGCCAGAGCCAGGCCATTGCCGTCCGTCCGGGCGACGCCGACCTGCTCGAGGCCATCAACAGCTTCCTTGCCAAAGCCAAGGCAAGCGGCGAACTTGATGCCTTGCATGAGAAATGGGTTGGCGGTCCGTTGCCGACTTTCGTTTCCGCCGACAAGTAAGTCATATCGAACAGCAGGACTATTTCCATGAATACAATCGCTTCCGGAACCGCTCCGCACGCGCAAAATGGTGAAATGCCTGCTGTTCGCATGGTGGGCGTCGAGAAATGGTATGCAAAATACCACGCGCTCAAGAACATCAACCTTGAGGTCGCGCGCGGCGAAAAAATCGTCGTGTGCGGCCCCTCCGGATCGGGCAAATCCACCCTGATCCGCTGCATCAACCAGCTCGAGGCCGTCAATGGCGGCACCATCACCGTTGATGGTATCGAGCTGACCGCAGGCCCCAAATTCGTTGAACAGATCCGCCGCGAAGTCGGCATGGTCTTTCAGCAGTTCAACCTGTTCCCGCACATGACCATTTTGCAAAACTGCATGCTCGCCCCGATGAAGGCCCGCGGCCTCGCACGCGAAGAAGCTGAAGCCACGGCCCGCAAATATCTCGAGCGCGTGCGCATTCCCGAGCAGGCCGACAAATACCCGGCACAATTGTCCGGCGGCCAGCAACAGCGCGTCGCCATCGCCCGCGCCCTCTGCATGACCCCAAAAATCATGCTGTTCGATGAACCAACCTCCGCCCTCGATCCCGAAATGGTCAACGAGGTGCTCGACACCATGATCGATCTGGCGCAGGAAGGCATGACCATGATCGTTGTGACCCATGAAATGGGCTTTGCCCGCAAGGTCGCCGATCGGGTCGTTTTCATGGATCAGGGCGAAATCGTCGAAATCGGCGCGCCGGAGACGTTTTTCTCCAATCCCGAGCAGGAGCGCACCCGCACCTTCCTCGGCCAGATCAACCACTAACCTTTCTGGACCGCCATCATGTCAGACACAATATTGCTGATCGAACCTTTATTCGATCGTATCGAAGCCCGTTTGGATGCCGATTACGACACGCTGCGGCTCTATGATCCGGCCATGCGCGAAACCATCGAAGCGCGCCTGCCCGACATCCGCGCGGTCGTCACTGGGGGCGGCACCGGCCTCTCCCCGGAATGGATCGGCAAACTGCCCGCCCTCGGCGTCATCGCCATCAATGGCGTTGGCACCGACAAGGTCGATCTCAAACTGGCCGCCGAACGCAATATCTATGTCACCACCACACCCGATGTGCTGACCGAGGACGTTGCCGATATCGGCATGGGCCTTATCCTCGCGACCTTACGTAAAATCCCGCTCGGCGACCGTCTGGTGCGCTCGGGCGGCTGGGCCAATGGCGGCAAACTCGGCCTCGGCCAGCGTCTCCGCGGCAAGCGCGTGGGTGTGGTCGGTCTCGGCAAGATCGGCGAAGCCCTCGCCATCCGGGCCGCGGCCTTTGGCATGGAAATCGGCTATTGGAACCGCTCGCCCAAACAGGCCCCCGCAGACTGGCAATCCTTTGCCACCCCGGCAGCGCTCGCGAGCTGGTGCGATGTGCTGGCAGTCTGCATCGCCGGCGTGCCCGAAACCACCGCCATGATCGATGAGGCCGTCCTCACCGAACTGGGCGAGACCGGGTATATCGTCAATATCGGCCGTGGCAGCACAATTGATGAAGATGCCCTGCTAACCGCCCTCGAAAACAATACCATTGCCGGTGCCGGGCTCGATGTGTTTCTCGATGAGCCGCGCATCAACACCCGCTTTGCAGCCCTCGACAATGCCGTCCTGCTCCCGCATCAGGGCAGCGCCACCGAGCAGACCCGCATGGCCATGGGCCAGCTCGTGCTCGACAATCTCAGCGCCTATTTCGCCGGCAAAACACCGCCGACAAAAGTCTAGCCCCCGGAACCTCGCCTTGTGATGCCCGCCCTCGCGCGGACATCACCACCATTTCCAGATGACTGCCTGACAGGGCCCAAACGGAAAATTCAGCGTTTTTCGTCACGTCGCTGTTGAATAAATACCTTAACATGTTAGTCTGGCTCAAGCCGTATCAGTGGCTGGCTGATGGCCTGTGCTGCACACGCATGGACTTGCGAAACGGCATCGGCATGACCACCTAGATACGTGACCATTTAAATAATCTCCTCCCGGGATTAGCGGAAATAACAGGAAAACCAATGAGCGTTGAATTGACAGGCAAGCACCTGATCGCAGGCGAATGGGTTGCAGGCGAAACCACTTTTGCCTCCGAGCCAGCCCATGGTGCCTCACATGATTTTGCCGTGGGCACCCCTGCCCATGTAGATGCGGCTGTAAAAGCCGCCGAAGACGCTTTCTGGAGCTATGGCTATTCAACCCGCGCCGAACGCGCTGCCTTGCTCAACCGGATTGCCGACGAAATTGACGCGCGCGGCGACGCCATCACCAAAATCGGTTCGGAAGAAACCGGTCTGCCCGAAGCCCGCCTGATCGGCGAGCGCGGCCGCACCAC
>Ga0209344_10000567_pt1 | contig 60910 bp, 44 predicted proteins | sample Cruoilmetagenom6_FD_187293 | JGI IMG/M metagenome (GOLD analysis project Ga0209344, IMG submission 187293) | Oil polluted marine microbial communities from Coal Oil Point, Santa Barbara, California, USA - Santa Barbara Oil Seep Sample 6 (SPAdes)... | ecosystem: Environmental > Aquatic > Marine... | reverse complement strand
CTCGGCGGTTTTCACCTCCGGTGACCAGTCTTTGGAACAGGCCCAGGTCGAAAAATACCAACACGTAGCCGATGCCGCCGGTGTCACCGAAGGCGCTTCCGTGCTGGAAATCGGTTGTGGCTGGGGCGGCATGGCCGAAACCGTGGCTCGGGATTACAAGGCCAACCTCTATGGCATCACCCTGTCGCGCGAGCAGCTCAAGTTTGCCACCGAACGGCTGGCCAAGCAGGGGCTCGACAATTTCGCCAAACTGCATTTTGAGGATTACCGCGACACCAAGGGCCAGTTTGACCACGTGGTTTCTATTGAAATGATCGAGGCAGTCGGCGAAGATCATTGGCCGACCTATTTCCAGACCGTTCATGACCGGTTAAAGCCCGGCGGCACGGCCGCCATTCAGGCCATCACCATCAATGAAGAGGATTTCGGCCACTACAAGGCCGGTCCGGACTTCATTCAGCGCTACATCTTCCCTGGCGGCATGCTGCTCACCAAAAGCGCCATGCTGGAGCAGGGTGAGCGCGTGGGCCTGACCCTCGAAAACACCGAATTGTTCCGCCTGTCCTATGCCCGCACCCTGCGCCTGTGGCGCGAGCGCTTCCTTGAACGCTGGCCGATGATCGAACCCCTGGGCTATGACGAACAGTTCCGCCGCAAATGGGTTTATTACCTCTCCTATTGCGAAGCGGGCTTTGCCGAAGGCACGATCGATGTCGGCATCTACCAGTACCGGCGCAACGACTAGCGGTTGGCCAGCCAGCGCGCCGCGCCCTGTCCTGCCGCCAGCCCTGTTGCCATGCAGCCGGTCAGCAAATAGCCGCCAGTCGGGGCTTCCCAGTCGAGCATTTCCCCGGCGGCAAACACGCCGGGCAGGGATTTGAGCATATAATTCGTGTCCACCCCGTCCCAGCCAATCCCCCCGGCTGAGGATATCGCCTCGGCCAGCGGGCGCGGCCGCAGCAGTGTCAGCGGCAATGCCTTGATCAACCGTGCCAGCGCGCCCGGTGTCAGCGTATTGGCCTCAGGCGCACATTCACGCACCAGCGCCCCCTTGATCCCGTCCAGCCCGGCCCCTTTACGCAGACGTGAGGTAAAGCTTTCTTTGGCCTTTTGCCGCGCCAGCCCGGCCTCAAGCTTCTCAACACTGCGCCCCGGTGCCAGATCAAGGGTCAGCACAGCAGGCGCCCCCGTTTCAATCCGGTCCCGCAAGGCGGCAGCATGGGCATAAATCAAACTGCCCTCAACCCCCGAAGCCCCAACCACAAATTCGCCCGATATCGTCCCCTCATCGGACGTAGCCATCACCGATTTAATCGGCGTGCCGGCAAACCGCTCGGCAAAAATCGGGCTCCACTCCACGTCGAAGCCGCAATTGGCGGGTCGGAAATGGGCAATCGGCACATTCTTGTCCCGCAATAGCGGCACCCAGTGGCCATCCGATCCAAGCTTTGGCCAACTCGCGCCCCCAAGCGCCAGCACCACCGCATCAAATCCAACTTCTAGCGGCCCGTCGGGGGTCGTAAAGCGCAAGCCATCGGCATCAAACCCCATCCAGCGATGCCGGGGCAGCAGCGTCACGCCCTTATCCGCCAACCGGCGCAACCAGGCCCGCAATAGCGGCGAGGCTTTCATCGCCTTGGGAAAAACCCGTCCCGACGACCCTGTAAAGGTCTCAGTCCCCAGCGCTTCAGCCCATGCGATCAGGTCTTTGGGCTGAAACCCGTCCAGCGCGGGCCGCAACCTGTCGCTGGCTGCCCCAAACCGGGTAACAAACTGCGCATATTCCTCTGCATGGGTAATATTGAGCCCGGATTTCCCCGCAAACAACAGCTTGCGCCCGAAAGAAGGCATGGCCTCATAAACGGTCACGCTATGGCCGGTGCCGCAAAGCGCTTCCGCCGCCATCAGCCCCGCCGGCCCGCCGCCGATAATCGCTATTTTTCTTGGGGTCGTGTTCGTCATCCCCCCCAAGAGCCACAGCCGCGCGCCCGCATCAAGTGGAGATTGCAGGATCAGAAATGGAAATGTGCCGTTATGCGCGGCACACTTCCTTCAGCCTTCCAAGCAGCTTTGCTGCCGTTCGGATCATCACGCCGTGCCTGATCTAGGCGTAGTCTCCACCCGGCCGTGGTCTTGGTGTAATGAGCGGCGGCTCCGGTTCCGGCGTGGGGTGGGGCAGGGGCCGCGGGTTCGCCGGGTTATTTTCCGGCGGCACGGGGTTCGAGGGGTCCACCGGGTCAGGCACGATGACGTCCTCACCCCCGGCCTGCAAGGGCATCTGCTGCATTTCAGGTGTGGTAACGGTGTCAGGTGTGCGGCTGAAAGTTTTCACCACGCCATAACCCAACGCGACAATGCCGAGTAGAATGAAAAACAGTCCGCCCATCGTAGCGCCCTGGATGACGGTGAAATACAGGCCCACCAGAACCAGGGCCAGATGCACACCAACCCAGAACGTCATATGCGTGAAGGTGGCATAGGTGCGCACATGCGCTGCATAGTCCGCGCTGCTCATTTCCGAATAGTTTCTAATGCTCATCATTCTGCCCTCCAGGTTGCGGGAAAGTGATTGTGGTGTGATGCCCCACATCCGGTTCCGAGCCGCTGATATTGGACCGGGCGACTTCCCAGCCAAATTTGACGGGATTCCCGGAACCAGCCCAAACCGCGCCGGAGTACGGCAATAATTTCAGCATGGTGAGGTCTGGATCGGCCTTGCCGTCGGGATACCAGGCGCTGGCAACGGCATTCCAGTAGCGTTTGATATGCGGCTCGGAATGTTCGAGCACAAGGCGACCCCGTACGCAGGCATAATAGCCATGGCCCCGATCCATCAAACACATATCCACATCGCCACCGCCGCTTTGTGCGGCCTGCGCCAGGTCGGTATCCTTTTTGGTATAGAACCAGATGGCGCTTTCCTCGCGCGCACCATTCGCCGTCATCGGCTGCATATGCTGGCCTGAAGCCGGGCTGCCGAGCATGACCGTATGAACTTCATCCAGCTTGTCCCAGAACTGCTTCAGCGGGTTTTCTTTTACATCGTCAAGGGTGCTCATTGCTTTCTCCATTCTCTTGAAAGTCCAACGGAGCTGCAGGCAAATGGTTCCCCTGAACCGGGAAACTCGACACGTCCAAAACCCAGCGGATGGCGTAAACATCGTGGGCGAACCAGCAACCTCGGACTCCCCGGCACTTCGGTGGATTTAGTGGCCCAGCGTGTCGGCCACATAGGCACCGCGCTGCCCCATGGGCATATCCGGGGCGGTGGTCGTGTCTTTGGCTGTCTGGTGCTCGATTTCGGCATTGAGCTTTGCTCCGACCACCACCGCGATAACGGAAAACCACAACCATGTGAGAAAACCGATCACGGCACCGAGCGAGCCATAGGTGGCGCTGTAATTGCCAAAACTGGTCACATACCAGGAAAAGGGAATGGAGATGATCATGATCGCGAGAATGCTGAAAATCGCCCCGGGTGTGATCCAGCGCCATTTCGCGTCACTGCGGCTGGGCCCCCAGCGATAAAGCGCAGCGAGGCCGACAAGCAGCACCCCCGCGAGGATCAGAAAGCTCACGATAGATAGCACGATCTCGGCAAATCCGCGCGTTGGCAAAATCGCGAGTGCTGCCGGTAACAGGATGACGGTTGCAAGGGCTGCCGCCGCGACGATCGCTGTCCCCAGCGTGAAGAGCAATGCGAGCGCGTTGACATGAATAATGCCGCGCTTTTCCCGTTCGCCATAAGCAATGTTCATGGCTTCAAACAGGCCTTTAATGCCTAGACTGGCGCTCCACAACGCAACCGCAGACGCAATAATGAGCGTCCAGCCCAGAGAATCGCCGCTTTTGCTGGCGATGCGTATGAGCTGTGACCGGATGAGCTCAAGCCCACCCTCCGGCACAATGCCCCGCAACAGTGAAACCTGATCCGAGATGGAAACAGGGTCGGAAAAAATTCCGTAAATTGAAACGATCATGCTCAGCGCCGGCACCAGAGCGATCAATAAATACAAAGTCACGCCTGCCGAGAACAACATCACCCGGTCCGCAAAAAAGCTCACAACTGTGCGTTTGAGCACCTGTTGCCAAGCACGCCATGGCATTTTTCGCGGCGTAGCAACATCACGTCCAGCTTCTGTTGCCATGTGCGGTGTCTCGGGGGTGAGTATCGGCTCACCCGGATTTTGCCCGCTTTTTGAAAGTTCCCCTGTCATGGGAAGATAACGAGGACCGAGACCTTCCGTTCCATGCAAGACGAAAAGCGGCGGGGGGAAATAGTCCCCGGCGCCGATGCTGCCAAATAGAACGCACGTTTCCTTCGGAACCAAGCCCCGCAGGTCGCGTTATGGCTTCAACAGGGCGCGAAGCAGCAGCGCGGTCCTTGCAAATTCCCAGCACCGGAGGAAAACATGGCGAAAACTACAACGCAGAAGGCACGCACGGTCACTCTTGGAGATCAGAAGGTTCTCCGCGGAACTGGCGGCGAAACTCATCAAACCGCCGGCAATGGCATTGAGACGCTGACTACCGCCCAGGGCACCCCGGTCGCCGATGATCAGAACTCGCTAAAGGTTGGCGGTCGCGGCCCGACGCTGCTCGAAGACCAGCACTTCCGCGAGAAAATTTTCCATTTCGACCATGAGCGCATCCCCGAGCGCGTCGTTCATGCCCGTGGCTTTGGGGCGCATGGTTTCTTTGAGGCACTTGAGGACATTTCGGACATCACGCGTGCCGCCGTTTTCAAGAAAGGCGAGAAGACGGAATTGTTCGCGCGCTTCTCCACCGTTGCCGGCAATCAGGGCTCACCTGATTTGGCGCGCGACGTGCGCGGCTTTGCCGTCAAGTTCTACACCACGGAAGGCAATTGGGATCTGGTTGGCAACAATATCCCGGTCTTCTTCATTCAGGACGCCATCAAGTTTCCCGATGTCATTCATGCCGCCAAGCAGGAACCTGATCGCGGCTTTCCGCAGGCGCAGACGGCCCATGACAATTTCTGGGACTTCATCTCGCTCACCCCGGAATCGATCAACATGGCGCTCTGGATCATGTCCGATCGCACCATTCCGCGCTCCCTGCGATTCATGGAAGGTTTTGGCGTCCATACCTTCCGGCTGATAAATGCGGCTGGCGAATCTCATTTCGTCAAGTTTCACTGGAAACCAAAGCAGGGCCTGCAATCCGTCGTCTGGAACGAGGCGGTAAAGCTCAACGGCGCTGATCCGGATTTCCACCGCCGCGACATGTGGGATGCCATCACCATGGGCAACTTCCCCGAATGGGAACTTGGCATGCAGGTCTTTGATGAAAAGTTTGCTGAAGAGTTCGAGTTCGATGTGCTCGACCCGACCAAGATCATCCCGGAAGAGCAGGTGCCGGTCCGTATCGTGGGCCGGATGGTGCTGAACCGCTGTGTGGACAATTTCTTTGCTGAAACAGAGCAGGTTGCCTTCATGACCGGCAATCTGGTGCCCGGAATCGACTTCACCAACGACCCGCTATTGCAGGGCCGCAATTTCTCCTATCTCGACACGCAGCTCTCGCGGCTCGGATCGACGAACTTCACCCAGTTGCCGGTCAATGCCCCGCGCTGTCCGTTTCATCATTTCCAGCAGGACGGGCACATGGCGTTCCAAAATCCTACGGGACGGGCGAATTACGAGCCGAATTCATGGGGCGATAAAGGCGGGCCACGCGAAGACCCGGAAAACGGTTTCACCACCTTCCCCGAAGAAATCGATGCAGCAAAAGGGCGCTACCGCTCCGAGACCTTTGCCGATCATTATAGTCAGGCCCGGCAGTTCTACCACTCCCAGACCCAAACGGAGCAGGGCCACATCACCGACGCTTTCGTCTTCGAGCTTTCGAAGGTGGAAACGCCCGCTATTCGTGAGCGCGTCGTGTCGCATCTGCTGAATGTTGACGAGGATCTGGCCGACAAGGTGATCAAGGGATTGCGGTTAAAGACCAAACCCAAGCCGGCCGATGCCGCGATGAAGCCACGCGACGACCTCAAGCCATCGCCAAAGCTCTCCATCATCCTTAACGGGCCGAAGAGCTTTGCCGGCCGCAAGCTCGGCGCTCTGGTCACCGATGGGGTCGATATCGATCTCGTTACGGGTCTCAAGGCGGCGCTTGAAAAGGAAGGTGCGCAGATCGAGTTTGTGGCACCCATGGTTGGCGGCGTTGAGGCCAGTGACGGCACATGGATCGAGGCCAAGCAGAAGATCGATGGCGGTCCCTCCGTCCTTTATGATGCTGTTGCCATTCTCGTATCGAAAGAGGGTGCCGAGATGCTCACCAAGATGCCGCCAGCACGTGATTTCGTGGCCGATGCTTTCGCCCATGGCAAATTCATCGCCTACACCGCGGAGGCCGCGCCCCTGCTGGAAAAAGCGGGCATCGGGTCCGAACTAGACGAAGGTTGCCTGGAAGTCTCCAAAAAGGCGGACGGTGAGAATTTCGTCGCATTGTGCCGTGAGCTTCGTTTCTGGGAGCGTGAAGCCAAGCTCGGCTGATCGCCGTTTCATGTCACAAGAAGGCGGCTCCGGATGGGGCCGCCTTTTTGCGTTTCCTGATCTTTCGCTGGTCTGCGGCTCATACACATCCGGTAGGATCTGGAACCGATATGCCGCATCGCCGTTATCACAGCCGGAGGCCGTGATGAACCGCAATGCTGAATGTGATGATGTTGATCTCCTATACGTAACGGACAGGGATCCCGGCTTTCGCCGCCGTAAAAGAGGCAAGGGCTTCAGCTTCCATCGTGAGGATGGGCTTCTGCTCAAGGATCCCAAACACCTCAGTCGCATTCGCCAGCTTGGCATTCCGCCCGCCTATCGGGACGTGTGGATTTGCACCAGGCCCAATGGCCATATCCAGGCAACCGGCATGGATGCGGCAGGCCGCAAGCAATATATTTATCACCCCGGATGGGAAAGCTGGCGGGCAGGCAAAAAATACGACAACCTGCTCAAGTTCAGCGCGGTCTTGCCGCGTATTCGCCGCCGCGCCAGACAGGGGCTGCAGGCCGAGGTGGGGTCGCTGGACTATATGCTGGCAGCACTGGTCACCCTGATTGACGTCACCCATATTAGGGTCGGCAATCTGCGCTATGCGCAACTGAACAAGACGTTTGGCGCGACCACTTTGCTCAAACGTCACGTGTCGCTGGACGATGACACGATCATGATCAGGTTTCGGGCGAAGGGCGGCAAAAGAATACAATCGACTTTGCGCCACAACCGGCTTCATCGCATTCTCAACGACATCAGCGATCTGCCGGGCCGGCAATTATTTGTCTGGATCGACGAGGAGGGTAAGTGTCAGCCGGTGGATTCCGGTCGCCTCAATGCCTACCTCACCGAGAGTGCGGGAATGGAGGGGGTTACCGCCAAGCTTTTCCGGACATGGGCGGGCAGCGTATTGGCCTTTTCAGCCGCCCTTGAGGCTATCGAACAGCAGCGTGCGCCCACTATTTCTGAAATGGTCGATGCGGCAGCGCAGGAATTGCACAACACCCGGGCGGTCTGCCGTTCGAGCTATATCCATCCCGCCATTATCGATCTTGCCGACGATGCAAAAGCCCGGGACCGGGCGGCCAGTATTGTGAACGGGGATATCAAGCGAAGCGGGGAGCTGCGCGTCAACGAGCAGAGGCTTGCCCTTTTCCTGGCGGCGCTCGATTCCTGAGCAGGCGTTAAGTGGCAAGACCCTTACCCAGCCCCTCAATATGGTAAATATTACGGAACCTTCCCCCGTATCTGGCGTTCATAAGTACCCCTGTCGCATGGATCGAGCAGGGCACATCCGCCATCGAGGAGCAGGCAGTATGTCGATCTCGGCCAACACCCAGGGAAATGAAATCAATCTCGCAAACGTCGCGACAATCTTGCTCGCCGGTGGCAAAGGCGCGCGATTGCACGACCTGACCGCCCACGAGAGCAAGCCGGCCTTGTTTTTTGCGGGGCGCAGCCGCCTGATCGATTTTGCCATGGCCAATGTGGTGCGGTCCGGGATGGAACGCCTGCTTGTTGCAACCCAATATGCGCCCGCGACCCTTCAGACGCATCTGCCGCAGCGGTGGGGGCAGTATTTTCTCCCCGAGAATTTCCTCATCCGCGACGGTCGTGATCGCTATCAGGGCACGGCCGATGCCGTCCGCAATAACTGGTCGTGGATCGGCCGGGAGAAGGCCGGGGAAATCCTCGTTCTCGCCGCCGACCATGTTTATGATTTTGATTACGCCGGGTTGATCGCTCATCACAGAGCGAGCGGTGCCGAGGTCACTGTGGCGGTCGATGTGGTACCGCAGGCAGAGGCGAGCGGCTTTGGCGTGCTCGATGTGCTCGAAAGCGGCAAGATAGTCTCCTTTCTTGAAAAACCGGCCAACCCTCCTGCCATCCGTGGCGAGCCGGGCCGGTCGCTGGTTTCAATGGGCATCTATGTATTTTCGCAAGCCTGGCTGGAGCGCGCCCTTTTCGGGTTCAAACCGGAGGGAGTTGATTTCGGACACGAGATTGTACCGCTGGCAGTCGCGCAAGGGGTGGCCGGGGCGTTCCGCCTTCTGCCCTCGGATGGCGATGACGCGCCCTATTGGCGCGATGTGGGCACACTTGATGCCTACCGCCTTGCCCAGCTCGATTTCGTCGCCAATCAGCCTGTCCAGCTCCCCACGGGTTATCCCAGCTGCCAGTGGTATCGAAACAGGGGCAGTATCCTGATGCCGGGTGCCCGCGCTGATGACAGCGTGCGGCTGACGAACACGATTGTGGCCCCGGATGTGCACCTGCCACCCGGTCTGGTTGTCGGCGAGGATCCAGGGGAAGACCGGAAATGGTTCCGTACCACTCCGGGCGGCACGATCCTCATCACGCAGAAAATGCTTGAACGGCGCAAAAACCTGCGCGCCCGGAAAACGGCTATCGTCATTCGTCCCGGCTCATCAATGGTGGCACGCAACACCACTGAATTGCCGAGTGTCACCCATGGATAAACCCCTCATGTCCCCAAAATTTGACCTGTCTGCCGGTCGTGCAGATCTGCTCGGTGCCGAGTTTCTCGGCGAGGGCACCAATTTCTCCCTCTTTTCAGAGAACGCGACAGCGGTAGAGCTGTGCCTGTTCGATGAAACCGGTGATCATGAACTCCACCGGCTTGAACTCCCCGCCATGGAAGGCGGCGTCTGGTTTGGCTATCTGCCAGACATTCACCCGGGCCAGATCTATGGCTATCGCGTGCATGGTCCTTACGAGCCTGAACAGGGGCACAGGTTCAACCCCAACAAGCTGCTGCTCGATCCCTATGCCCGCCAGCTCAAAGGCACAATCAAGTGGAACGACGCGCTGCATGGTTACAAGATCGGCGAAGACGATCTGAGTTTTGACGAACGCGACAGCGCGCCGTTCATGCCCAAGGGCGTGGTGGTCGATACCCAGTTTGATTGGGACACTGAACGCGCGATACGCACGCCGTGGCCGGACACGGTGCTCTATGAAGGCCATGTGAAGGGCCTCACGCAGCTGCATCCGGACGTGCCCCAAGAAATGCAAGGCACTTTCAGGGGATTGGCCAGCGATGCCTTTATCCAGCATTTGCAAAAGATTGGCGTGTCAACACTGGAACTGCTGCCCGTCCATGCCTTTGCCAATGACCGCTATCTGGTCGAAAAGGATTTGAGCAATTATTGGGGTTATTCCACCCTGTCCTTTTTCGCGCCGCATGCGCCCTACCTGCAGTCCGGGCGGATCAGCGAAGTCAAACAGGCGATCAACAAATTTCACAAGGCCGGGATCGAGGTGATTCTCGACGTGGTGTTTAATCACACCTGCGAAGGCAACGAACTGGGCCAAACGCTTTCTTTCCGCGGCATCGATAATGCGGCCTATTACCTGCAAGCGCCGGATAATCCCCGCCATACATTCGACACCACCGGCACCGGCAATACGCTGAATGTCGCCCATCCCATGGTCTTGCGTATGGTTATGGACAGTCTGCGTTACTGGGTTGAAGCCATGCATGTGGATGGCTTCCGTTTCGATCTCGCCTCCACCTTGGGGCGCGAGGCCGAAGGGTTCGAGCGCGATGGTTCCTTTTTCAACGCCATGCGGCAGGACCCGATCCTCAATGGCATCAAACTGATTGCCGAGCCTTGGGACATTGGCGATGGGGGCTATCAGGTGGGTGGATATCGCTGGCCGTTCCGCGAATGGAACGACAAGTTCCGCGATGATACGCGGGCGTTCTGGCGGGGCGATGCCAATCTGGTTTCGTCCATGGCCGAGCGGCTCACGGGCTCTCCCGTCCAGTTCAACCACAGCCACAGGCCGGCAACCTCAAGCGTCAATTTCGTTGCCGCACATGATGGTTTCACCCTCTGGGACACGGTGAGTTTCAACGAAAAGCATAATGACGCCAATGGCGAGGACAGCAGGGACGGGCATGACAACAACCTGAGTGATAACTTCGGCGTTGAAGGCGAAACGGATGATCCGGCAATTGTTTCAGCCCGCGCCCGTCGCGTGCGTGCCATGCTCGCCACGGTGTTTTTCTCTCAGGGCGTCCCAATGATCCTGGCCGGCGATGAAATCGGCAACACCCAGAACGGCAATAACAATGCCTATTGTCAGGATAACGAGATCTCCTGGCTCGACTGGAAAACGGGCCGCGGCGATATCGAGCGTGCGGTCTCGGCTCTCGCGGCGTTCCGGCAGGAGGTTTCGCTTTCCAGATCGCGGTTCGTGACCGATGTGGAAAGTGCGGACGAAGGCGAGGGGACAGCCGAGTGGGTGCACCCCGGCGGCAATCCCATGCAGGACGAGGACTGGGGCAACGCGGAATTGCGCTGTTTTGGACTGCGGTATCAAATGGATGGCCTGCCCGACGTGCTTATGATCCTCAATAGCGGCGGTGATACGCAGTTCGCCCTGCCAGAGGGTGACTGGACCCTTCGCATCGATACATCAAGGGATGACGTTGCCTGCGCGGAAAAGGTTGAGGGCGAGATAACGATACCTGGGCAAACAGCAATGGCGCTGGTGCGCTGACAGGCAACAAACGACGCCCCGACAGACGTCATGGATACCACCCCGTTTTAGCGGTTCCCGCATGGGGTGGCGTCGGTGTGATGATGGAAATTCTGCAAGCGCTCAAACCCTCAGTTTGCGCGGTAATAGCGTTTGTCGACCAGCAAACCGGAAAGCAACGTAAAAAACAATTCACCGCTTATTTTTTGGGAACACAACGGCTTCTTGTTGGTTATTGCAAATACAACATGGAGGATATGCAATGGCTAAAACAGATATTCAAACCGGCAGCGACGCTGAAACCCTGAACCGTTCCTTGAAAGCTCAGGATGACCTGACCGGCACCGGCGATTCAACTCGGCCACAATCGGATGAGGCGCTATCCAGCGAGGAGGCCGTTCGTGAGCGTGCCCACCAGCTTTGGGTAGAGGCCGGACAGCCCGAAGGTCAGCATGACCAGCACTGGGAGCAAGCCGAACGTGAAGTGCGCGGAAACAGCGACGTGGATAAATAACATCCCGAAACGAGATGGCTATCGGTGTTGATGGTGATCGTTCGCAACCGGCGCTTCAGCCCGGACCACGCATGACCTGCCCGCCTCGGCGGGCAGGTTCATATGCGGGGCCGATGCATAAACTTGAAATATCCCGCCAAGCACATGGCGATCAGTCGCTTCGGGATTTGCCGCGCACATATGCCGGGCCTGCCCATTCTGGTGCGCGCCGCGGCCTCCGGCGATCCAAAAAATCGTCATGGCTGGAAATAAAAACCCATAAAATCCGGGCCCGGGGCGGAACAATAAGCAGTACTGCGCATTGATTATGCAGAGACGCCCAGTCAGGCTCTGGGTGCCCTACTTTGGTTTTGGGCCCTTTTCTTATGCATCCGATCATTTATTCATTGAGCAATGCGCCGACGACCGCGACCTCTGTTGCGGCGGCCAAGCGGTTGACGGCGCTCGGCTTTAACCATGTGCTGTTTCGCCCCGAGAGCCATCTTTATGACCCGCTCTTGCCCGAAAATCTCGGTGCCAGGCTGAAGGACATCAAGGGCGATGGCATTGAATTTCTGATGCGCGTCAGCCCCGACAGCTTCGATTTGCAGCATCCCTTGGTGGAAATGCATCCGCTGGCGTTCTCTGTCCGTCATCAGGCCGAGTGGCGCGGGCCCATTGATCCACGCCACCACGCTCCCGCCTCCGGCCATGCGCTGGCCCGTCTGGGTACCCCTGAATTTGCCCAACTGCTCTCTCCCGCCATTTCCACCCGGCTTGACGAATTGCTGTCGGCGGGCCTTCAGGGATTTGTGTTTGAACGCCTCAACGCGGCGGCAGCACCGTTTTATGCAGACCTCTTGGAAAGCTTGCGCCGCGACCATCCGGATCTGTTGGCAATCGCGGCAACCCCCGGTTTGCCCCGTGAGGGTGCCGTCGCGCTCAGCGCTGCCGGCTTTGACTATGTCCTGTCGTCCCTCGGCTGGTGGGACTTTCAAAGCCGCTGGCTTGTCGATGAGTACGAAGCATTGCGCCACAACACCTCGGTCATGGCCCAGATCACCCATGACGCCGCCCGCCGTGCGGCTGACCCCCAAGCCGCTATGCGTTTGCTCAATGTGGCCGCTGCCACGGGTACGGGCATGATCGTGCCCCAAGAGCTTGTTGAACGTTTTGACCATGCGTCGGACATGCTGACAGGCGCGATTACGCGTGCTGAGGCCGCTGCCGCGTTTGACGGTCCCTTGCAGTTTTTGACCAGCGTCAATGCGCCCGTCACCGCCATTCTCAAAGGCAAAGATGAAGACCTGCGGTCAAGCGAGAGCGGGCTTTTGATCCTGATAAATCGCGATCTTGATAACCCGGCCACGCTTGAGCATCTCGACCTGTCGGCAGGCTATGGCCTTGAGATATTCGAGGCTGGCGATCAGGGCACCGGTCTGCCCCTGCGGCCTCTCTCGCCCGGCGAAGCCCGCATTTTGCGTGCGCAGCGGGCACCCCCGATTTTGAACAAGAAAACCAATAGTGAGAGCGCCATGGCCGCCACTTCCGCACCGCGTATCGTGGTGGACAAGATCACGCCCAGCACCCCGGGGGGCCAATTTCCGGTCAAACGGGTTGTGGGCGAGCTGCTTGAAATCGAGGCCACTATCTACGGCGATGGGCACGAAGAAATTGCCGCCGAACTTTTATACCGCCCCTGCGATGAAGCCAAATGGCGCGCGGTGCCGCTCGAACCCACTGGCGTCAACGATTTATGGACTGGCGCATTCCGGCTCGAACGGCTGGGCCGGTATGAATTTACCGTCCAGGGCTGGGTCGACCTTTACCATGGCTTCACCCGCGACCTTTTGAAAAAGCGAAATGCATCCGTGGCGCAGCCCGTTGATCTCCTCGAGGGGAGGGGCCTCATTAAAGGCGCAGCCAAGGCTTGCCCCAAGAGTTTGCGCACGGCGCTTGAGGCCGTGCTGGCGCGTTATGATGCTGCCGACAGCGATGATGCGCGCATGGATATCCTGCTCGATGACGCCGTCTGCACTCTCATGCAGAAGGCTGATCAGCGGCCCCATGTCAGCAAGGGCGCGGTGCAGCAGGTGGATGCGGAACGCATGGAGGCGCGCTTTTCCTCCTGGTACGAACTCTTCCCCCGCTCGGCGACCAATGATCCCGCGCGCCATGGCACCTTCAAGGATGTCATCGCGCAATTGCCCGCCATCCGCGAGATGGGGTTCGATACCCTGTATTTCCCGCCCATTCATCCCATCGGGCAAACAAACCGCAAGGGCAAGAACAACACCCTTAATCCCACCCCCGATGATGTCGGCAGCCCCTATGCCATCGGCAATAGTGCAGGGGGGCATGATGCCCTGCACCCGGAACTTGGCACATTCGATGATTTTGCCGAACTGGTCGCCGCCGCCCGCGCCAACGGGCTTGAGATCGCGCTGGATTTCGCCATCAATTGTTCGCCCGACCACCCTTGGCTGAAAGAGCACCCGGAATGGTTTGAATGGCGTCCCGATGGCACCGTCAAATATGCCGAGAATCCGCCGAAAAAATATCAGGACATCGTCAATGTCGATTTCTACGCCAAGGAGGCGATGCCCGATCTATGGCTGGCCCTGCGCGATGTGATCCTATTCTGGGTCGACAAGGGCGTGAAAACCTTCCGTGTCGACAATCCGCACACCAAGCCGCTGCCGTTCTGGGAATGGATGATCGGTGAGGTGCGCGCCAAACACCCGGACGTCATCTTCTTGTCCGAAGCCTTCACCCGGCCCAACGTCATGTACCGGCTGGCACAAATCGGCTTTTCCCAGTCCTATTCCTATTTCACCTGGCGCAATACCAAATACGAGCTGACCGAGTATTTCACCGAGCTGACGACCGAAGCGCCGAGGGAGTTTTTCCGTCCGCATCTGTTTGTGAATACGCCCGATATCAACCCGGCCTTCTTGCAGCATTCAGGCCGCGCTGGCTTTCAAATCCGCGCCGTTCTTGCGGCCACGCTCTCGGGCCTGTTCGGGGTCTATTCGGGCTTTGAATTTTGCGAAGCGGCGGCCCTGCCGGGCAAGGAAGAATATCTCGATTCCGAGAAATACCAGATCCGGGTACGCGATCCGCAGGCGCCGGGCAATATCAAGCCCGACATCGCCATGCTCAACCGGCTGCGGCGTGGCCACCCCGCTTTGCAGACCCATCTCAATACCCAATTCTACAACGCCTTTAACGACAACATTATCTATTACGGCAAGCCCGCGCCCGATGGTGGCGACATGATTTTGGTGGCGGTTCTGCTCGATCCAAACAACGCCCAGGAGGCCAATTTTGAAATTCCCTTGTGGGATTTCGGCCTGCCCGACGACGGGGCATTGGACGTCGAAGATTTGACCACGGGTGACAAGTGGTTGTGGCAGGGGAAAAACCAGTTCATGCGCCTCGACCCCGGCCTTCCTTATCGTATCTGGCGCGTCGAACCAGCGAGGCCGCGCCATGTCTGATGCTTTCCAGGATCAAGGTCCGCAATGGTATAAAGACGCAGTAATTTATCAAGTCCATGTGAAATCGTTCAATGATTCCAATGATGACGGGATCGGCGATTTCAGGGGCCTGATGGAGAAGCTGCCCTATATCTCCGATCTGGGCGTCACAGCCATTTGGCTGCTGCCATTCTATCCCAGCCCCCGGCGGGATGATGGTTATGACATCGCCGAATATTATGATGTCAGCCCGGATTACGGCACCATGGACGATTTCAAGGCCTTCGTTGAAGCAGCCCATGAGCGGGGCATCCGCGTCATTACCGAGCTTGTGATCAATCACACCTCAGACCAGCACGCCTGGTTTCAGGCCGCACGCAATGCGCCGCCGGGCAGCCCCGAGCGCGATTTTTATGTGTGGTCGGACGATGACGACAAATATGATGGCACCCGCATCATCTTTCTGGACACGGAAACCTCCAACTGGAGCTGGGATGACGCAGCGGGTGCCTATTTCTGGCACCGGTTTTATGCGCATCAGCCCGACCTCAATTTCGACAATCCCAGAGTGCTCGAGGAAGTGCTCAAGGTCATGCATTTCTGGCTTGATATGGGGGTCGACGGGTTGCGGCTCGATGCCATTCCCTACCTGATCGAACGCGAGGGCACCTCAAACGAGAACCTGCCCGAAACCCATGAGCTGCTGAAAAAAATCCGCGCTGATCTGGACGCCACCTACACCAATAAAATGCTGCTGGCCGAAGCCAATATGTGGCCCGAGGACACCCAGCAATATTTTGGTGCCGACGGCGACGAATGCCACATGGCGTTCCACTTCCCGCTCATGCCGCGCATGTATATGGCTCTAGCCCAGGAAGACCGCTTTCCCATAACCGACATCATGCGCCAGACCCCCGATATCCCCGAGGCCTCGCAATGGGCGATTTTCCTGCGCAATCATGACGAGCTGACGCTCGAAATGGTCACGGATTCCGAACGCGATTATTTATGGAATACCTACGCCTCGGAACGCCGTGCCCGCATTAATCTTGGCATCCGTAGACGGCTCGCGCCTCTGATGGAGCGGGACCGCCGCCGCATCGAATTGATGCATGCACTGCTGCTGACCATGCCGGGAACGCCCGTGATGTATTACGGCGACGAAATCTCGATGGGCGATAACATCTTTTTGGGCGACCGCGACGGCGTGCGTACCCCCATGCAATGGACGCCCGACCGCAATGGCGGGTTTTCCAAGGCCGATCCGGCGGCACTGACGCTGCCGGTCATTCAGGATCCGTTATATGGATTTTCCGCCGTCAATGTGGAATCCCAGGAGCGTGACCGGCATTCCATTCTCAACTGGATCAAGCGCATGCTTGCCGTGCGCAAGGCCTATCAGGTCTTTGGACGTGGCGTGCAAAAGTTCCTGCGCCCGCGCAACCGCAAAATCCTTGCCTATGTGCGTGAACTTGAAGGTGAGGCCATTTTGTGCGTCGCTAATCTGTCGCGCACCGCCCAGGCGGTCGAACTGGATTTGTCCGAATATACCGGCTACGTCCCGGTGGAGTTGAGCGGCGAAATTCCGTTCCCGTCCATTGGACAATTGCCCTATCTTTTAACATTGCAGGCCTATGGCTTTTACTGGTTCCGCCTGAGCACGGACACGCCGGCCCCCGAGTGGTCGAGTTCTGCCCCTGCCGGCGATGTCGAGCAGTATACGTTCGTGTTACGGCCCGAGCTTGAGGATGCCCTCAAGGATCGCAATGGCGAAGTGCTTGAGCGTGATATCTTGCCCGATTATATCGCCCATCGCCGCTGGTTTGCGGCCAAGGACGAGGGGGTGACAAGCGTCAAGATCGCCGCGCGCGTCCAGATTGCGCCCGAGCTTTACCTCACCCGGCTCCATATCGGCTCGCAAAGCAAAACCGATATCTACACCCTGCCGTTCGGCATTGCCTGGGAGGGGATAAACCAGGGGCCGTTCGCGCCCAATCTCGCCATGGCGCGGGCCCGCCGTGGCCGTCATATAGGCCTTCTGACCGATGGCTCAACGCTCTACGAATACCCGCGCGCCATCGCCCAAAATTTTGCCGAAAGCAAAATTATCGAAACCACAAACGGCTCTCTCGCCTTTACCCGGTTCAACGATGCTGAAATCGATATGGATGCGGAGCCGTCCTGGCCCGCAGCCGAGCAGTCCAACAGCACGGTTGTGCTGGGCGACCAGGCGGTCATCAAACTGTTGCGCCGCATTCAGCCCGGTGTGCATCCCGAAAGCGAGATGACCGTGCATCTGGCCAAAAAGGGTTTTGAAGGCGTCGCCCCCATGCTTGGCGAAGCGCGCTGGACGGATGAGAACGGCGACGTGAGTACTGTGCTTTTGATGCAGGAATTTGTGCGCCATCAGGGTGATGGCTGGCGCTGGACCCTCGATGCCCTGCGCCGCAGCGCTGTCGATCCCGTGTCGGACCAGACCCCGGAAGACATCCCGGCCGATTTTTACGACAATATGGCGGAAAAACTGGGCTTGCGGCTGGCACAAATGCACGCGGCTCTGGCTGAACCGGACGACAATGAAGCCTTTGCGCCCGAAAACCTGTCCGGCGACGCGGCACATGCGTTCGCCGAGCGCGTCAAGGTGCAGTTCGCCGGGGCTCTGGCGCAATTGCGGGGGCGCGCGCTTGACGACGATGACGCCGCCGACGCGACCTATCTGTCGGAAATGCAGGGACAGCTCGTAGGGCGCATCGGCGAGGTGACCGAAAAAGCCATCGGTACTGTCTTAACCCGAATTCATGGAGATCTGCATCTCGGTCAGGTCCTCGTCACCGGTGCCGATATCATCATCATTGATTTTGAGGGCGAACCGGCCAAGCCTCTTGCCGAACGTCGTGCCAAGGATAATCCCTTGCGCGATGTCGCCGGGATATTGCGGTCATTCAGCTATGCCGCCGCCGCCGCACACCGCGAACTTCCTGCCCTTTCGGAAACCGAGCAGGCGCGCGCCGAAGCGTTTTTTGAAGCCTTCGAAACGCGTGCGAGTGAGCGGTTCCTTGAAACATACGCGGCGAATGTCCCGCACTTTTCGCCCCGGCTTCTCGACCTCTTCGTGCTCGAGAAAGCAGCTTATGAAGTGGTGTATGAAGCCAGCAACCGGCCTGATTGGCTCGCCATCCCCCTTGCCGGTCTGGCGAAAGCGGCGCGTCGCATCATTGATGGAGGCGTCAAGTGAACGCTCAGATAAACGATTTGGCGATTGATGCCGCAACAACACTTGCCGAAGGCAGAGGCGACCCCTTCGCCATGCTGGGCCCGCATCAGGTGGATGGCGTGCGCGTCATTCGGACCTTTCAACCCGGTGCCAAAAGTGTCGACGTCTTGCGCAAAAAGGACGGCAAAAAGCTGGCCGCGCTCGACCACGTCAATCATGGGCTGTTTTCGGGCGAGGTGCCCGAACAAGGCGATTATCTGCTGCGCATAGAATGGCCGGACAGCACCCAGGATACCGAAGACCCTTATGCCTTTGGCGTATTGCTCGGCGATCTCGATCTGCATCTGTTGGGCGAAGGCCGGCATTGGAGTCTGGGCCATCATTTCGGTGCGCAACCGCGCCGTGTGGGTGATGTCGAGGGCGTCTTGTTTTCCGTCTGGGCCCCCAATGCCCGGCGTGTCTCGGTGATCGGTGATTTCAACAATTGGGACGGCCGCCGCCACGCTATGCGCCTGCGCCATGATGCCGGCGTATGGGAGCTGTTCATCCCGCGTTTGAAGCCGGGCGAACGCTATAAATTCGAGGTGCGGGGCGCTGACGGCAGCCTGGTGGAAAAAGCCGACCCCATGGCCCGGCAAACCGAGATGCCCCCCGGTACCGCATCGATCATCGCCCCATCTGCACATTATGACTGGACCGACGCCGACTGGATGGCTGGGCGCGATCAGTCACCAAAGCGGCCCATGTCGGTATATGAGGTGCATGCCACCTCCTGGCTGAGGCCCGAAGGCTATCCTGACGCCTGCCTTGACTGGCGGCGGCTGGGAGAAAAGCTCATCCCCTATGTCGCGGAAATGGGCTTTACCCATATCGAATTGCTACCGATCATGGAGCATCCTTTTGCCGGCTCATGGGGCTATCAGCCGCTGTCGCAATTTGCCCCCACCGCCCGGCTGGGCGCGCCGCATGAATTTGCCGCCTTCGTGGATGAGTGTCACCGGGCCGGTATCGGGGTTATTCTCGATTGGGTGCCGGCGCATTTCCCCACCGATGCGCATGGCCTTGCCACATTTGATGGCACCCATCTTTACGAGCACGCCGATCCGCGCGAGGGGTTCCATCAGGACTGGAACACGCTGATTTACAATCTGGGGCGTAAGGAAGTCGCGGGCTTCCTTTTGTCCAGCGCCATCTGGTGGGTTGAAACCTTCCATATCGATGGTCTGCGCGTCGACGCCGTGGCCTCGATGCTTTACCGCGATTATTCGCGCACGCACGACCAGTGGATCCCCAATAAATACGGTGGCCGGGAAAATCTTGAATCGGTTGAATTCCTGAAGCGTCTCAACTCCCTGCTGGCCGAGCGTGCGCCGGGAGCCATTACGCTTGCCGAGGAATCAACGGCCTGGCCGGGCGTCAGCGCCCCGGTCGTCGATGGTGGTCTTGGGTTCGATTACAAATGGAACATGGGCTGGATGCACGACACGCTGCAATATGTCGAGCGCGATCCCATGTACCGGTCCTGGCATTTTGACGAGCTGACCTTCGGGCTGGTCTATGCGTTTTCCGAATATTTCGTCTTGCCCATCAGTCACGACGAAGTGGTGCATGGCAAAGGCTCGCTGATTGGCAAAATGCCCGGCGACCGCTGGCAGAAATTTGCCAATCTGCGCGCCTATCTCAGCTTCATGTGGACGCATCCGGGCAAGAAGCTGTTGTTCATGGGATGTGAATTCGGGCAGGAGCGTGAGTGGAACCATGATGGCGAGCTGCAATGGGATTTGCTGCAACAGCATGACCATGCAGCGCTGCAGCATTTAATGCGCGATCTCAACCATCTCTATCAGGCAGAGCCGGCGCTTTATATCAACGATGCCAATCCCGACGGCTTTGAATGGCTGGCGGCAGATGACCGGCAAAACAGTGTCCTCGCCTATCAACGCAAGGGCCATGAGGGGCAAAAGCCCATCGTCGTCGTGCTCAACATGACCCCCAACCCGCTGCACAATTACCGCATCGCCTTTCCCCATGCCGGGAAATGGGTTGAGCTGCTCAACTCCGATGCCGAACGTTATGGCGGCTCAAACCTCGGCAATGGCGGCATGATCGATGTGGGGCAGGAGGGGTGGAACGGCAAACCGGCTTCCGCAGAACTCACCCTGCCGCCGCTGGCCGCCTTGATGTTTAAGCCCGGCTAAGGGGACAGCCCTTCCCCGAATCCCTAAGCCGTCATTGCGAGCGCCAAAGGCGCCCGGCAATCCAACAGCGGGGCGTGCAATTTGCAACCTGTCATATGCCCCTGATAGCCCTATCCCCCCAATCGTCATACTCGGGCTTGACCCGAGTACCCATGCGATACTGCTGCGTTTCAGTTGGACGTGTGGGGCGGGGTGGCTTTGTCCCGCCCTCTGCCGATGTCGATGGCGGGTCATGGGCCCTCGGGTCGAGCCCGAGGGTGACGATAGGTGAAATGGCTGGGTGGTTTGTGTGCTGCGCTTTCACCCACACCGAATGGGCCCTCGGGTCAAGCCCGAGGGAGAAGGTGGGGATGTTCACTTTCTTGGCGCGCCTCGCGATGACGAAGGGGGCCGACAAGCCCTGAAATGCTCTAGCTTCGCGCCAAAAGCAGTCCCAAAGGATATGTATCCAACACTGTTTCAACCGCCACACGACTGTCAGCAGTCGTCACCGGTTCTCCGTTCAAAACATTGGTCAAGCTCTGCGATAAACTTGCCTCTGGCATCACCACCGCCGTATCACCCCATCCCGCAAGCTGAAGGTTTTCCGTCTCCCCGAGGAGGGGGCGTATGAGCCGTGGGACCACGACCACAAGTGTGTCCCGCTCATGCGTCCGCGCGAAGGCCAGCACATGTCGGGCATGCTCGCCCTCTACCTGAAGCGGCAGATAACTGCCTTTGGAAAACAGGTCGGGCAGGGACTTCCTGAGGCGCAAGACATCGCTAACAAGCCGCTGCTTAACCCGGCCATCGCGCCAGTGCCGCAATAATGCCTCAACTGGAAGGTCCGCCGCCAGCGAGGATTGCCGCAATGCATAGTCCACGGGCCGCCGATTGTCGGGATCGACCAGGCTTTGATCCCAGAACTCTGTGCCCTGATAAATATCCGGCATGCCGGGGCTGGTGAGTTTGAGCAGCGTTTGAGCCAGCCCGTTGATCGCACCGAGCGAGGCGATCCTGTCGGCAAAACCCAGTGCATCGGCGATAAAATCCGGGTTCTGAGCCGGATCGAGCACCGCATGGATAAAGCTTGAGAGTGCCGATTCATATGCCGCATTGGGCGCAAGCCAGCTGGTTTCCTGCTTGGCCTCGCGCACGGCTTTGAGCATATAGGCGTCGAGCCGCTCAACGAAGGTTTCAAGGTTCTTGTATTCAGGCGTGGTCCAATCAAGCGGCCAGGCACCTATGAGCACCTGATAAAACAGATATTCCGCCTCCAAAGAGGGCGCGAGCGTGCCTTCAATGGACTGCTTGTGTGCGCCATTCAGGTCTTTCCAGCGCGCAACTGCAGCACCCCAGTCCGAGGGATATTCACTCACCGCGTAAAGCCGGGCGCGCGTATCCTCGCCCCGTTTGTGATCATGGGTGGCTGTCGCCAGCATGCAATCGGGGAAGGTTGCAAGCCGCTCGGCATTGGCCTGATGAAACTCGGCGGACGTGGTGCCGAACTGGTCCGGCTCTCCGCCCACTTCGTTGAGAGCGGCAAACCGCCCATAGCGGTAAAAGCTGGTGTCCTCCACCGATTTGGCCATTACCGGCCCGGTGAATTGCTGGAAATCGAGCGCGGCGCTGAGGGCCTCCGCATGCGATATCCCGGCATTGATGTCAGATGTGATAGTAGCGATGATAAAATCGAGCGCCAAGGGATCGGTCATTGCCAGAGCTTTGGCTTTTGCCCCCTCGAGGATCGTCCGGTCCTCCGCCGCTGCGCCTTCATTGGCGACATAAGTCCGATAGACCGGAAAATGCGCCACGAGTTCAACGAGCGCGTCTTCAATCGCCCCCGCGTCCAATGTCTTGGTGTTTTCGTGTTTATGCGCCAGCCGGGTGAAAGTGCGGGTCAGCCGGTTGAGTTCGCTTCTCAGCGTTTCGCGCATCACGATGCGTTTTGCGGCGGTGACCATGGTCTCAAAACTGGTCGTGTTGCCGGTGAAACTCTTATAGCTTTGCGTGAGAGCATCCTCGGCTCCTTGATCAACAAAAAGCCCGCCCACATCGGCGATGAACTCATAGCCCGTGGTGCCGCTCACCGCCCAGTCGCGCCGCAAGGGCTCGTCCGGCCCGAGGATTTTTTCCACGAGCACATAAAGCTTGCCTTGCGGATGCAGGGTCTGCAATTGCGCGAAATACGCGGCCGGCAACCGCATGCCATCAATATGGTCGAGCCTAACCCCATCGATCTGACCGGCCGCAATCAGCTCTTTTAACAGCCCGTGTGTCGCCTCGAAAACGGCCGGGTCTTCCATGCGCATGCACACAAGTTCATTGATATCGAAGAAGCGGCGATAGTTGATTTCAGCCGCAGCGCGCTGCCAATGCGCCAAAACATAGTGCTGGGCCGCCGCCAGCGCTGAAATGGCGTCGGGGTCATCTCCCGCATTGCCTGCCATTGCCGCCGTTTCCGGCGCAATGGGAAAGCGGTTGTCGAAATAATGGAACCACCACTCGCCCGATCTACTGTCTTTGACAGGTTTCAACTCGCCGCGTCCGATCACTGCCTCAAGGGTGTCGCCGAGAACCGGCAGCAAAATCCTGCCCTTCAATACGGGCTGCGGCGCGTCCCAGAAAATATCGAAAAAACGGGCGTAAGCGGAGGTTTGGCCCTGTCTGAGCACATCCGCCCACCAGTCATTGACGATGGTCGCGCCCATATGGTTGGGCACGAAGTCGATGATGAAACCCATACCGTTTTCGTGCAGCGCGGCAATCAGCGCATCGAAATCCGCTCTTGTGCCGAGCTCGGGATTGAGCTGGTTATAATCAATCACGTCATAACCATGGGTGGAGCCGGGCCGCGCCGTAAAAATCGGCGAGGCGTAAAGATGGCTGACGCCCAATTCGGCGAGATAAGGCACCACGCCGCGCGCATCCGCGAAGGTGAATTCCTTGTGAAACTGCAAGCGATAGGTGGCGCGGGGCGGCATCATGCATCTTTCTTTCTTGCGGCGGCCAAGGCATCAACGATGGTGCGAAGGTGCGGATCAGACGCGAGGTCTTCGACAGCCACCGAAAGCTTGTGCTGCCAATTGGGATGTTCGTCGATCGTGCCCGGCAGGTTGGGCTGATCGCGCATATCGAGCGCATCTTCCAGCGTGAGCATGACAATTTTACTGGGCGCATGCCCGAGGGTTTCATATGCTGCCGCTGTCAGCTTCGGCCCGGGCTGGGGCGATGCTTTATCCGTCCATGCCCCGGCGCTGCGCATGGCTTTTTCGAGCTCGCCAAGCGCCAGCGCCCTGTCAGCCCGTTCGGCGTCAATATCATGGTCCTTGGGAAACAGGGCGAGTTGCGTACGCACATCAAGATCATGTCCGGTCCAGAACCCGCGCAGTGTCGGCAGGTCATGGGTGGTCACCGCCGCGAGCGATTGCGCCGGATAATGCCGGGGCGCAACAAAGGCGCGGTTCTCGTCCTGCTCGAAATAAAGAATGCGATACGAAAGGATGCCCCGCGCAATAAGCTGGTGGCGGAAGGAGGGGGGCACCGTGCCCAAATCCTCGCCGATGACAACGCATTGGTTGCGCTGGCTTTCAAGTGCGATAAGGCCCAGCAGGTCTTCCGTGGGATAGCGGATATACGCGCCCTCCCATGCGGTGCCGTCAAGCGGCACCCAATATTGCTGCAATAGTCCCAGCGCATGATCAATGCGCAGGGCACCGGCATGGCGCATGTTCTGGCGCAACAGCCGGGTGAAAGAGCGGTAGCTGGTTTGTTTGAGTGATCGCGGTTTTAACGGCGCAAGACCCCAGCTTTGCCCGGCAGGGCTGAAAATGTCCGGCGGCGCACCAACGCTGGCCTTGATGGCATGCAGGTTCTGGTCTGCCCACACATCGGCGCTTTCCGCACCCGTTCCCACGGCCAGATCCAGATAAAGCCCAAGGCTGAGCCCGTTCATCTGGCCGTGCTGGCGGGCAGCCTTGAGCTGTTCATCGGCCACGAACTGCAAATAGAGATAAAAATCCACCTGCTGGCGATGATCCCGGGCAAAGCGCGCAACAGCTTCGCTGCGGGGATCGTGAAACGCATCCGGCCACGCCCGCCAGTCCTGTTTGCCCTCGGCGGCGAAATCATCCGACAGGGCATCGAACTGGGCACGATGAAAAAGCCAGCCCTCGCCTTCCAGCTTGAAGGCTGCAAAGCGTTCGCCTCTTTCGCTTTTGACGGCCCCCGTTTCGGTCAGATGCAGATCGCAAAACCGCGCGAACAACTGGCGCAGCATCCGATATTTGAGCGCTGAGACCAAAGGGTAGTCGATCAGCTCCGCCTGGCGGGCAGCCTTCAGCTGTTTTTGAAATTCGCCATCCGATATCATTGCCTTGGCGCTTTCGCTTTGCGCGAATTCAGGCACGCCTTCTATGTCGATAAACAGGGCATTGAGGGTCAACCGGCTGACCGGGGCATAAGGGCTGAAACGTTCCGGCGCGGCAGGATAGCCCGCGTGCAGGGGGCTGAGCCCCACCAGCCCGGCACCCATATCCCCGGCTGTCGCGCATAACGCGGCCAGATCCCCGAAATCCCCCAGGCCCCAATTACGCGGCGCGTTCAGGCTATAGAGCTGCGCTGCCAGCCCCCAGATTTTCTGGTTCGCCTGAAGCGCCTCGGGCAAATAACATTGTGACGGCGTGACGATGAAATCGCTCTCGGCGCTAAACTCATCATCCCCGCCCCCAAAGCCGATTGCGAGGCGGTGATAGCCCGGCGGCAAATTGTCGGCGCGCAAATGCAGCACCGAACCGGAACTGCCATCCTCAAGAGCGGCGCGGCCGGTGCGGAGCGTGCCATCCTCGAGGGTCAGCTGCCAGTGAGCGGTCTGGTGGCCGCCCGGTGCATTGAGGGTGATTGCCCATTCATCATCCGCGCGCACCACCATGACGTTTGGCAAAATTTCACTGGCGGCGGCACGGTCCATTTCGGCAAGTGCCGCATCAATTTCGGCGTCTGTGTCAGCTGCAATACCCAGCATATCCAGCGCCCGCTGCAGCCGCATGGGGCTCATCTCCTGCCGGTGCCCCCACGCATCCTCATAGCTAAGGGCAATGTCGGCGCGAGCAGCCAGTTCGATAAGGCGGTCGCTATTCAAACTCATCATCGGGTCTCACTGGATTGCAGCGACACAACGACCGACCAGGGTGCGAAGTTCCCGTCCGCTGCAAGAGGAATGGCGCCGATGCGATAAATCTCCTCGCCCGCTGCCGGCGGCAGACCGGAACAATCCCTGTCCGACAAATTGGCGCGCAGGCGCAAAAGCGCCCCTGCCAGCGGCCAGTCGACCTTGAGCCCCTGATCGCCAATCACCTCATAAGTGGCGCCCGCTTCGGCCCCGGACAAAAGCGGCATGATGCGGTCACGGCGCAGCGCCAGCAGATTTTTGTAAAACTGCAGCCAGTCTTGCGCGCCCGCATCGTTGTCCAGATGCTGCCAGTCGAGTTTTGAGCGTGTGAAGGTTTCCAGCGCATTGGGGTCGGGAACCTCTTCATGCGCATGGTGGGCATCGCCAAAGCGGGCGAATTCGGCGCGCCGGCCCTCGCGCACAGCGGCACCCAGTTCGTCATGAAAATCACAGAAAAACAGGAAGGGCTCGGGTGCGCCCCATTCCTCGCCCATGAACAGCATTGGGGGTTGCGGGTTCAATAACAGGATTGTGGCCAGCGCCTTGATGGCCTCGGGGGTGGCCAGAGCCGACAGCCGGTCACCAAAAGCGCGATTGCCTACCTGATCGTGGTTTTGCATGAAGCCGATAAACGCAGCGGGCGGCAAATGCGCACTCGGTTCACCACGCGTGTGCCCCTCCATGTCGCCAAAAGCCTCACCCTGAAACGTGAAGCCCTCGGTCAGGCAACGCCCCAGATGGTTGAGGGGATTGTCGGCATAATTGGTATAGTAGGAATTGACCTCGCCGGTCGCCAGCACATGCAGGGCGTGGTGGATGTCATCATTCCATTGCGCCGTATAGCGCGTGACCGTGTTGGTACGATCCCGCTCCAGCAACTGCGCCGAATTGTGCTCGTTTTCCAAAATCAGATGGATGTGCCGTTCGGGGAAACACTGCCGGATTTCGTCGGCCATTTCCTCAAGGAAATGCGGGTCACCCTCATCAATGATGGCATGCACGGCATCGAACCGCAGGCCGTCAAACTGATATTCGTCCAGCCAGTACAAGGCGTTCTGCAAAAAATACTGGCGTACCGGTACATGCGCGAAATCCAGCGCATCGCCCCAGAATGAATGGTGTTTGTCGGTAAAAAAGTCAGGCGCATAAACGCCAAGGAAATTACCGTCCGGCCCGAAATGATTATAAACGACATCCAGAAAAACCATGATGCCTTGGGCATGTGCCGCATCGATCAGGCCTTTGAGCGCATTGACCGTGCCATATGAGGCGGCCGGGGCATAAAGCAGTACGCCGTCATAGCCCCAGTTCCGCGTGCCGGCAAAATCGGCAATGGGCATCAATTGAATGGCCGTAACGCCCAGATCCTTCAAATACGAAAGCTTTTGCCGCACGCCGTCAAAATGACCTTCAGGGGTAAACGTGCCCACATGCAACTCATAAATCACCGCCTCGGCCCAGGGCCGTCCGGCCCAGCCGGGCGTCTGCCAATCAAATTCAGCCGGATCGACAACCATGGAGGGTCCGTGAACGTCCTGCGGCTGGTAACGGGAGGCGGGGTCGGGCACCCGGGCACCATCAATATCGAATTGATAAAGCGTGCCGGGCCCGGCGCGGTTTGTCGTCAGCGTGAACCAGCCGTCTCGCCCGGCCGCCAATGGCAGCCCGGTTTCATCCGTATCGAGCATCAGGGATACGGCATGCACCCCGGGTGCCCAGAGCGAAAAGCGTACGCCATCATCGGTCAGGCTGGCCCCGAAGGGCATGTCGTGGAGATGTTTCAAGAGATTTGCTCCGGTTGCCGCCCGGTGGTCTTGTCGGTCAAAACCATCACCTGCATGGCGCGCGGCGCAACCGTCACCGGCACGGCGGGTTGATGCAGCGCGCTTGCCTGCTCGGTGTGCGCTGTGTTGATCAGCGCGCACCAGGCCGCTGTCGGGCTTTCGCTGGGCAGCATGAATTCGACGCTTTCATGGGACGCGTTGGCAACGATGAAGAATGTATCATCGGGCCGCTGTTCGCCGGTTTCCGTCAGGTGGATAAGACCCGCTTCACCCGAAAGCCGCATGCCGATGGTCTTGAGTTCAGTATCGCCCCAGGCGTGATCATCCATTTCCGCCCCGTCGGATTTCAGCCACACCACATCGCGCACCTCGGTGCCCGGAATGGTCGCGCCATGGAAAAACCGGTTGCGGTGAAACACAACGTGATCGTGGCGCAGCTTGATCAATTGCTTGGTAAAGGCGATCAGGCTGTCGCCTTCTTCGTCTATATTGCCCCAGTCGAGCCAGCTGATTTCATTGTCCTGACAATAGGCGTTATTGTTGCCGCCCTGACTGCGGCCGAATTCATCGCCCGCCACCAGCATGGGCACGCCCTGGGAGAGCAAAAGGGTCGTCAGGAAATTGCGCATTTGCTGCATGCGCAACCCCTTGAGGTCGGGCTCATCGGTAGGGCCCTCGACCCCGCAATTCCAGCTATTGTTATTGTCGCTGCCGTCGCGCCCGTCTTCCCCGTTGGCTGCATTGTGCTTGTCATTGTAGCTGACCAGATCGCGCAGGGTGAACCCGTCATGGGCGGTTATAAAGTTGACACTGGCCCATGGCCGGCGGCCGCGCCGGTCGAATGTTTCCGAGGAGCCCGAGAAATGCGCGGCAAATTTGGGGGTTTCGCCTTCATCGCCTTTCCAGAACTTGCGCATGCCGTCGCGATATTGATCGTTCCATTCGGCCCAGCCGGGCGGGAAATTGCCCACCTGATAGCCGCCCATGCCCGTGTCCCAGGGCTCGGCAATCAGCTTGACCTTGGATAGCAGCGGGTCCTGCGCCACGGCGTCCAAAAACCCGGCATGCTCGTCAAATTCCCCGCCGACACGCGCAAGGGTAGTGGCAAGATCGAAACGGAACCCGTCGACGCCCATATGCTCGACCCAGTAACGCAGGCTGTCCATGGCCAGCCGCAAGACATTGCGGTGGCGCAATTCAAGCGCGTTACCGGTGCCGGTGAAGTCGTTGTAAAAACGCTCATCACCCTGCATCAGATAATAATAGGATTTGTTGTCGATGCCCCTGAACGACAAGGTCGGCCCCAGATGGTTGCCTTCGGCGGTGTGGTTATAAACCACATCCAGAATCACCTCGATGCCGGCATCATGCATTTGCTGCACGAACGCCTTGAAATCGGATGGCCCGTTCGGCCCCAGATATTCAGGATGGGGGGCAAAGAACCCGATAGTATTGTAGCCCCAGTAATTCTTGAGATCGCGTTCAAGCAGATGACGGTCCTGCACAAACGCATGGACGGGCAAAAGCTCAATCGCGGTAACACCGAGATCTTTTAAATAGCTGGTGACCGGTGCGGAGGCGAGCCCGGCGAATTTGCCGCGCGCTGCCTCGGAGACGTCCGGGTGCATCTGGGTGAACCCCCGCACATGCAGCTCATAAATGAGCGAACTCTGCCAGGGGTGCCGTTCCGGCCGGCGTCCCCAGGTGAATGCGGGATCGACCACACGGCATTTGGGCATATAGCGGGCGCTGTCGCGGCTGTCGAAGCTGAGATCCTCGGCCTTGTCGCCAACCTTGTAGCCGAACAGCGCATCATGCCATTTGATCGCGCCCGAATAGGCCTTGGCATAGGGGTCGAGCAGCAATTTATGGGCATTGAACCGATGGCCAGCGGCCGGGTCATAGGGTCCATAAACCCGGTAACCGTATAGCTGGCCGGGCCGGGCGTCAGGCAAGTAACAATGCCAGACCTCATTGGTATTTTCCGGCATTTCGATGCGCGCAATCTCCTTGCGCCCCGCCGGATCAAACAGGCAGAGTTCCACTTTCTCGGCATGGGCGGAAAACAGCGCGAAATTGGTGCCGGACCCGTCCCACGTTGCGCCGAGCTCATGAAAAGCCCCTGGCCAGACACGCCATGTATGAGTTTTCATTGCGTTGGACCTGCCCTCGCATGTAAAGGCGAATGTGGAGAAACTCCGGCTCGCCATTCACCAATTCTATGATGTCATCAAAATAGATGCTTCTAATATCTTTAACGGCCCGGGGCACGCTTGGTTCCACACCATCGCCGCCGATGTTCGCCTCAAAACGCATGAGTGATCCAGGAGGCCATCGGGATTGAGAGAAAGGACGTCGGCACCGGCGTGAGGCAATCTTTAAAGCCGGTTAACAAATTCATCTCAGCGGCGGTATTCGTCCGGATGAAGGTGCGATTTTGGCCTGTTTGTTATTTTGACTCAGGCACTTGATTGGCATCTCCGTAAAACTTTAAATAATTGCAAGTTACCACCACACAGGTTTGTTTGTGTGCATAAACAGCGTTGCGAATAAGTTCTGTATTAATGTGACTATTGGATTCTTGTTTCTTTAATCAGGCAGTTTTACGCTTTCAGTCATATTTAAAACTGTGAGCGATTATGTCCAAACGTGCTCGCTACATATTGCATAAGTCGTCTTTGAATCTCGCATTTCTGATGGGGTCCGCGGCTGTTCTTTTTCCACAGTCGGCATTGCAAGCCTCCGACGATTTGCCAGTGAACGGGATAGTCATTGCCGGTCAGGCAGCTATAGGTGTGACCGGCAATGACTTGCTTGTTGAGCAAAGTTCGCACAATGCCATTATCGAATGGGGCGGGTTTTCAATCGGCGCCGACCATTCCGTTGTTTTCCAAAATGGCAGTGGCGCGACCCTTAACCGGGTGATCGGTTCTTCCATTTCCAGCATTGATGGCAATCTCTCGGCCACGGGCAGCCTGTTCTTGATCAATGCCAATGGCGTGATCATTGGGGAGCAGGGGGTAATCGAGACCGGCGGCAGTTTTGTCGCCTCGACGCTCGATATCAGCAATGCCGATTTTCTTGATGGCGGCAGCGCCGTTTTCGCCGGCGGCAGCAATGAGGCGATTGTCAATCTGGGCAAGGTTTCTGCGCTCGGGGGCGATGTCGCTTTCATCGCCCACACGATTGTCGATGAAGGGGAGGTGCGCGCGCCCAATGGCACCGCCGCGCTGGTGGCCGGACGCGAGGTGCTGATGCGCGATGGTGCGCTTGATGATGGCAAATTCGTGGTGCGGATCGGCGATGCGGATTCAACGATCACTGAGGCGGGGCTGGTGAATGCGGCTTCAGTGGAATTGCGCGCCAATGGCGGCAATATTTATGCCCTTGCTGGCAATGCCGGCGGGTCGATCAATGCCACCGGGATTTCCAATACCGGCGCGCGGATTTTCCTGACGGCACCGGGCGGTAAGGTGACGGTGAAAAAGCAGGTCACCGCCAAACGCGGCGGTGCTGGCGGCGATATTGTCGTTGAGGCCAATGATGTGCTGATCGCCGGGTTGATGGATATGACCGGTGCCGAGGGCATGGGCGGCACGATTGATATCGGGGGCCGCGACATTGTGCTTGCAGGCGCAGATATGGATGCGTCGGGTGGGGAAGGCGGGGGGCGTATTCGCGTTGGCGGTGAATATCGGGGCGGCAAGGGCCTTTCCGGGGATGAAGTTCAGAACGCTGAGACACTGAGCGTCGATCAGGCCTCGGTTTTGCGCGCCAATGGCACCGGGGCCAATGCCGATGGCGGGACGATCATCGCCTGGGCGGATGACACCACCAGTTTTGCCGGGCACATCGATGCGCGTGGCACCGCCAATGGCGGCTTTGCCGAAGTTTCGGGCAAAACCACGCTTAATTATACCGGGCTGGCTGATTTGCGCGGCGGTTCCGGAACAACCGGAACGCTGCTGCTCGATCCAACCGATTATATCATCGATGCGGTGGAGGCGGCGACGATCATTGCCAATCTGGGGGGTGCCAATGTGACCATCAGCACCGATCCGGCGGGCGGCGGCAATGGCGATATCATCATCAATTCGGCGCTCAATTATGCCAGTGCCAATGACCTGACATTGCTGGCGCATCGCCATGTCGCCGCCAATGCCAGCATTCAGAATGCCGATGCGGGTGACATAAACCTTGTGGCGGGTTGGGATGGTGCCACCGGCTTTGATCTGACGACCTATAATGCCGCAGATTTGTCCGCGCAAACCCTGTTCGGCAATGGCGGGGGCTCGGTACTTATCGGGAACGGCAGCCAGACGGCCGGGATTGAAGTAGGCTCGCGCAATGGGGCCACGCGGGTCTATGCCGATGATCTCAACCTGACCGGAGGATCGGCTACGAAAGCCCATGCCCAGCTGGGCTTTCGGGCAACAGATCAAGGTCTTGGCTATACGATCAACGGCGCCATCTCTGCCCGGTTGACCGGCGGAATCGCGGCGCTTGGCAGCAATAGTGCGTCGCGCGCCTATGCCCAGATCGGCCATGTCGGCATTGATGAGGGCAGCAATGCGATCAATGAAGCGACGGTCAACGCCCCCATTACGATTGAGGCTCAGGGAGACCTGACATTCCTCAGTGGCACATCGCAAATCAGCTATGCGCAACTTGGCCATGGCGGCAATCTCGCCAAAGGCAATTATTCAGGCGATATCACCATCGTCTCGGCGCGGGATCTGACCTTCACGGCCAAGGGCGACCTCAGCTATGCCCAGCTTGGTCATGGCGGGGACGAAGCCGACGGCAATCATTCCGGTGCCATTGCCATCGGGACCGTACGGGATCTGAGCTTTGCCGGCGGGAGTGGATTTTATGCCTTCGCCCAGCTTGGTCACGGCGGTGGATTTTCCGGTGGCAATATCGCTGGCAATATCACCATCGCCTCGGCGCGTGACCTGAGCTTTGCAGCCGGAACCGGCAATAGCACTTATGTCCAGCTCGGCCATGGCAGCGCTAATGTGGGGCATTTCGCTTATGTGGGCGGGACCCGCACGGGTGATATTAATATCAATGCTAGCGGCGAGATCAGCGCGCAGGGGGGCGCATCAGCCGCCAGCATCTATAATTATGGCTGGATCGGGCATTCCACCGATAATTCCTTTGGGATCACAAATGCAAACATGACACTGAAGGCTGCAGGCTTTGATCTGAGCACCGGCAGTGCCGTCGCCTCCGGCGGGGGTAGTGTATTTGATGCTGGCATGCTTGCGGGAGCGCTCAAGGGTGGCAATGTGACCTTGCAGGCCACTGATTCCAGCCTCGGTTTTAATGGGGCAGTAAATTACGATAGTGCCAAAAATCTGCTGCTGATGGCCTCCCATGATCTGGATTTTGCCGATTACGGTATCCAGAACGCCAATGCGACGGGCGGGAATATTACGCTTGTGGCCGGTTGGGACGGGGCGACCGCCTATGATCAGGCAGCGTTTGATGCAGCCGACCTGTCGGCAACGACCTTGTTCGGCAATCATGCCGGTTCGGTAAAGATCGGCGATGGCGGGCAGGCTGCGGGCGTTGCGGTTGGATCGCGCATGGGGGCGACGCGGGTCTATGCAGATGACCTCAATCTCACGGGCAGTTCTGTTGCGGACGGCTATGCCCAGCTCGGGTTCCGGGCGAGCGATCTGGGTGCCGGTTACGCCATCAATGGCGGTCTCCACGTGCGCAGTGCCGGCAGCATTGTCGCTTTGGGCGGTGATGGTGATGGCAGCTATGCCCAGATTGGCCATGTGGGGGCAGATAGAACCGCGGATGGTGTGGCCGAGGCCAGTGTTACGGCAGCGATCAGCGTGGAGACGGTCGGCGATCTGGCGCTTGCCGGTGGCGCTGGCAGCACTGCCTATGCCGAGTTGGGCCATGGTGGCGATCATGCTTTGGGCAATTATGCCGGATCCATTTCGGTGCTTAACGCGCATGACCTGAATTTGACGGGCGGCACGGGTGCCGGTTCTTTTGTCCAAATCGGTCATGGCGGCGCGGGCGCGAATGGCAATCAGGCGGGCGATATCACGCTGGCCTCCATTCATGATTTAACGCTTAAGGGTGGGGCCGCGCACTCGTTTGCCCAGCTCGGTCACGGAAGCGCCGATATTGGTGATGCGGGGCAGGCAACAGGCAGCCGCCAGGGCGATATCGCAATTACGGCCAGCGGCGAGATCAGTGTTGCGGATGGCGTAACGCCAGCGGGCAACTACAATTTTGGCTGGATCGGCCATGCCAGCAAAACCGCCAATGCCTTGTCCAATGCCGATGTCAGCCTGCGCGCGGCCAGTTTCGATCGTTCATCAGTTTCTGCCGTCGCTGTTGGGGCCAATGGGGCGGTTTCAGGCGCCATGCTGGCCAATGCGGCGCAGGGTGGTGATGTCAGCCTTGTGGCCAGTAATTCCGGTCTGGCGCTGGAAGGGGCGGCAGCTTACAGCGCCCCCCATCAGCTGCTTTTGCAGGCCAGCAATGCCATTGTGCTGAATGCCGGCGCGACCATTGCCAATGCGGGCAGCGGCAATATCATTCTCGCGGCGGGCACCAATTTTCATAATGATACTGGTTCAGTAACCCCACTCACGACCAGCGGTCGCTGGCTGGTCTATTCGACCCGCCCGGACCTCAACCGCAATGATATCGAAATCACCAATCGGGATTTCCTGCGCTTTGCGACGGCTTATGATGCCGGTAATCCGGTGCCCGCCGGTTTTGCTGCTGGCAGCGGGCTGATTTATCAGGTTGCGCCTGTGCTGCAGGTTGACGTTCCTGACCAGACCATTGTCATGGGCGAAAAACTGGCACCGACCAGCAGCATTGTGGGATTGACGGTCAATGGTCTTGCGGTTGACCCGGCAGCCTTCGGTCTCGATGTCGCCAGTATGAGGACACCGGTCACCCTTTCGGCCGCTGTTCAGCGCTCGCCCCTCGGGTATGCCCTGCCGGGATTTTATGCCGGGGGGCTTGTGGCCGAGGGGGTCGCTTCGGCACCCTATTGGGGCATGTCGGTGGCAACGGCAACGCGGGGCGATCTCAATGTGAAATTGCCCAAGGACATGGGTGGACCGCGCGTGGAAGCGCCGGTCATAACCATCACCCCGTTTGATCCGCCCCTGCCGACCGCCCAATGGCTTGGCTTCAAGCCCGCCTCGCACGGCGCGGCGAGCCTGTTCAACCTGTCAAACTATGGTTTGGACAGACTCTATGGCACGGTATTGAAATAGACCTTTTCAAGACCTGGTAAAACGGCCAGGGAACAAGTATTCGCATGTTCTTATGCGGGCATTTCTGTTTCGCCCTTATAGTCAAATATCGATTTAAATTCATGGTTAATGCTTTTTAGCTAAGTATTGGTCCGTAATTGATGACTGCAGGACGCGGCAGACATGATGACGAACCAAGACCGCTGCAAGCCGGCTGCCGGCAGATGGACCGTTGCGTTCGTCTGGACCCTGGCCGTTATGGCTGTGTGCACGCTGGGTTCTGGTGTTTTTGCCCAAACGGTTGAACAAAACCGCGCGCGTATCCTGCCCGGTGATCGTATTACCGCCTTGCCCGGTTCGATTACCGAAGTGACCGGTCTTGATGCGACGCCGCTTGGTGTCGCGCTCGCGGGCATTGTGCTTGTTTCCGATAGCGCGGCCGTGCGGGATGGGGCGAACGCCAAGGGCATTGTCATTCAGTCGGAAAATCCGAATCTGACCGATCCGGCATTGCGGCAGGTGCTGGCGCGGTTTATCGGGCAGCCATTGTCCCAGCGTCTTATCGGCGAAGTGCGGGACGCGATTACAAACCACATGCGCGCGCGCAATCGGCCGCTGGTCGCGGTTATCATACCGCCGCAGGAAGTGACTTCAGGATCAGTGCAATTGCTGGTGGTGCCGTTCACGCTCGGGGAAAAGCGGGTGGAACGCGTGGCCAACGGGCATGAAAGCACCAGTGATGCCTATGTGTTACAGACCGTTCGTGCGCAACCGGGTGAGGAGATCGTCTCCGACAAACTGCTGGCCGATATCAACTGGCTCAATCTCAATCCGTTCCGCAGTGTTGAAGTCCTGTTCCAGCCCGGCTCCATTGTGGGAACGACCGACATGCATTTGCGCCTGACCGACAAGCGGCCGCTGCAGGTCTATGCCGGTTATGCCAATAGTGGTACGTCGGCGACCGGGTCCGGCCGGGTATTTGCCGGCTTTTCCACGGCCAGCGCCGCCTTTGGCGATCAGCAATTTGCCTATCAGGTGACCGCTGCACCCGGGACGGTTTATACGGATGGCCGCGAATTCGATTTTACCGCGGATTCGGCCTATCTCGCCCATTCTGTAGGTTATTTTGCGCCGCTTCCCTGGCGGCACAAGCTCACCCTGCGCGGTGACTACACGCGAAGCCGGGCCGATCTGGTCGATCCGCTGGTGCAGGATAACGCGACCTGGCAAATCGGGCTCGATTACGCGGTGCCGGTGCTGCATGCCAATCCATCGCTCGATATGTTTGGCGGGTTTGAATTCAAGCAGCAGCAAAATGAAGTGTTTTTCGATGACGTATCGATCAAGGCGAGTACTATCGATGTGGTTCAGGGCGTGCTGGGTGTGCGGGGAGAGGTTTCCACCAAGGGTCTGCGCACCGGTTTTGATCTCAAGGGCGTTTTTAGCCCGGGCGGCCTGACCGCCAATAATACCGATACCGCTTTTGCGGCGGCCAGCGGCACCCCGAGCGACCGGGCGCAATATGCCTATATTCTGGGAAAGCTGACCCATTCCAGCGCCTTGCCGAAGGATCTGGCACTTAATCTGACGTTTTCGGGGCAGCTTGCCGCGCAAAGCCTGCCGGCAATGGAACAGTTCGCCATTGGCGGCATGCGTGGGGTGCGCGGCTATGAAGCCGGCGAGCGGTCCGGCGACAACGGCTTTCTGTTACAGGCGGAATTGCGTCTGCCAAAATTCAGCCTTCTGCAACGGGCGGGAGTTTTCGATCAGACCAGCCCTTATGCCTTTGCCGATTACGGGCTTGTGCACGCCATTACCGGCGACAAGACTCATTCATTGCTGGGGGCGGGGCTCGGTGTCGATGTCAATGTCAGTGACCATTTACAGGCCCAGCTTGTCTGGGGGCATGCCTTTCTCGCAGGGGCCACGACCACGGCCCATAGCAACCGCCTGCATGCCAGCATGGTGGCCTCCTATTGAGCCAAGCGTCGGGGTCAAACCCGCTAGCCCATCGCCTGGCAAAGGCATCGACACAGCCGCGCTGAGAATGGCCATCCGGGAGGGACGCAAGCGGCGGCTGCTCTATAGAACAGAGGCGGGCGTCGAGACTGAGCGGACAGTCTGGCCAGTCATTCTAGGCTATGCGGAGACCAGCCTGCTCTTGGTTGCCTGGTGCGAATTGCCGCAGGACTTCCGGCACTTCCGAACCGAGCGCATCATCAAGATTGCATTCCGGCAAGAAACCCATGGTTTGCGCAAAGGCGAGTTACGCCGGCGTTGGCAAAGCTGGCGGGAATCGCAGCATAGCGCCGGTGCGTCTGACTAAGGTTCTACATGTTAGCTGAAATTGGTACGCCCAAGGGGAATCGAACCCCTGTTCCCGCCGTGAGAGGGCGGTGTCCTGACCGCTAGACGATGGGCGCGCGCCAGTTAGTCAGTGCTTTATAACATTCCGAATGAGAAATGGTACACCCAACGGGACTCGAACCCGTGTTTCCGCCGTGAAAGGGCAGCGTCCTAGACCACTAGACGATGGGTGCAGGTAGCACGGTGGTCCGTATAGGGTGGTTACCGGCTGAGTGCAAGAGTGATTTTCCCTCCAGCGCATCGATATTCGGGAAAACTGCAGAATTTTTGCGATGCGGCTGCCGGATGATCCAGCCACACGCAAATTTTGGGCGCGTAGCTGCACTTGAGAGGGCCCTAGCAGCCCTGGAAGGTCACCGGGCCGCGATGGCCGCGTGGCCGCTGGCGCACATCCACATGGATGAATTTCTTGCCCGGATAGCAGCCAAGCCCGCCCACCATGCCGTCGCGCATGGCATAGGCAATCAGCTTGTTCTTGGAAACGCCGGGAATGAAGAAATCCGCCGCCATGCATTTTTTATGCAGGCTGCCATCGGCCCCACCCACCGCATAATTGTGCCAGGGGGTGCGATAGCCCGAATTCATCACCACCTTCTTGCCGAAAAACCCCTCAAAATTCCAGATCACCAGCCGCAGCGCCGGCGAGAGGCAGAGCGTATTCACGCTGTCACTGGCAACATAAATCCCAAGGTTGGATTTATACGGGCGATATTCCTTGCCCCAGCCATTGGCAAACAGCGCCAGCGGCGCGCAACCACTGAGCAGGGCAAGACAGATAATAATAGCGAATACAGGTTTCATGGATATCCATCCCGGCCCCCGGACATGTGCGGGCGAGGGGCCTTGCGGCTTTTTGTTATCCATAAAATTAACGGGCGGCTGCTAACCGCCCGCTAACCGGTAAGGTAAATTAAATCTTAACCATCAGTTTTTGCCGGTTTACCGGGCAAAATCCGGGTGAAAAATTACCAGACGCCGGTATTTTCCATCGAGGCCCACGGCTCCTGCGGCGGCAAATTGCCCTCCTGAAGCAGTTCAACCGAAATCCCGTCCGGCGAGCGCACAAACGCCATATGCCCGTCGCGCGGCGGCCGGTTGATGACAACACCCATGTCGGAAAGGTGCTGGCAGAGCGCGTAAATGTCGTCCACCCGATAGGCGAGGTGGCCAAAGTTGCGTCCGCCCTCATATTCCTCAGGATCCCAGTTATAGGTCAGCTCCACTTCGCCGCCCTCATCGCCCGGCGCGCGCAGGAAAATCAGCGTAAAACGGCCTTTGTCATTCTCGATCCGGTTCACTTCTTCCAGCCCGAGGCCTTCGCAATAGAATTTCAGGCTGGCGTCGACATCGGTCACGCGCACCATTGTGTGCAAATATTTCACGGGATTCTCCTGTTTGGCGGTATTTGGTATTATCGTTCACACATAGCAAACTCACGGCAAACCCTGCAATGGTGGCAATCTTTGGGGCGCGCAAAAGTTACCCACAAACAATTTTGAAAGGACTCCTTAACTTTTCGTTGTGAATCGGCCAAACTGCACTCCAGTGTAAGGGTGTACCTCGCGAAGCGGGCGGGGCCGAGTGTGAAGAGGCGTTGCGATATGGGGGCCAAATATACTTCGGACGGCGAGGAGCCGGTGGCAAGCGCTATCGATGGTGCTTCCCGCTCTGCCGACATGTCCGCGCCCACGCCGGATAGCGATCTAGATGTCATTGAAGTCAGTGGTGCCATCAAATGGTTTGATGTGGCCAAGGGTTTCGGTTTCATCGTGCCCGACGATGGCGCGCCCGATGTGCTTTTACATGTCACATGCCTCCGCCGCGATGGCTATCAGACCGCCTATGAAGGTGCCCGCGTTATTTGCGAAGCCCTGGCCCGCCCCGGCGGCATGCAGGCCTTCCGCATTCTTTCCATGGACGAATCAACCGCGCGCCACCCCGCCCAGATGCCAGCACCGCGCACCCATGTCGTGGTCGAGCCCTCAAGCAAGCTTGAGCGGCTTGAGGTCAAATGGTTCAACCGCGTCCGCGGCTTCGGCTTTCTCTCGGCAGGCGAGGGCCATCCCGACATTTTCGTTCATATGGAAACCCTGCGCCGTTTCGGTCTGACCGAATTGCGCCCCGGCCAGTTTGTGCTCGCCCGTTATGGCGATGGCCCCAAGGGCCTGATGGTTGCCGAAATCCGCCCCGAGGGCTGGGGCGATGCGCCATCCTCCCATTGAGGCATTGGCGCTGGCGGTAGCGTTTCCGGCGCGCTAAGAATATCTGGTCCGCGGAGATTCTTATGCGCAATCTGGTCGTCAAACTTTTTGCTGTTCTGCTGTTCTTGTTGCCCGTTTCGGCCTGCAGCCAGGAAGATCATGCCGTTCTGCACACGGCAAAAGGCGACTATAACTTCACCATTGAAATCGCCGATACCGATCAGACACGGGCCAAAGGCCTGATGTTCCGGCAGGAACTGGCACCCGATGCGGGCATGTTGTTCGATTTCCACGAAGAGCGCCCGGTCGCCTTCTGGATGCGCAACACTTTCATCCCGCTCGATATGATCTTCATCGCCGCCGATGGCACGGTGCGCAATGTGCATGTCAACGCCCGACCGCAAGACCCAACCTCCATCCCCTCGGAGGGCCCGGTGCAGTTCGTGCTCGAAATCCCGGGCGGACGCTCGGTTGAGCTGGGGGTCAAACCCGGTGACCGGCTGGAGCATGCAAGGACCACGAAGTGATCGATTGGTCCGCCACAATGGATATCTATTGTGAGCGCACCAATGCGGCCTTCTGGGCCGAGCCGTTAAATGCCCTGTCCAATATCGCCTTCATTCTTGCCGCGGGCTTGGGGCTGGTCATGGCTCTTAAAATGCGCCGCCTGAATGGCATCAACGCGGTGTTGATCGGACTGGCAGCGCTGGTCGGCCTCGGCTCGTTCCTGTTTCACACCTATGCCAATCGCTGGAGCGATATTGCCGATATCGTCCCGATCTGGACCTTCGTGTTTATCTATATCCTTGCCGCCCTGCACGGGTTCTTTGGGTTCGGCTGGGCGCGGGTGGGGCGTATCGGCCTCATGATCCTTGCAGTGACGGCATCGATATTTTTCCTCATGCCGGCTGATGTCGACAGCAACGCGACCATGCTGAATGGCTCGGAACAATATATTCCCGCAATCATTGCGCTGCTGGTCTTCGGCTACGCCCTGCAGCGCCGCCACCACCCCGCTGCCCCCTATGTCTGGGCGGGGGTGGCAACGTTTGTTTTGTCCCTCGGGTTTCGCACCCTCGACAACGCCTTGTGCACCGCCTTTCCGGCGGGCACACATTTTGGCTGGCACCTGTGCAATGGCCTGCTGATCGGGCTGCTGCTCCTCGCCATCATCCGCCATGGCACACCAACGCGCCCGGCTGTCAGCCCGTAGGGCTTGTCGCCGGGTTTATATGCTGCCGCGCACCTCTGGCCGCACTTGATCGGTATAAAAAGCCGCCAATTGCGCCATCAGATCGTCTGAAAGGGGCGGCCGTTCGCTGGCCGCCACATTATCGCTCAACTGGTCCGGCCGGCTCACTCCGGCAATAATCGTCGATACCGCCGGATGATCGAGAATCCAGCGCAGCGCCAGATGCGACATCGGCCAGCCTTCGGGCACCATCTCCTGCAATTGCGCGGTCAGCTCCACGCCTTTTTCAAACGGAATGCCGCCAAAGGTCTCGCCCACGGAAAACGCCGCGCCATCGCGATTATAATGGCGGTGGTCCGAGGCGGCAAAACTGTGGCCCTTGCCGAACTTGCCCGACAACAGCCCGCTCGCCAGCGGCAGCCGCACGATAATCCCCACATCTGCCGCCGCCGCGCGATCGAGCAATTGCGTTACCGCATCCTGCCGGTAAATATTGAAAATGATCTGCAATGTGGCAAGCCCCGGATGCTCCAGACAGATCAGCGCTTGCTCGATCGTCTCCACACTGGCGCCCCAATGGCGCACCAGCCCGTCCTGTTGCAGCGCATCCATCGCCTTGAAAGCCGATCCATCGCGCAACACCTCGATGGGCACGCAATGCAATTGCGCCAGATCGAGCGTTTCCACCCCCAGCCGTTCGGCCGAGCCTTCCAGGCTCTTGCGGGTTTCCGCAAGGGTGTAATTATCAGGGTAAAGCGCGCCGCCGCGCCCCAGTTTGGTTGCCACAAGCTGGCCCGAGGTTTGCGGCAGATAAGCGCCAATGCGCCTCTCGCTCTCCCCGCCGCCATAAACATCCGCCGTATCCCAGAAACTGACGCCAAGTTCCACGGCCCGGTCAAGAATGGATGCCGCCGTGGCCGCATCCATGGCGCCAAAATCGCCGCCCATCTGCCAGCATCCAAGGCCGATTTCGGAAACCTGATACCCCGTTTTGCCCAATCGCCGCTGCTGCATGTCTCTCTCCCGCAATCTATGGTCGTTTTGTTGTTGATTGTTGCCGCCACCATAAGCAGCCCATAACCCGTGCGCAAACCCTGGCCGCATGCGCCGCGTCAAATGGTGCGCTTTGACAGCCTGGCACTAATGGCTGGTGGCGGGTCGCTCCGTCGGCACGTTCGGGGCTGCATTGCTCCAGGCCATGATCAGCGCCGACAGCGCCGAGGCCTCGTCCAGCTCGGTGATATTGGCATTGGTCCAGCCGCGCGCGCCCCAGCCATCGGGCACGACGGAGAAAATCTGCGGGTCCGAGGCGATCACCATTTCCTGCTGGCTGTTGGAGAGTTTCAGCACCAGATGCTGGCGCGAGGGCAGGGTGGCGAATATCTTCCCGGCCACGCGGAAATCCGGCGATTCAGCATTGGTCGACCGCCGCGCATCGGGGAGCGTGAGTATCAGCGCTGTAAGGTCCTCAATATCCATCTGCCATCCGCAATACCAGATTTGGTGACCCCGGCAGGACTCGAACCTGCGACCTTTAGCTTAGAAGGCTATTGCTCTATCCGGCTGAGCTACGGGGCCCTGTCTTGCGTTTAGCCTACCCGGCCGCATTTGTCAGGGCAAAGCTGGCGCTATTCAGGTGATTTTTACGGTGTAGCCCTTGGACTTGCCCCCAAAACCTTCTCCATACGCCCCGGCGGGGCGGCACTGCCGCGAATGATCAGTTCCGAATGCAGCACCACCCGGGTCGGGCGCCGCCGCGCCGCATTGTTTTCCAGCATGGAAAGCAGCGCCTCGGTCGCCAGCCGGCCAAGGTCTTCTGTCGGCTGATGCATGGTCGTCAGCGGCGGCGAAAAATGCGGTGCCAGTTCGATATCATCAAACCCCACCACCGAAATGTCCTTCGGGCAGCAAAACCCCATCTCCTGCGCCTGCGACAAAAACCCGATCGCCGTCACATCACTGGCGCAAAAAACCGCCGTCGGCGGTGCATCCAGCGACATCAGCGCCCGGGCCGCGCGCACGCCGCCATCAATGGTAAACCCGCCTTCCACCACATAATCGGGCCACACCTTCAGCCGTGCCCCCGCCATTGCCGCGCGATAGCCGGCCTCGCGTTCAATCGCGAGAATATTCTCGTTCGGCCCCGCCACATGGGCAATCCGCGCATGGCCGATATCGATCAGATATTGGGTCGCCTGTGCCGCCGCTTCCGCATTATTTGTCCTCACGGTGCTGAACGGGCTGTCGGCAATCGCCTCGCAGGCCACAACGATGGGCGGATGATTGGGGTCCTGAAACAGGTCCTTGAGATGCGCCAGCGGGATTGAGCCGTCAAACAGCAACAACCCGTCCGCCCGGTTCGAGCGCAAGAAGTCACGCAGCCGCTGTTTGCTCGCATCATCCGGAGTGCAATTGGCCACCAGAACGCTATAGCCCTGTTCCATGGCCTCACGTTCAATCGCCCCGAGGATGGGGGAGAAGAACGGATTGGAGACATTGGGCAGCGCCACCAAAATCGTCTTGGTATTGCGCATCCTCAGCGAGCGGGCAGCCTGATTGAGCGTATATCCGGTCGCCTCAACCGCCGCATTCACCTTTTCACGCATCTCCTCGGACACCCGTTCAGGGTTGCTCAGGGCCCGGCTGACTGTTGCTGTTGAAACTGAGGCGTGGCGTGCAACATCTTGAATAGTCGGGTTTTTAATTAGCTCGGACATGACGTTGTTTTTGGCTCCCCGGCGTTTTTTATAACACTTCTGTAAATCGATCTTGACACATCGGCAAGAAGTGTCTGAGATTGACAGATCGATTGCGCGGGCAGCGGAGGAGCTGCTTTGTAATCGATTACAAGTTGGTTTCATCCGCACGTTTTGCGGCCTTCGCGGCCGGGGCGGGGGTGCGCCATCTTCGCAGGAGCAGCATGCTCCGAGGAACGTTTGGGAGGACTACCTTATGAAGAAAACCATGATTGCCGCTGTGGCGGCGATGCTTTTGAGCAGTACTGCTGTTTCGGCTGTCGAACTCGAGGTCACCCATTGGTGGACATCGGGTGGCGAGGCCGCCGCTGTGGCCGAGTTGGCCAAGGCTTTTGATGCGACCGGCAATACCTGGGTCGATGGCGCCATTGCCGGCGGTGGCGGCACGGCGCGTCCGGTCATGATCAGCCGCATTCTTGGCGGCGATCCGATGGCGGCCACCCAGTTCAATCACGGCCGTCAGGCTGAAGAGCTTGTCGAGGCAGGCCTGATGCTCGATCTCACCGATGTGGCCGAGGCTGAAGGCTGGCGCGAGGCCATGGCCGCTCCGGGCATGCTGGATTCGTGCACCATTGATGGCCGCGTGTTCTGTGTGCCGGTGAACATCCACTCCTGGCAGTGGCTGTGGCTGAGCAACAAGGCCTATGAGGATGCCGGCGTATCCGTGCCCACCAATTGGGATGAGTTCGTTGCGGCTGCGCCCGCGCTTGAAGAAGCCGGCAAAATCCCGCTCGCCATGGGCCAGCAGCCCTGGCAGTCCACCGGTGCTTTCGGCGTTATGGCCGTTGCCATTGCCGGGCTTGATACCTGGCTTGCAGTCAACGAGGACAAGGATGCCGAAGTCGCTGGCGGCCCGGAATATGCCAAGGTTTTCGAAGCCTTCGGTGCAGCCCGCGAAATGTCGGCCGGCTCGAACGTGCAGGATTGGAACCAGGCCACCAATATGGTGATCACCGCCCAGGCCGGCGGCCAGATCATGGGTGACTGGGCTCAGGGTGAATTCCAGATCGCAGGCCAGGTTGCCGGCGAGGATTATACCTGTCTGCCCGGTCTGGGCGTGAACGAGATCATCTCCACCGACGGTGATGCGTTCTATTTCCCCAAGCTCAATGATCCTGAAAAGGAAGCGGCCCAGAAGCAGTTGGCGTCCGTCATGTTCTCCAAGGAAACCCAGCTCGCCTTCAACCTCAAAAAGGGTTCGCTGCCCATCCGCAAGGACGTTGATCTTGCCGCGGCCAATGACTGCATGAAGAAGGGTCTTGCCATCCTTGGTGACGGCAATGTCATGCCCTCGGGCAACCAGCTCCTGTCCCCGGATACCCAGACCCAGATCGAAGGTCTGATGGTTGAGTTCTGGAACGATACCAGCATCACACCGGCCGACGCACAGGCCCGTTATGCCGATATCATTGCAAGTGCTGACTAGTCTCTAGCGACACCATGAACCGCTTCTGCCGGCCAGAAAACCGGTCGGCAGAAGCGGACATCTGACCCAAAGAGGTAAACACCGGCCCGCGCGGGCGGCATCGCCTCTTCATTCAGACCAATTCTGTCCAAAGGAGACTGGCAATGGCGCAATCTTCGCGTCCACCGCAGATATTCCGGAACCTGCCGGCAAAAATAGCGGCTATTCCGATGGTCGTCACAGCCGTGGGGATTTTCCTCGGCTGTACAATCTGGACCATCGTTTATTCCTTCACCAATTCCAAGCTGCTGCCGCGGCTGAATTTTGTCGGCTTCGACCAGTATGAACGCTTGTGGAGCTCGCGCCGCTGGCTTGTCTCCATCGAGAACCTGTTCTTTTACGGTGTTGCCTCGCTCATTCTCTCGCTGGTGATCGGCTTTGTTCTCGCCGCCTTGCTCGACCAGAAAATCCGCTTCGAGAATACCTTCCGCACCATCCTGCTTTATCCCTTCGCGCTCAGCTTCATCGTCACCGGACTTGTCTGGCAATGGGTGCTCAATCCCGAATTCGGCATCCAGAAAATCGTCCGCGACCTGGGCTGGACCAATTTCGTCTTCGATCCGCTCTACACCTCGGATCTGGTGATTTATGGCCTCTTGATCGCCGGGCTCTGGCAGGGCACGGGCCTTGTCATGTGTCTCATGCTCGCGGGTCTGCGCGGTATTGACGAAGACATCTGGAAGGCCGCCCGTGTCGATGGCATCCCCATGTGGAAGACATACCTGTTCATCGTCATCCCGATGATGCGGCCGGTTTTCATCACCACGCTCGTCATCATCGCCTCCGGCATTGTCCGGCTTTACGATCTGGTTGTGGCGCTCACCCAGGGCGGCCCCGGCATCTCGTCAGAAGTCCCCGCCAAATATGTCTACGACTACATGTTTCAGGCGCAAAACCTGGGGCAGGGCTTTGCCGGCTCCACCATCATGCTGTTGTCGGTTCTGATCGTGATCGTTCCGTGGGCCTATCTCGAATTCGGAGGCAAGAAGAAAAATGTCTGATACCGCCATGACATTCGAGGGTCCGCACGGGCCAAAGCCCAAGCCGCGCCTGTCGCGCCGCAATATCATCATCTATGGCAGCCTGATCGTCATCTCGCTTTACTACCTGCTGCCGCTCTATGTGATGATCGTCACGTCCCTCAAGGGCATGCCCGAAATCCGTCTGGGCAATATCTTCGCCCCGCCGCTCGAAATCACCTTCGAGCCCTGGGTCAAGGCATGGTCGGGGGCGTGTACCGGGCTGAATTGCGATGGCCTCAGCCGCGGGTTTTTCAACTCCTTCAAGATCCTCGTCCCCTCGGTCCTCCTCTCGATCATCATCGCCTCGGTCAATGGCTATGCGCTGGCAAACTGGAAGTTCAAGGGTGCGGATATTTTCTTCACCATCCTGATTTTCGGGGCCTTCATTCCCTATCAGGTGATGATCTATCCCATCGTGATCATCCTGCGCGAAATGGGTCTTTACACCAAGCTCGAAGGCCTGGTGCTGGTGCACACGGTCTTCGGCATGCCGATCCTGACCCTGCTGTTCCGCAATTATTTCTCGTCAATGCCCGAGGAATTGTTCAAGGCAGCCCGGGTCGATGGCGCGGGGTTCTGGGGCATCTATTTCAAGATCATGCTGCCCATGTCCATGCCCATTTTCGTGGTCGCCATCATCCTGCAGGTGACCGGCATCTGGAACGATTTCCTGTTCGGTGTGATCTACACCAAGCCGGATAATTACCCGATGACCGTTCAGCTCAATAACATCGTGAACTCTGTCCAGGGTGTGAAGGAATACAACGTCAACATGGCCGCAACCATCCTCACCGGGCTGGTGCCGCTGACGGTCTACTTCATCTCCGGCAAACTCTTTGTCCGTGGCATCGCCGCTGGCGCAGTAAAAGGCTAATCGACATGACCAGTGTTTCCGTCCAGAACCTCGATCTGAATTTTGGTGCCGTCAAGGTCTTGAAAAACATGTCCCTCGACGTGGACGATGGGGAATTCATCGTCCTGCTCGGCCCCTCTGGCTGCGGCAAGTCCACCCTGTTGAACTGTATCGCCGGCTTGCTCGATGTCACCGGCGGCCAGATCCATATCTCGGGCAAAAACGTCACCTGGGAAGAGCCCAAGGATCGCGGCATCGGCATGGTGTTCCAGTCCTATGCGCTTTATCCGCAAATGACCGTGAAGGGCAATCTGTCCTTCGGTCTCAAGAACCAGCGCCTGCCCAAGGAAGAAATCGAGAAACGGGTGGCACGTGCCGCCGAAATTCTCCAGATCGAACCCTTGCTCGAGCGCAAGCCGGCCGCCCTCTCGGGCGGTCAGCGCCAGCGCGTCGCCATCGGCCGGGCGCTGGTGCGCGATGTTGACGTCTTCCTGTTCGATGAACCGCTGTCCAATCTCGATGCCAAGCTGCGCTCGGACCTCCGCGTGGAAATCAAGCGCCTGCATCAGCGTTTGAAGAACACCATGATCTATGTGACCCATGATCAGGTTGAGGCCATGACCCTGGCCGACCGGATCGCCATCATGAAGGGCGGTATCATCCAGCAGCTCGATACCCCGCATGTGATCTACAACAAGCCGGTCAATCTCTATGTCGCTGGTTTCATCGGCTCGCCCTCAATGAACTTCCTTTCGGGCACACTGGAGGGTGGTGCCTCGGCACGGGTCGTCACCGGCGGTGAAACCATTGCCGTTGGCGGTTACGAATTCGAGCAGAATACCCAGGGGACAGGCCAGCGCGTCGTACTCGGTATTCGCCCCGAGCATATCACCCTTGATAAGGCCGCAATCGGCATGCCGGTCGTGCTCGATGCCGAGATTGAAATCGTCGAGCCCACCGGCTCGGACACCCTGGCCTGGACGCGGATTGGCGGCCATCCGGTCACCTTCCGCTGCGATTCAGAAGTCGATCTCAAGCCCGGTCAAAAGGTCAAGATCGGCTTTGATCCCGCCCGCGGGTCGATCTTTGACGAAACCTCCGGCGACCGCATTTAACGGCCGCCGCTCACGGAGTGAGGGGCGTGGCCTCTCGACTGCATACCTGCTGCAAGGCATCAAAGAGGACTGCATAACATGGACATTTCGTTCCAACTCTATAGCGCGCGCAATTTCCCGCCGCTCACCGATACGCTCTCGAATCTGGCCCGGCTGGGCTATAATCAGGTGGAAGGTTTTGGCGGGCTTTATGCCGATGCCGCCGGCCTTGCCAACGGCTTGAAGGCCAATGGCCTGACCATGCCGACCGGCCATTTCGGCCTCGACATGCTTGAAGATACCGGGGCGGCGATGAAAACCGCCGAGACCCTCGGCATCAAGACCCTGTTCTGCCCCGCCATTCCCCCCGCCCAGCGCAGCCAGAACGAGGCCGATTGGGTCAAGCTGGGTGAAAAGCTCGCCGCCCTTGGCGAGACTTACAAAAAAGCCGGTTTCGGCTTTGGCTGGCACAATCACGATTTCGAGTTCAAGCCCACAGCCTCGGGCAAGCTGCCCATGGAAATCCTGCTCGAGACCGCCAGCGATATTGAGTGGGAATGCGATGTCGCCTGGGTGGTCAAGGGCGGCCATGATCCGATCGCCTGGATGACCCGTTATGCCGATCGCATCACCGCCATCCACGTCAAGGACATTGCCCCGGCGGGCGAATGTCTCGACGAAGACGGCTGGGCCGATGTCGGCCATGGTACCATGGACTGGAAAGCCATTCTCGATACGGTAAAGGCAAAAACGAAATGCGAGTATTTCGTCATGGAGCATGACAATCCCTCCGATGTCAGCCGTTTTGCCGCCCGTTCCATCGAAGCGCTTAAAAAGCTCGGAGCCTAGATCATGAGCAAGACCTATGGAGTTGGCATTCTCGGTGCCGGCAATATTTCCGCCGCCTATTTGCGTCTTGCGCCCCTGTTCAAGGGGCTTGAGGTCCGCGCCGTCGCCGACATCATGCCGGCAGCCGCCCAGAAGCGGGCGGAAGAATTCAATGTCGCGGCGCAAACCCCCGATGAGTTGCTCAAAAACAGCGAGATCGACGTCATCGTCAATCTCACCGTCCCGGCAGCCCATTACCAGGTGTCGATGGATATCGTCTCCGCCGGCAAGCATTCCTATTCGGAAAAGCCGTTCGTGCTCAGCCTTGAAGAAGGCGAGGAGCTGAAAAAGGCGGCAGCAGAACAAAACGTCGCCGTCGGCAGCGCGCCCGATACTTTCCTTGGTGGTGCCCATCAGCAGGCTCGAGATATCATCGATAGCGGCAAGCTCGGCACGATCATGTCCGGCACCACCCATGTCATGAGCCGGGGCATGGAGCATTGGCACCCCAATCCTGATTTCTTCTTTCAGGTCGGTGCCGGCCCCATCCTTGATGTCGGACCTTATTATGTCACCGACCTCATCCATCTGATCGGCCCGGTCAAACGCGTCACCGCCTTCACCAATATGGCCCGCGCCGAGCGTGAAATCACCACCCCGGATTCGCCCCTTAAAGGCACCATGGTCAAGGTCGGCACCCCGACCACCATTCATGGCGTCCTCGAATTCCACAATGGTGCCGTCATCACCATGGGGGCCAGTTGGGACGTGGCCAGCCATGGCCATAACAATATCGAACTCTACGGCACCGAGGGCAGTATCTATGTCCCCGATCCAAACTTCTTTGGCGGCGATATCACCATCACCGATATTGCCGGTGCCAAGCAAAAGGTCACCCCCTGGGATCATCCCTTCGGTGTTGCCAATCAGGATCTCGACAAGCCCATCCCCCGCGCCAATTACCGCACCGCCGGTCTGGCCGATATGATTGCGGCTGTCGATGCGGGCCGTCCGGCCCGGTGCGGTCTCGATGTCGCCCTGCACGCGGTCGATGTGATGACCTCCTTGCTCAAGGCCGGTGAAACCGGGCAGGTGATTACCTTGACCACAACCTGCGAACGTCCCGCAGCGCTCGATCCGGCAGCGGCCAGGGCCTTGCTGAAATAATTCCCGCTATCACCCTGTTGCGGGGCGGATCCGCCGGCCCGCAATCAACCGACCAATATAATCAGAGTGCCGATGGGGCCGTTCCCCATCCAACAAGGCGCTTGGGAGAATAAAAATGAAGACGATCAAAGGCCCGGCACTATTCCTCGCCCAATTCGCCGGAGATGAGGCGCCCTTCAATTCGTTTGACGCGATTTGCAAATGGGCCGCCGGCCTCGGCTATAAGGGGGTGCAGATCCCCACCTGGGACGCGCGCCTGATCGATCTGGAAAAAGCTGCATCCTCCAAGGATTATTGCGACGAACTCGCCGGCGCCGCCAAAAGCCACGGGCTCGAAATCACCGAATTGTCGACCCATTTGCAAGGCCAGCTCGTCGCCGTCCATCCCGCCTATGACATTGCCTTTGACGGCTTTGCCGCCCCGAAAGTGCGCAATGATCCCAAGGCCCGTCAGGCCTGGGCCGTCGATCAGGTGCTGATGGCCGGCAAGGCCTCAAAACATCTCGGGATCACCGAACACGCCACCTTCTCTGGCGCGCTCGCTTGGCCCTATATGTACCCGTGGCCCCAGCGCCCCGCCGGCCTTGTCGAGGAAGCCTTTGATGAACTGGCTCGCCGCTGGACCCCGATTCTCAACCAGTTCGACGAGCTGGGCATTGATATCTGCTATGAAATCCACCCCGGCGAAGACCTGCATGACGGGGTCAGCTATGAGATGTTTCTCGAGCGCGTCAACAATCACCCGCGCGCCAACATCCTCTACGATCCCAGCCACTTTGTGCTGCAATGCCTTGATTATCTTGACTTTATAGATATCTACAAAGACCGGATCAGGATGTTCCACGTCAAGGATGCCGAGTTCAACCCGACCGGCCGTCAGGGCGTTTATGGCGGCTTCCAGTCCTGGATCGACCGGGCCGGGCGTTTCCGGTCCCTTGGCGATGGCCAGGTTGATTTCGCTGGCATTTTCTCCAAAATGGCTGCCAATGATTTCAACGGCTGGGCGGTGCTCGAATGGGAATGCTGCCTCAAACACCCCGAGGACGGGGCGCGGGAAGGGGCGCAATTCATTGCCGATCACATCATCCGCGTTACTGAAAAAGCCTTTGACGATTTCGCCGATGGCGGCAGCGACAAGGCGGCCAACCGCAAAATGCTCGGCCTGAGCTAAACCAGAAAATTCAGGAGACAATCCATGGCAGAAACAGGCGCAAGACGCATCCGCCTCGGCATGGTGGGCGGCGGCACCGGCAGTTTTATCGGCTATGTCCACCGCATCGCCTCGCGCATTGATGGCGATTACGATCTGGTCGCGGGCGCACTGTCGTCCAACCCTGAAACCGCAAGAGAATCGGGTAAAAATCTCGGTCTTGCCGATGACCGCTCCTATGCGAGTTACGCGGAGATGGCGAAAGCCGAAGCCGCCCGTGCCGATGGCATTGAGGCGGTGGCCATCGTCACCCCCAATCACGTCCATGTCGGCGCGGCCAAAGCCTTTCTCGAAGCAGGCATTCACGTCATCTGCGACAAGCCACTGGCCTCAAGGCTCGAAGACGCCCGTGAACTCGCCGGGGTGAAGCCCAAAAACGGTGCCAAATTTCTTTTGACCCATAATTACACCGGCTATCCCTTGATGCGGCAGGCCCGCGACATGGTCGCCTCGGGCAAGCTGGGTAAATTGCGCTTGGTTCAGGTCGAATACCCGCAGGATTGGCTGGCTGAAGAGGTCCACAACAAACAGGCCGACTGGCGCACCGATCCGGAACGTTCCGGCATTGGCGGCTGTATCGGCGATATCGGCACCCATGCCTATAATCTCGCCCGTTTTGTCACCGGGCTCGAAACCGAAGCACTCGCTGCCGATCTCGCCACCTTCGTGCCGGGCCGTCAGGTCGATGACAACGTCAATATCATGCTCCGCTTCACCGGTGGTGCCCGCGGCATGCTCTGGGCCTCCCAGGTCGCTGTCGGCAATGAAAACGGCCTGCTGCTGCGCGTCTATGGCGAAAAGGGCGGTCTCGAATGGCGTCAGGACGAACCGAACAAGATGTGGTTCACCGAATTCGGCCAGCCGAAACAGCTTTTAACCCGGGGCGGGGCGATTTCAGGCGGCGAGGGGGCAGCGGTGCGCGTTCCCGCCGGCCATCCCGAAGGCTATCTCGAAGCTTTCGCCACCCTTTATGCCGATTTCGCCGAAGTCATCCGTTCGGGCAAGGATAATGCCCTTCTGCCCAGCCTCGCCGATGGCGTCGAGGGCATGCAGTTCATCGTGGCAGCAGTCCAATCAAGCAATAATGACAGCCAGTGGACCCGTCTTTCTGAGGTTTAGGGCCAATCCAAACGGCCCAAACAAATATGGCGGCCAAGGCCGCCATCTTCATGTCGCAAAATTGCCAGCCAGCCTCGAACGTCTAGTGCGTCCAGGGGGTCTTGCGGTCATTGCGGAAATTGTCCGGGTAGGAGACCCGTTTCACATTGGGCAGGTGCTCGGGCTGCACGCTATAGGCAAGCCCGGCATTGCGCGCATAAAGCTCGGCTTCTTCCAGCGTGTCGAAATCAATTTCCACCTGCGAATTCATGTCGGTGGAAGATGTGTAGCCCATCAGCGGCTCAATCTCGCGCGGAGCGCTCGGCTCGAATACCAGAACCCAGTGCTTGGTATTGGCCCTGCCGGACTGCATGGCGTTGCGGGCGGGCCGGTAGATGCGAGCTGTCATCATTTTCCTCGTCAACTGGAGTATCGCGCCGAAGCACATGCCGTTCCGGACTGTCACAACGACAACAATACTCATGTTTCGCAGGATTCTGCACGGGGCGAAATCCCAAAAACAACGTAACCGCTTGGTCGGGGCAGCAAGACTCGAACTTGCGACCCCTGGTTCCCAAAACCAGTGCTCTACCAGGCTGAGCTATGCCCCGGACTTTGCGGTGTCGTGCGCTCCGATTACACATTCTGGGGAGGAAGGGCAAGCCTTACCGAACGCGGATAATCAACAGTTGACGCTAAAGTCGGAAATAGGCATGCATTCCTGATGTTAAACGCCCAGAATAAATGGCCTCTGGCCTTTTCCCGTGTAGCGCTGCCGGTCTATTTTTTGATCCTCGCGGCCATTTTTTTGGTTTTGCTGGCGCTTGATAGGCCGGTGACCGTCTGGGCTGGCGCGCATTTGAGCGGCTGGCGGCCGGTATTCGAGATTGTCACCATTCCGGGCAATTCCAAATGGACCCTGGTGCCGCTTCTCGCGCTGATGGCGCTGGCCTTCATCGTCAGCCGCTTTCTGCCTAAAGGCACCCGCAGAATTCAGGCGACCACAATTGCCTCGGTGGCCACCTTCCTGTTTGCCGGGGTTGCGCTGCCCGGCATCCTCTCCAATCTCGTCAAACGTCTGGTGGGCCGCGCCCGGCCAACGCATTTCGAGGAATTCGGCATTGCCCATTTCCAACCGTTCAGCGACTGGAGCTTCCAGTCTTTCCCCTCGGGCGATACCACCACGGTCTTCGCCACGGCGGCGGTTGTGATGTTCTTTCTGCCCAATTTCGGCCGGGTCCTGCTCATCGGTGCCGCTCTGGTCGGCTTTGCCCGCATTGTTCTGGGCGTGCATTTCCCCACCGATGTTTATGGCGGCGTTCTGTTCGGCACGTTTGGTGCCTATGCCGTGCGCAATTTCTGCGCCTCCCGCGGCTGGCTGTTCACCCAGACCGCGGATGGCCGCTTCGTGCCCGCGCTCAACTGGCCAAGCGCTTACCCAACCGCGGCCCGATAGCGTTCAAGCCCCGCGCCAAGATCGGCCTTGAGATCGTCCATGCCCTCAAATCCGGTATGGATGCGCAGCACATTGCCATCCTCGGTCCAGGGCACAGCGGTGCGAATCCGGCCCGGCTTGGCGGGCAATATCAGGCTTTCATAGCCGCCCCATGAATAGCCCATGCCAAACAGCTCGATATCGTCCAGCATGGCTTGCAGCGCCGCGCGCGGTGCCGGTTCCAGCACAAAACTGAACAAGCTCCCCGACCCGGTAAAGTCGCGCTTGAACAGATCATGGTCGGGATGCGAGGGCAGGGCGGGGTGCAATACCTGGCGCACGCCAGGCTGGCTTTCCAGCCAGCCCGCCAGTTCCAGTGCCCGCGCTTCATGCTCTTTCATCCTTATCGCCAGTGTCCGCAGCCCGCGTGCCGCCAGAAACGCATCATCGGGCGAGGCGCAGGTGCCGGTCAGCAAATGGGTTTCGCGCACTTTGGCAAATAAAGTCTCATTGGCCGAGATCGTGCCGAACATCGCATCGGAATGCCCAACGAACATCTTGGTCCCCGCATGGATCACAATATCGGCACCAAGCTCGAGCGGACGGTAATAAAGCGGCGTCGCCCAGCTATTATCGACGAGGGTCACAATGCCGCGCGCCCGGGCCACAGCGGCAATCGCGGGCAGGTCCTGCACCTCGAAAGTCAGCGAGCCGGGACTCTCGATAAAAATCGCACTGGTATTATCCGAAATGATGTCGGCAATGCCCGCGCCGATGCGCGGATCGTAATAGCGTGTGGTGATCCCCATACGGGTCAATATGCCGTTGCAGAACTTGCGGGTCGGCTCATAGGCGCTGTCCGTCATCAGCAGCTCGTCACCGGTTTTAAGGCACGCCAACAGGGCAATCGAGATGGCTGAAAGCCCCGATGGGGTCAGCACTGTGCCCGCCGCTCCCTCCAGCTCTGTTACAAGGGTTTCAACGCTATGTGCGCTCGGGTTTCCGGTGCGGCCATAGCGATAGGGCTGGGTGCCGGATTCAAGGGCATCAAGGGTCGGAAATACTACAGTGGAGCCGCGCGTGACAGGTGTATTCACGAAGCCATGCTGTTGTTCCGGCCAGCGTCCTGAATGGGTCAGTATGGTTTCCATAGAGACCGTATCTGCTTGTTCTTTAGGCGCTTTGCTCATTTTATACTCTCATGACTCGGCTATATTAGGGTGGACGATCCGTGTATTTGGGTAGGCGAAAATGGCAAGTTTAAAGTCAGTGCTTGACCTTGTGGTCAATTATGCGCTTCGATGCCTACCAGCATCGTCTCTGTTTGTACAAAACAGTAGATGCATCCAAGGCGATTGCAACAGAAGCAAAACGTTTTGGAAGATAATAGGGTTAGGAAAAAAGGCATTCAAATGCACAAAAAGCTCGTATCACTTGCCCTTGCCGCCTCGATGGGTTTCACAGCGACAGCAGCCTTTGCTGACACGCTGGAAGACGTCAAGGCCAAGGGTTATCTTCAGTGTGGTGTCACCGGCGGCGTTGCCGGTTTCTCTGCGCCGGACGCAAACAACAACTGGACGGGTCTGGAAGTTGACTATTGCCGCGCCATGGCAGCAGCCATTTTCAATGATCCGGACAAGGTGCGTTACACTCCGCTGACATCAACAGAGCGTTTTGCTGCGCTGTCCTCGGGTGAAATCGACGTGCTTTCGCGCACCACCACATGGACCATGAGCCGCGATACCCAGCTGGGCATCAACTTTGCCGGCGTCATGTTCTATGACGGCCAGGGCTTCATGGCCCGCAAGGCCGATGGCATTGCTTCCGCCAAGGATCTCTCGGGCGCAGCCATCTGTATCGAGTCCGGCACCACGACCGAACTCAATGCCGCTGACTATTTCGCGGCCAACAGCCTTGAATACAACCCCATCGTTTTTGTGGATCAGGACGAAGTCGTCAAAGCCTATGAAGATGGCCGTTGCGACGTCTACACCACGGATTCTTCGGCTCTCGCCTCCGAGCGTACCAAGCTGGCAGATCCCGAAGCGCACATGATCCTGCCGGAAATCATCTCCAAGGAGCCGCTTGGCCCCTCCGTCCGTCAGGGCGATGATACCTGGTTCAACATTGCACGCTGGACCTATTTCGCTATCCTCAATGCTGAGGAACTCGGCGTCACCCAGGCCAATGTTGACGAAATGCTCGGCTCCGACAATCCCTCCATCAAGCGTCTGTTGGGCGTTGAAGGCGATTTCGGCACCCCGATGGGTCTCGACAAGGATTGGGCCTATAACATCGTCAAACACCTCGGCAACTATGGCGAAATGTTTGACCGTCATGTTGGTCCCAGCACCCCGATCGGCCTTGAGCGTGGCGTAAACGCGCTTTGGACCAAGGGCGGCATCCAGTACGCACCGCCGATCCGCTAAGGGTCAGCCATAATTATCCCGGCGTCACACCTGTGATGCCGGGATTCTTTCTTGGCTTGGGGTGATTGGGGACAGCACCAAAGGTCTGGCATTCACATTAGAGCAACTCGGGGGGCTCAATGGCCGTACAAGACGCAGAGCGAAAACCGCCAGCGCCAACAACGTCATTCTTCAACGACCCGGTCATCCGCGGCCGCATCTACCAGCTTCTTGTCGCAGCCGTGATCGTGTTGGCGATCATTTTCATCGGCAAAAACACCGCTGAAAACCTGGCGCGCCAGAACAAGACCACCGGTTTTGATTTCTTCTTCTCAACCGCTGGCTTCGATATCTTTTTCACACTCATTCCCTATAACCGCGCATCCCAGTATTGGGAGGCGTTCGTTGTCGGCATTCTCAACACGCTGCTCGTCTCTGTGCTCGGCATCATCCTGTCGTCCATGCTCGGCTTCACCCTTGGCATTGCCCGCCTGTCCAAGAACTGGATCATCGCCCGTCTGGCCACGATCTATGTTGAACTGCTGCGCAATATTCCGCTGCTGTTGCAATTGTTCTTCTGGTATTTCGCGGTGCTCAAGACCCTGCCATCGGTCAAGCAAAGCTTCCAGTTTTACGATCACATCGTGCTCAACAATCGCGGCGTCTACATCCCGTCGCCGATTTATGACAACCAGTTTGTCTGGGTCGCAGCCGCAGCAATCATTGCAGTGGTCGGGGTCTATTTCCTCAAGAACTGGGCCCGCAAGCGCCTTGAGGCCACCGGCCAGCGCTTCCACACCTTCTGGGTGGGGCTCGCGGTGCTGATTGTCTTGCCGACGGTCGCCTGGTTTGCCTCCGGCACGCATATGACGTTCGACCTGCCGGTTCTGCAGGGCTTCAACTACAAGGGCGGCCTGTCGCTGCCGCCGGAATTTGTGGCATTGCTGCTCGGCATTTCCCTTTACACCTCGGCCTTTATCGCTGAAATCGTCCGCGCTGGCATTCTGTCGGTCAACAAGGGACAGACCGAGGCGGCACAGGCCCTGGGGCTCAAGGAGGGTGACCGTCTGCGTCTGGTCGTCATCCCGCAGGCCATGCGGGTGATCGTTCCGCCCCTGACCAGCCAATATCTCAATCTCACCAAAAACTCCTCGCTGGCCGCCTTTATCGGCTATCCGGAGCTGGTTTCCGTGTTCATGGGCACCACCCTCAACCAGACAGGCCGTGCGCTTGAAGTCGTCTTCATCACCATGCTTGTCTATCTGACGCTGTCGCTCAGCACCTCGGCGCTGATGAACTGGTACAATGCCCGTGTGGCCCTGGTGGAAAGGTAAAAGAGATGAGTTCCAAATCTCTGACATATGTACGCCAGGACATGGTGGAAGCGCAGCCCGCGCCAAACCGCAGTATTGGCGCTATCGCCTGGATGCGCGAAAACCTGTTTTCGTCGGTTTCCAACTCCATATTGACCATTATCGGGCTGTTGCTGATCGTCTGGCTGGTGCCACCGCTCTATAACTTCCTGATCGGCAAGGCCGTCTGGATTGCCGAAGACGGTGCGGCCTGCCGGGTGGAAGATGCGGGGGCCTGCTGGGCCTTTATCTGGGCGCGGATGGATTTCTTCATTTACGGCTTTTATCCGCCCGATGAATACTGGCGCATCAATATCTGCTTTGCCATCGGCACCGTGCTGATCATCCCGCTGCTGTGGCCTGATGCCCCCTTCAAGGTGCTCAATGCCATCCTGTTCTTCGTGGTTTTCCCGGTCGTGGTCTACATCCTGCTCAATGGCGGCATGTTCGGCCTGCGTTCTGTCCCCACGGAAAACTGGGGCGGCCTGACGGTCACCCTGATCATCGGCCTTGTCGGCATCGTCTCGTCCCTGCCGCTGGGCATTGTGCTGGCGCTCGGCCGCCAGTCCAATCTGCCGGTCATCAAGTCGATCAGCATCGCCTTTATCGAACTGTGGCGCGCTGTGCCGCTGATTTCGGTATTGTTCATGGCCTCGGTCATGTTGCCGCTATTTGTGCCGACCGGGGTCACGGTCGACAAATTGCTCCGGGCACTGGTCGGTGTGTCGCTGTTCTCCTCAGCCTATATGGCCGAGGTGGTGCGTGGCGGCCTGCAGGCTCTGCCGCGTGGCCAGTATGAGGCAGCGGCGTCGCTGGGTCTCAATTACTGGAAATCGATGATTTTCATCATTCTGCCCCAAGCGCTCAAACACGTCATTCCGGGGATCGTGAACAGCTTCATCTCGCTGTTCAAGGACACATCGCTTGTCTCGATCGTCGGTATTTTCGATCTGTTGCAGACCGTGCAATCGTCAAGTTCCGATCTTAAATGGGCCTCCCAGCATCAGGCGATCACCGGCTATATCTTCGCCGCGCTCGTGTTCTGGGCCTTTTGTTTCTCCATGTCGCGCTATTCGATCTTCATGGAAAATCGCCTCGATACCGGTCACCGGTCCTAATTAAGGGTTTCTGCTCATGACTACTCAAACTGAAACCGAAACCGCCGCCGCCGCTGAGGCGCATCGCGTGAAAATGGACGTCTCCGACACCAATGTGGCCATCGATATCATTGGCATGCACAAATGGTTTGGCGATTTCCACGTCTTGCGGGATATCAACCTCAGGGTCATGGAGGGCGAGCGTATCGTCATCGCCGGGCCCTCAGGCTCGGGCAAATCCACCCTGATCCGCTGCATCAACCGTCTCGAAGAGCATCAGCAGGGCCAGATCATCGTCAATGGCGTTGAACTGACCAATGATCTCAAAAAGATCGATGTGGTGCGCCGCGAAGTCGGCATGGTGTTCCAGCACTTCAACCTGTTCCCGCATCTCTCCATTCTCGAGAACTGCACCCTGGCCCCGATCTGGGTCCGCGGCACCCCCAAGGCCGAGGCCGAGGAAGCTGCCATGCATTATCTCGAGCGGGTCAAGATCCCCGAGCAGGCGCTGAAATTCCCCGGCCAGTTGTCCGGCGGTCAGCAGCAGCGTGTGGCTATTGCCCGTTCGCTGTGCATGAACCCCAAGGTCATGCTGTTCGACGAGCCCACATCGGCCCTCGATCCGGAAATGATCAAGGAAGTGCTCGACGTGATGGTCAATCTTGCCGAAGAGGGCATGACCATGATCTGCGTCACCCATGAAATGGGCTTTGCCCGCCAGGTCGCCAATCGGGTGATCTTCATGGATCAGGGCCAGATCATCGAGCAGAATGAGCCGGAGACCTTCTTCTCCAATCCCCAGCACGAGCGCACCAAGCTGTTCCTCAGCCAGATCCTGCATTAAACATATCGCACCCCTGCCGTCCTATAGGGCAGGGGTGTGGTTTATCGGGGAGTACGCCCCGCCAGCATGGCGCGGCGCTTGACCTGTCGGGCCGCCATGCCACTATAGTGGAAAATTGGAGGGCGGCTCAAAAGGCCGGTACGGTTTCGTGGTAAAGAGTATCCGGTCGGTATGGCTGATCATTGCATGCCTGTTTATTGGCGGTCTGGCACTGCCGGGCACGATCATGCCGGCCCGCGCTGCAACCCTTGATAATGTGCGCGCCCGCGGCCATCTGGTCTGCGCTGCCGCCAATCCGCTTCCCGGTTTTTCCCAAAAAAGCGCTGCCGGCCTCTGGTCCGGTTTCGATGTCGATTTCTGCCGTGCGGTCGCCGCCGCCGTCTTCGGCAATCCCGATCTGGTCGAGTTCCGTCCCTTAACCGGCGATAGCCGCTTTGCCCAATTGCAGAATGGCGAGATCGACCTGATCGTGCGCAATGCCGCCTGGACCGTTCGCCGCGACACCGGCTATGGCGCCCATTTCGTCGGCACGTCTTTTTTTGACGGCCAGGCCTTCATGGTGGCCCAGTCGCTCGGCTTTGTCTCCGCCTATGAGCTCGACAATGTCGCGGTCTGCGTCCTTGATGGTGGCGACGAGGTTAATAATCTGCGTGAATTCTTCTTTGAAACCCAGGCCAATTATTTCGAAGTCGCCTATGAGGATCGCGAGGATTTAAGCGTCGCCTATCAGGCCGGGCTCTGCAATGTCGTCACCGCCCCGGCCAGCTGGCTTTACGGCATCAAGCGCAGCCTGCCGGACCCCGCCAATTACCGCATCCTGCCCGAGCGCATTTCCCGCGAACCGCTCGGCCCTGTGGTGCGCGAAGGCGATGATGAATGGTTCGATATCGTCCAGTGGACGCTGTTCACCCAGATCAATGCCGAGGAACTGGGAGTTACCCAGCGCAATCTCGATTCCCTTAAGGCGGTGCGCACCCCCGCCATTCGCCGCCTGCTGGGGCTTGAAGATGATTACGGCAAGGGCCTGCGCCTCGATCCCAAATGGATGCGCAATGTCATCGCCGCTGTGGGGAATTATGGTGAAATGTTCGACCGCAATTTCGGCCCGCAAACCGGTGCCGCCCTATTGCGCGGCCTCAATGCCCCCTGGACCAAAGGCGGCCTGATGTTCGCCCCGGCCATTCGCTAGAAGCTTTTGCGTCCAGCCCCTTGGTCCCCCCTTGGTGGGGAGGAGATGAAACAAGTCCGCACATTGTCATCCCCGCGCCGGCGGGGATCCAGTGCGCCGCGTCAGCGGTGCAAAAAAGCCTTGTGCGGGCAGGACTGCCCGCTGCTGGATTCCCGCCTGCGCGGGAATGACACCGTGGCCCCCAACCCTCATGGTGAGCCTGTCGAACCATGAGGGTTTAAACACCGCACGTGCAATCCGCTCTGGATTGCCGCGCGCCTTTGGCGCTCGCAATGACGGCGCGACGATACGGAAACGCCCTAACCCTGTTCAATCGGCAGATCGGGATTGCCACCCCATTCGGTCCAGGACCCGTCATAAATCTGCATGGCCTCAACCCCGAGCTGGGCCAGCGCCAGATTGAGAAATGTCGCCGTCACCCCCGACCCGCAGGATGAGATCACCGGGCGCGCCAGATCAATCCCGGCAGCTTCAAGCCGCGCCCGCAAGGCCGCATCATCAACCAGTGTGCCATCCACCACCAGCTCGTTGAACGGCAGGTTGAGACTCCCCGGAATCCGCCCCGAGCGCAAACCGGCGCGCGGTTCCGCTACTTCGCCGCGATAACGGGCAGCCCCGCGCATATCCACAATCTGCGGCCCCGCATCGCTCTGGCTGATCGCCAGCACGTCCCGGGCATCTGCCGTCACACCGTCCCGCTTGCGCGCGTTAAACACCGTCGGGGTAGGTCGGGCATTCCCTTGTGCC
>Ga0209344_10000566_pt1 | contig 61178 bp, 57 predicted proteins | sample Cruoilmetagenom6_FD_187293 | JGI IMG/M metagenome (GOLD analysis project Ga0209344, IMG submission 187293) | Oil polluted marine microbial communities from Coal Oil Point, Santa Barbara, California, USA - Santa Barbara Oil Seep Sample 6 (SPAdes)... | ecosystem: Environmental > Aquatic > Marine... | reverse complement strand
TCGTTTCTTGGCCGGAACGAATGATGTCGACCTCAAGACAGGCGCCGTCGGGCCCCCGAGAGCCGAAAATAGCAGTCGCCGCCTGCAAAGGTCGGTACCGGTCCACAGCGTATGGGCCTATAAATCGCCCGACTCAAAGACGCCGCTTTCCTCCCCTATTCCCGAACTTGCCTGCGGAGATTTTTCGCGATGCACGCCCCATTTGACCTGGTCGACATTGACGCTGGCCGCCGCCTCCATGTTCTGGTCGAAGGCCCGGAAGGCGCGCCATGGGTCGTGTTCGATCATGGCGCGTTCGGATCCTATGTCGACGGTTGGTGGGTCAAGGAGGCGCTGAAGGCCGACCATCGCGTGGTCCTCTATGGGCGGGCCGGCATGGACTGGAGCGATCCGGCGCCCGAGGGCACGCCGCTGACACCCGAATTCCACATCGCCGACCTGCGCCGCCTGCTCGCCGTGCTCGGCGCGCGCCCGCCTTACGTACTGATTGGGCACTCCATGGCGGGCTTGCGCCTGCACGCCTTTGCCAATCTCCATCCCGACGAACTGGCCGGCCGCGTCTTCGTCGACGCGATGAACCCCAAATACTTGCGAAAGGCAGGCGGCATGCGCCCGCTCAACGCCTTTGCCTTCCTGTTGCGGATAGGCGGCGCAGTCGCAAAATCCGGTCTTCTGCGCGCAGTCGCGCCCTTCACCGGCGACGATATCGACCTGCCGCGCGAGCGCCGGGCCGAGAAACGGTTCCTGTTCCGCAAGCCTGATCACTGGACGGCGGCGCGTGGCGAAGTCACCGCAATTGATCCCGCCGCCGCCTGTTTCAACCCGGCCGTCACGGTCAATTCGCCGGTATCGGTCTTTTCGCGCGAGGCCGACGGCGGAGAAAATGCCGGCCTCGTCAGGTCCGTCTCGAACCAGGGCGGCTATGGACGCCTGTTCGGACTCGACGGCGAAACCCATACATCCTTGCTGAACCCGGCCCATGCTGCCCGCCTAGCAAGGGAAGTGCGCTACATGACACGCATGATGGTCCCGCTGGCCCAGAACCACCCGGCCAATCAGGCATGGGGCTGAGCCTCAGCATTCGATGACGTTGACCGCCAGTCCGCCCTGGCTCGTTTCCTTGTACTTGGACGACATGTCGATACCCGTCTGGCGCATCGTCTCGATCACCTGGTCGAGCGATACTTTGGTCTGCTCCACCGAGTGAAGCGCCAGCCGTGCAGCATTGACGGCTTTTACCGCACCGATCGCATTGCGCTCGATGCAGGGAATCTGCACCAGCCCGCCAACCGGGTCGCAGGTTAGTCCCAGATTGTGTTCCATGCCGATCTCGGCGGCATTCGCGCATTGTTGCGGTGTGCCGCCCCATACCGCGGCCAGCCCCGCCGCCGCCATCGAACACGCGACACCCACCTCCCCCTGGCATCCCATCTCAGCGCCGGATATGGAGGCGCGCTGCTTGTACAGCAAGCCGACGCCGCCCGCTGTCAGCAGGAACTTGCGCAGCCGTACTTTGGCGTCTTCTGCATCCGCGCAATAATGTTTGATGACGGACGGAATGATTCCCGCCGCCCCATTGGTCGGCGCCGTGACCACCTGCCCGCCGCTAGCATTCTCTTCATTCACAGCCATGGCGTAGACGTTCAGCCAGTCGAACAATTGTTCGCGCTCATTCGATTGCGGCGCAGCCTGCAGCTTCTGCCACAAGCCCGGCGCCCGGCGTCGCACCTTCAGGCCACCCGGCAGGACACCCTCGCGTGACAACCCTCTCTCGATACAGTCCAGCATCACATCCGCAATCCGGTCGATCGCCGCTTCCATCTCCGGCCTCGGCCGCATCGCGTCCTCATTGGCCAGGATCACGTCATGGATGGCGACACCCTTGTCGGCGCAGATCGACAGAAGGTCTGCCGCCGATGCAAAAGGATGCGGAACTTCAATGCCGGCCTGCACGATATCGTCGGCTGGCGGCGTCTTCAACTGTTTCGCCGTGGCGATAAACCCCCCGCCGGTTGAATAATACGTCTCGTCCTGCAGCACGTCGCCACGCGCCGAAAAGGCGCGCAGCGTCATGCCGTTCGGATGCAATTCCGGCAAAACATGATAGGCAAAGACAATGTCCGTCTCCGGATCGAAATCGATTGCTCTCCCATCCGCAAGCGGGAGACGTTTGCCGGTATAGACGTCGGCCACCTGTGCGTCGGCCGTGTTCGGATCCAGCGTCTCTGGCTCAAGCCCGAGCAGGCCCAGCACCACGGCCTTTGGCGTCGCATGCCCCGCGCCGGTCAGCGCCAGCGACCCCTGCAGCTCGACCTCGATCCGCACCACCTGCTCCAATACGCCCGCTTCACTCAGGGACGCCGAGAACCGGTTGGCAATCCGGATCGGCCCCACCGTATGCGAGCTCGACGGGCCAATGCCGATGCGAAAGAGATCGAGAATCGAAAGCATGAATGTGCCCATAAATTACTGGCAGGAGGGACAATGCCTGCCCGTTGCCGCACATTAAGGCAAGGGCTTACCACGCTGGGTGGCCGTCACATCATGGGCATAGATCCAGTCATTGCGCGAATGCACGAAGCCCGGCGCGGCACGGCCTGCCAGCCACATCGGACCATATGTCGCCAATTGAGTCAGCGGATTGTGCCGATGGAACAGCTTTGCATTCGCCCGCGCGCCTGCCTGAACGGCGCTTGTCCGCCTCTTCCGGTCCGTTTCATAGTCTGCAAGGGCCACGCCCACGTCCGTTCCCTCTGACAGTCGCGCGGCCAGCACCCAGGCATCCTCCACCGCCATCACGGCGCCTTGCGCGAGGAACGGCAGCATCGGATGACAGGCATCGCCTAGCAGCACGACCCGGCCGTCGCTCCAGCGATCCAGCGGTGCGCGGTCATAAAGCGCCCAGCGGTTCAGCTTGGCCGCGTTCCGAACCAGGTTCAGGATCACGGGATGGAATGCGGCAAAGTCGTTGAGCGCGTCTTCCTTCGCGCCTTCGCCGGACCAGGATTCCACCTGCCAGCCATCATGTTCGACCACGCCGACAAAATTCGCGAGCAATCCGCTGCGCAGCCGATAGGTCACCGCATGGCGGCCCTTGCCGACCCACGCACAGGCGGTCGGCGGCGGCAGGTCCTTGCCCAGCAGGTCGATCGGCACAACGGCGCGCCACGCGACATTGCCGGTAAACCGCGGCCGGTCCGGCCCCAGCATCTGCTCCCGCACGACAGAATGGATTCCGTCGGCCCCGACCAGGACATCCGCCGTCAGGCGGGTGCCGTCATCGAGTACAGCCGTCACGCCGTTCTCATCCTGTTCATAACTGGCGAGCTTCGCGCCCAGTTTCACGGCCTGCGGCGCCCGTTCGGCCAGTTCATCGCTCAGCGCGCTGATCAGGTCTGCCCTATGCAGGTGAAGATAGGGGCCGCCCCAGCGGTCAGCCGCAGCGAGGCCCAGCGGTATATCAAAGACAACCCGGCCGCTCTGGCCGAGGCGCATTTCAATACCTTCCGGCTGGAACGCGTTCTCGGCGATCCGGTCGGACAGGCCCAGCGCCTCGAACACTTTCATGCCATTCGGGCTGATCTGCAGCCCGGCGCCGACCTCGCTCAGCGAATCAGCCTGTTCCAGGACGGTTACGTCATGCCCGAATTGCGTCAGCGCCAGCGCGGCCGTCAGTCCGCCGATACCGCCCCCTGCAACCAGGATTTTCATGACTCAGCCTCATCTCGGCGTTTTGCGACGATCTTCCTTGCCGCCGATCAGGATGTATCGCCGGTCGCAATACTTGCACTCGACAAAGTCCTCATCGCCCATCTCGTACCAGACTTTCGGGTGGCCAAGGGCCCCGCCGCCGCCATTACAGGAGACCTTGCGGCTGGTCGCCAGCACGATTTCAGGTGGGCTGAAAACATCACGGGTTTTTTCCATCGGTCGCGGCTTTCCATGGAGTTTCCGGCGCAAGTCCTTGTTCGCACCGCTTCATCGACCTAACTAGTCCGCAGGGCCGCGCTGCGCAAGATCGCCCTGCCATAGCATTGAGGCCCGCATGACCGACGCGACAACCGCTCCCGAATACGCCATCGAAGTCGAACACCTTGAAAAGGTCTACCATGCCTCCGGCAAGATGCCGGAAAAGCATGCCCTGAAGGATATCAGCCTGCGCATCCCGCGCGGTTCGGTCTTCGGCCTGCTCGGCCCCAATGGCGCGGGCAAGTCGACCTTCATCAACATTCTCGCCGGTCTGGTGAACAAGACCTCGGGCACGGCCCGCATCTGGGGCCTCGATATCGACAAGCACCCCCGCCAGAGCCGTGCCGCCATTGGTGTCGTGAACCAGGAAATCGTCGCCGATCCCTTCTTCACGCCGATGGAAATGCTGGAACTGATGGCCGGCTTCTATGGCGTGCCGAAGTCTGAACGCCGCAGCCTTGAAATCCTCACCGCCCTCGGCCTCGACGACAAGGCAGACGCCTATGTGCGCCAATTGTCCGGCGGCATGAAGCGCCGGCTCATGGTCGCCAAGGCCCTCGTCCACAATCCGCCCGTCCTGATTCTCGATGAGCCGACCGCTGGCGTCGACGTGGAATTGCGCCGTTCGCTCTGGACCTATGTGCGGGAATTGCACGATCGCGGCACAACCATCATCCTGACAACGCACTATCTGGAAGAAGCTGAAGAGCTCTGCGATTCGATCGCCATCGTGAACCATGGCGAAATCGTCGCCTGCGAACCGACCCCGGCACTGCTGTCGCGCCTCGACTACAAGACGCTGGTGATCACCCCGAAAGAAGCGCTCAGCACCGTGCCGGACAGCCTGTCCGGTCTCGATGCCCAGATCCGCCCGGACGGCACGCTGGCGGTCACGTTCCGCACCAGCGAGACGGGCATCGGTCGGCTGCTCGAACAGGTCCGCAGCGCCGGAATCAGTATCGGGGACCTCGTTACCGAAGCCCCCGACCTGGAAGATGTCTTCTTGTCGCTGACCAGCGAGCCGGAGCCCGCCTAGACGCTCGCCTTGATCCAGTCGGCGATGGCCTGCTTGCTCATCGCGCCGAGATGGGTCGCGGCAACCTTGCCGTCCTTGAACACCATCAGGGTCGGCATGCCGCGAATGCCATACTTGGAGGCAACCATCGGGTTCTCGTCGACATTGATCTTGGCGACTTTCACCTTGCCGGCCATGTCTTCCGAAACGGCTTCAAGATGCGGCGACATCTGCTTGCAGGGGCCGCACCATTCCGCCCAGAAATCCACCACGACCGGCACGTCGGACGTCCCGATAACCGTGTCGAATTCGTCGTCAGTCACATTGATTGCAGCCATGACAGGCTCCTCTATCTTGCTTCACTGGATGATACATAGGGGTTCAGCGCCGGAGTCAAACCTCGCTCTGCGTACGCTTTAGCGCCGCTAACAGGTCCGCCTCCGGCAGGACCATCAGTTTCGGCCCGTCCGTCCAGCACAGCGCCGCCACCACCTCCCGGCCGCCATAGGCCTGCTTCAGCACCGCCCAATAGGCCGCCATCTGGGTCATGTATGTCGCCGCGACCCCCGAAACCCTGTCCGGCGCGGGTTGATCGGTCTTGAAATCCACGACCAACACCCGGTCGGGCGTCACCACAAGGCGGTCGACCCGACCATTGATGATCGTACGCCCCAGCAGGTCCGGGTCCGTGCCGATCACCGCCGCCTCGGCCCGCCCGCCCGGCGCGAATACCTCGGCCATGGCCGGGTCCTGAAGCACGCCCATCGCAGCGCCCAGCATCTCGGCCCGCTGGGCATCGTCCAGGTCGGCGTCTCGTCCGAGGAATTCCCGGCCCGCCGCTTCACGCCGCGCCTCGGGAAGTTCAGGCAGGTATTGCAGCAGGGAGTGGATCAGCCGCCCGCGCTTCATCTGCGCCTCGCGGTGCGGTCCGAACGGGGCCAGCACAGGCGTGCGCCGCGACAGGAGACCGGTCGGCGCGCTCAGGCGGCGCGCCGGGCCATCGGCGGGCGGCGGGTGCAATGCCCAGTCCGGAACACCCCCTTGCTGCCCCCTTGCCGCCCCCTCGCCACCCTTCAGGGGCCCCGGCACCCCATGCCGGCGAACCCCCTCATTTCCCTCTGGCGCGAACGCATTCATCGCCTCGGCACACAGCGCGTACCAGGATTTCTTGTGATAGCCTTCCTTGCCGCCGCCATGCCAGTGCCCGGCGATGATCAGCCGGTCCTGCGCCCGCGTCAGCGCCACATAGAGCAGCCGCCGGTGCTCCTCCTCCGCTTTGGCATCTGCAATGGATCGTGCAGCGGCAAGCTCCGGCGTGTCGGCATCCTTGCGCGGCGACCAGACCGGCACGCCGTCCAGGTCGAACATGCGCGCAGACCCGCCCCGCGGCCCCGCCGTCGTGTCCGGCAACACCACGACCGGCGCCTGCAGGCCCTTGGCCCCATGCACCGTCATCACCCGCACTTCACGCTCCGGTGCGGCCAGATCGCGTTTTATTTCAGTGTCATGCGCTTCCATAGCCGCCAGGAATCCCTGCAGCGACGCCGGTTCCATGGAATCATGCGACAGCGCCCGCGCCATCAGCGCCTCGACCGGGTCGCGCGCCGGTGTCCCCAGCCGCGCATTGATCCTTTCCCAGCCGGTCTGGCCGTCCGCCCCGGCCTGGTCCATCACCGCGGACAGGAATTCGAAAGGGGCCAGATGCGTCCGGTCCAGCAGGCCGCGCAGGAAATCCGCTGCCGCCTGAACGTCGAGGTCGTCACTTTCCTGAATACGGCGCCACAGCGACACGCCTTTGTCGCGCTCGCCAGCGAGCGGATAGAGATAGCGGTCATCATCGACCAGGCCGAGGAACGGCCCCCTCAGGATTTCCGCCAGCGTCAGGTCCGCCTCCGGCAACACCGCAAACCGCAACAGGTTCAGGCAATCCTGCACGCCGATATGGTCGAGCAGCTTCAGCCGGTCCGCGCCCGCCACCGGCAGGCCAACCGATTTCAACGCCCCGATCATCGCATCGAACAGGCCGCCCGTCCGTCCGCGCACCAGCACCAGAACGTCCTGCGGTTCCATCGGCCTGCGCACCCACGACCGGTCCGGTAATTCTGCCCAGATCGTTTCGCCGCTATCGATCATGTCCCTGATCTGGATCGCAAGATGCTTGGCGAGCTGCGCCTTGGGCGAGGCTTCGCGCATCGCGTTGACGGGCCGGTCCCACGCATCCTCGGGAACATCCTCGGCCATCGGCTCGATCGGCCACAGCTCGACACAGCCCGGCTGGCTCGCCCGTCGCGCGGTATGCGTCACGATATCGGCCGTCAGGGGCGCCGACGGCGCATGCGCCACATCAATCGGCGGTGCGCTGTTCCAGACCTGGTCGACGAATTCCAGCACTTGCGGCGACGACCGGAACGACATGTCCATCGACAGCTGGAGCATGTCGGACGACCGCAGGCTCAGTTCCTGCGCCTTGTCCCGGAACTTTGACGGGTCAGCCCCCTGGAACGAATAGATCGACTGTTTCTCGTCGCCGACAATGAACAAGGTGCGCGGATCCTGCTGGCGCTCGGCGCCAATCCCGGAAAAGAACTCCTCCGTCAGCGCCGTGATCAGGTCCCATTGCGGCGGGCTCGTATCCTGCGCTTCATCCAGCAGGACATGGCTCAGGCCGCCGTCGAGCTTGTAGAGCACCCAGTCGGACATCCCGTTCTGTGTCAGCAGGAGGCGCGTCTTGTGGATCAGGTCGTCAAAGTCGAGCGCCGCTCGCGCCGCCTTGGCTTGTTGGTAGGCCTGCAGGGCGGGTACCCCGACGCGCAGCAGCGCAGATGTCCGCTCGAACGCCCGCGCGCGGGCGAGCAGTTCGGCCAGTTGGCGCACACGAGCCACTTCCCGGCCTTCGCCATCCTTCATCTGAAACAGGTCGGCGATCAAAGGCGACTGTTTCACGCTGTCGGCGGTGTACGGGTTCGACTTGCGATACTCGCCGCTGCCGGTGGTGAATATGCTGAGATAGGCCTCCCACCGGTCTGTCGCGTCCTCGGAATTCAGGACCGCGACCAGCGCGTCAGCCGTCTTCTGGTCCGATACCTTGCCGCCCTGCAGTACGCCGATGGCTGCCTTCAGGTCTGCAACCGGCATCGCCTCACCCATGGCAAGGTCCAGAAGTTCGTCCGCGCTCGCTTCCGGCGCGTTCAGGCCTTCGCGCAGCGCGAAATCCATCGCATCGAAATCAAAACCGTGCACCTCGGCAAAGTCGAGCACAGCGCTGGCCGACCAGCGCAGCATGTCGAGACTGGCCATGGCCCCGTCATGGCCGCCCTCCAGTGCCAGCAGGTCCAGCAGGTCAGGCGACACGCCCCTGGCCTGCAGCACGGCGCGGCCCCGCGCCGTTTGCCACAGCACCGCCGCCTCATCTTCCTCGATCTCGGTAAAGCCTGGCAGAACGCCCGCCTCCTGCGGGAACCGTCTCAGGATACGCGCGCAGAAAGCATGGATGGTTTCGATGCGCAGGCCGCCGGGCGATTCAAGCGCGCGGGCAAACAGCGCGCGCGCCGCTTTCAAATCATCAGGCGTGTAGGCAGCGTCGGTCCGGCCTTCCAGCTTGGCCAGTTCCTCGCGAAGTTTCTCATCCTTCATCACCGACCAGCGGCCCAGAGTCTTGAACAGGCGCGACAGCATCTCGCTCGCCGCCGCCTTCGTATAGGTGATGCAGAGAATGGAATCCGGCGCGGCTCCGGGCCGGCCATCCTCACGGCGCAGCAGCAGCCGCGCCACCCGATCGATCAGGACCTTGGTCTTGCCGCTCCCGGCATTGGCCGAGACGAAGGCCGGAATCGCCGGATTGGCCACGGCGGCCTGTACGCCGATTGCGCTGAGGAAAGCGTCGGCTTCGTCGCTTTCGAAGACCGGTTCGAAGGGATCAGCCATTGTCGCTCTCCCCGTCTTCGGTGTCGCCCGCCCATTCGGCGCGGCGCGCCAGCCGATTGAAGCCATTGTCATATTTCACGAACTTCACGCGCGGCGCCGACAGGAACGTCGTGTCGGGCTGGCGATAATTGGCGATCAGGCGTTTGACGCCCTCCTCCGCCTTGTCCGCGAGTTCTCCCGGCGTCGCGGTCAGCGCCTTGGACACGCCCACCAGCCTTGCATCCGGCTTGGCCTTGAACGCCACGTATTCCAGCGCGGTGACGGTCGCGGTCGGAATGCCCTTATAGCCGCCCTCGCGGGCGATCAGCGCCTGCAGCGGCATCTGCTGGCTCAGTTCGGTGGCGATTTCCTTGTCCGAGGGCGGACTGCCTGTCTTGAAATCCACGATCACCAGGTCCCCGGTGGCGGTGCGCTCGATTCGGTCCGCATTGGCCGAGAGCGTGAACGGATAGCCCGCAATGTCGAATTCCAGCCGGCCGTTCACTTCCAGCTTCGGCTTGCCTCCACCAATGTCGCGCCCGGCCCGCCAGGTCAGGTACCAGTCGACCGTCTTCTGCCACACAGCGCGGCGCGCAGCCCAGTCGTCTTCCGGCTCGCCGACGCGGGCGAGTTCCTGCTCCAGCAGCACCATCAGGTGCGCCGCTGTCTTTGGCGTACCATCGTCTTCCAGCAGTTCCAGCGCACGGTGGATCGCCGTGCCACGCGGCGCGGGGCCGAGCGGTGCATTCATCGGGTCAAGCGGCGACAGGCCAAGCACATTCTCAGCCCACATCGCATAGGGATCGCGCTGCAACAGGTCGATACGGGTCACGGACAGGCGCTTCGGCCACCCTTCCGGGTGCCGCGTCGGCTTGGGTTCGGCAGAGAAGTCAGCCGGCAGGCTGCCTGTGCCCCGCAATTGCATCGCGGAGACCCATTCCAATGGGTGCCCATTGTCCGGCGCCAGTGCGGCAGCAGCCTCGTCCTCCAGCGCCCCCTCGGCGAGCGTCTTCAGGCGCCAGACCCAGCGCGAGGCGACCGCTGGCGCATCATCGCGCCGCGCTGCGTACAGCATCACGACCTTCGGCGCACAGGCCAGCTGCGCGAAATCATGCGCCGACAGGCCGAGCCGGTCCTCCGGATCGTTCAGGCCAAGCTCGCTCCGGAACCGCCGCGGCAGGAACGCGTCGGGTGGCGGACGATGTGGCCAGACATCCTCGTTGAGGCCTGCGAGGACGACTCGCCCGGCCGATTGCAGCCGCGCTTCCAGCGGGCCCCATATGGCCAGGCGCGGATGTTCCACCAGGCCGGCACTGACCGTCACCTGCGCACTCTGCGCATGGATCAGCTCGACCAGCGCATGCGGCGGCATCGGCCCCAGCTGTTCGGAAATCTCTCGTATACTGACGAACAGGTCGGACGCCTTGCGACCGTCCTCCCCTGCCCATGGCAGCGACGCGTCGCTGATCCGCCCCGCCAGCGCTGCGATTCTTTCAGCCGCGTCGCTGCCATCGATGTCACCCTTTTCAGACAAGTCCGCGCCTGTCTCGGCGAAATCCGCAATCAACCGGTCGACAAGGGCAATGGCACTGTCCTGATCGGCGCGGTCAAAACTCGGATAGGGCTCGATCTGGTCACATGTATCGATACTCTCCCGCAGCCCGGCCAGGTCACGCCAGCGCCGCGGCCCTCTCAGGAAATGCCGTTCCAGTGTCGCCAGCCCGTCGCGGTCCTTCACGAAATCATGCTTCATCGCGGCCGTCAGCGCGACCGGTTCGGATGGATCAATCGCCCAAGTGGCGCACAGGCCGATCAGGCTGCCCGCAGGCGTTCGCCCCAGCGGCACACCTGCCGACGGCGGCACATCCACGCCCCAGCGCTTCAACAGCGCCGACACGCGCCGCGCCATACCCGCGTCGGGCGTCACCAGCGCCGCCGTCTCGCCCGGCGTTTCCAGCGTCTCGCGCATCAGCAGGGCGGCAGCCTCGGCCTCTGCGGCCTCGTCCGGCGCTTCGATCACCGTCAGGCCGTCCAGCGCGTCGGTCGCAAATCCGGGAACCGTGGAGCCAGTGGCCTTGGCCAGCGTCTTCAGCGTGTCACGCCAGTCCGCCGTCGCATCGGCAGGGGCCAGCGCCTCGTGAATCATTCGGCGGCGGGCGGCGTCGATTGCGCTTTGCGGAATGCCGGGCCAGGTGCCGACGTCTGCGGGCGTCACGCTTAACTGGTCCAGCGCATCAATCAGCGAATTCTGCGGATGGCTCACCGACTCGCGGATCGCGTCCCACGCGGCATCATCGGCATCCATGTCGAGTCCCGGCAGCACGATCAGCCCCTTGGGCAATGTCAGCGCCGCTTTCATCAGCACGCGCCCGGCCGGCGTCGCACCTGTCGAACCCGCGATGACGACCGGCGCTTCCGGCGGCCTGGCCACCCAGTCTGCCGCGAGCGCCCTGGCCGCGGCCAGCCGCCGGGCGAACGGGTCCATCGCATTATTGGCGTCCAGCCAGCCCGGCCAGGCCTCGGTAATGATCTTCAGGAATTCGACGGAACCGTGCCAGTGCGCCGCAAGGTCGGAGTCCGCGACCAGTCCGTCCAGTTTCGACCAGTCGACATTGTCGCTAAGCGCGGCCTGGTCGAGCAGGCGCGACAGTTCGCGCGCCGCCGCCAGCGCCGATGCAGGCGGCAGGTCGATCCTGAATTTCGCCGCATAATATCCCCGTACCAGGCTGGCGAGCGCGCCCAGCCGCCGTGCGGGCGACATCGCAGGCGGCAGACCGGCCAGCGCCGTCTCCGCGTTCGGGGGCGCTTCCTCGCTTTCAAGATCGCCCAGGGTGCGCACGTCCGGCGGCAGGATCGGCTTGCCGCCTGCCGCATCGAATAGGGCAAGCGTCAGCGCCCGCGCCGATCGGCTGTTGGGCACATAGATGATCGCCTCGCTCAGCGCGTCGGGCTGGTTGGCCAGGCCCGTTTCCCGCGCCAGCGTTTCCGCAAGGACGTGCAGGAAATTCGCCCCCGGGGGGATCGACCAGACTTTCGGGCGCCCCGCACCGAAGACCTGCGCCTCATTCGCCATGGCAGCGCAGCCACATTTCGGCATCCTCCAGCGCCCCGGGATCGCCGACATGCAGCCAGAACCGGTCTAGCGGCCAGCCCATCAGGCGGCGCTCCGCGATGAGCCGGTCCCAGACACGTAGCGCGGAAAAGCGCTCGACCGGTTCGGCATCATACAATTGCGGCTTGATGATCCGGGCCCCGGCATAGGCCCAGGGCGCCGACGCGGCATCGCCGCGGCGCACCATCCGGTGGTCGTCACCGAGAAAGAAATCGCCTGCGCCGCCGAAACCGAGGCATCGCCCCGTATCGGCCACCATCAGCAGGGCATCTGCATGGTCAGGATCGAACGCGTCTGCCAGCGCGACAAGCGGCGCATTCGATTCCGGTGCCCAGAAGGCATCTGTGTTGATCACGAAGACCGGGTCGTCGCCGAGCAATGGCCGCGCCTTGGCCAGCGCCCCGCCGGTTTCCAGCACCTCGCCGCGCTCGTCCGAAATCACGATCTCCAGGTCCGTCCGGGTCGTCAGGTATGACTCTACCTGTTCGGGAAGGTAGTGCACGTTGACGATGGCCCGCTTGACCCCGGCCGCGACCAGCGGATCCAGCATCCGGTCGATCAGCCGCTTGCCCGCCACCGCGATCAGCGGCTTGGGCGTCCCGTCGGTCAGTGGCCGCATGCGGGTGCCGAGGCCTGCGGCGAGCACCATGGCCGTATGCGGAACAGGAACGCTCATGGCTTGGCCTCGAAGACGAAGGGCGTCGTTTCGCGCACGAAAGCCGACATGCCCTCGAGCGCCGGATGCGACAGGTTCTTTGCGAGGATCGACAGCTGCCTCGGCTGGAAGTCGCCATAGCGCGGCTTGCCATCGCGGATCATCAGCCGCGCGAAAATGCCCGCAATCCGCAGCGCATTGAGCGCGCCGATCACCGCTAGCCGCTCGTCGAATTCTGTCCGCGACTTGCCTGTCCGGTCGAGATAGTGCCGGATCGCCGCCTCGGCTGCTGCGGGCGAGACGGCCCGGCGCGCATCCTGCGTCAGCATCGCCATGTCCCACGCGTCCCAGCCTTTGACCGCGTCCTGGAAATCCAGCAGGCCGATCCGCCCGCCCTCCAGCCAGAGCAGGTTCTCGGCATGGAAGTCGCGCAGGGTGAATGTCCGGGGAAATGTCATGGCCTGCGCGATCAGGGCATCGCGCTCGCGCTCCCAGCGCACCCGCATCGGCCCCGCCAAGGCACCGCCACCCGCCTGCTGTGGCAGCCAGTCGGCATAGAGGTCGGCATTGGTCGCCAGTGCCAGCCGGTCGAATTCCAGGATCGGCCAGACTTCGCCATGCGCTTCCAGCCGATCCGGCACCGGCAGGGCATGCAGTCTCGTCAGAACATCGGCTGCGGCGACATAGGCTTCGGTCTCATCCACCAGTCCGCGTTCAATCTGGCGGGCAAGTTCCCTGCTGTCCCCGAAATCCTCGATCAGAGCGAGGCCCGCTTCGGTATCGTGCGCCAGTATCCGGGGCGGGTGAAAACCCAGCGATGCGAGATGCCCCGCCAGCAGTACGAACGCGTCCACCCGAGAGGCCGCCAGACGGGTCTGCGCGTTCCAGCCCATCGCATTGCGCACGGATTCATCGGCGTCCGGCGGGCACGGATCAGCCTCGAGCCTTGGAGCGTCCATCAGCAATGCCTGCGCGGCATCTGGCCGCACCAGCCTGATATAGCGGCGTGTCGAAGCATCCTGTCCGAGCGGCGTGCGCACCGCATCGCCCCACCCGGCATTGGCCAGGAAAGTATCGATCAGCGCGTTACGAAGACGAGAATCGAAATCCATCCAGCCGCTTCTGCCAGTCTTCGCCAATCGGTTCCAGCCTTGCCCGGCGCTGCTCCCCAAGCATTTCGAGCGTCAGGTCCAGGCGCTCCGCCGGAAGGTACCGCCCGGCCCGGTCCGGCCACTCGACCAGGGCCACGCCCGCCTGCGTCTCGTCCCAGCCGAGCTCCCTCACCTCATCCGGCCTGTCCAGGCGGTACAAATCGAAGTGCCATATGGGGAAATCGGGGCCGTCATAGGCCTGCACCAGCGTATAGGTCGGGCTTGGCACGTCCTCATCCGCCCCGCACAGGGCCTGGATCAGGCCGCGCGTCAGGGTCGTCTTGCCGGCGCCGAGATCGCCGTGCAGCGCGATCACGTCGCCCGCCTTCAGCCGGCCGGCCAGCGCCGCGCCGAGCGCCCGCGTCGCCGCATCGTCGGCAAGGGGGAACATAGATTCCATGTCTGGCTATATAGAGGATCAGGCCGCGTTCGCTATCGCCATTTACCGGTGGGCGTCGGGGCAGTTCTTGACACCCGGCGCTGCGGCTGGAACTCCAGTGCGAGAAAGTATTGCAAAGTTGACGCTTGCGTCATAATTTGCGCGGATTGAATCGGGAGCAGGATTTGGACCTGACAGGCGCATCACGTATCGTCGTCATCGGCGGCGGCCAGGCCGGCGCGCAGGCTTTGCAGTCCTTGCGCCAGGGCGGCTATGCCGGTGCGTTGACGCTCGTGGGTGATGAGCCGGCCCTGCCTTACCAGCGCCCGCCGCTCTCCAAGGCCTATATGAAGGGCGAAATGACCGAGGAGCGCCTCTATTTCCGCCCGGCGTCCTGGTATCAGGACCAGGATATCGAAACCATCCTGTCGACACCCGTCAAAAGCATCGACCGCGCCAATCGCACGGTCGAACTCGCTCATGGCGGCCACCTCGATTATGACGCGCTGGTCATCGCGACGGGTTCGCGCCCCCGCGTCCTGCCGGTCAAGGGCGCGACGCTTCAGGGCGTCCACGACCTGCGCGACCTTGCCGATGTCGAGCGGATCCGCCCGAACATGATCGCCGGCCGCAAGATGGTCATTGTCGGGGCTGGCTATATCGGTCTTGAGGCCGCTGCCGTTGCCCGCCAGCTGGGCCTCGACGTCACCGTGCTGGAAATGGCGCCGCGTGTGCTGGCCCGCGTCACAAGCCCGGTAATGAGCGAATTCTTCGAAACCGAACACCGCGCCCACGGCGTGCAGATTCTCACCGAGGCCCGCCTCGACCATCTCGACGGTGACGGCGGCAAGGTGACCGCTGCCATACTCGCGGACGGCACCCGCATCGAGGCCGACATCGTGCTCGTCGGGATCGGCATCCTCCCCAATGAGGAACTGGCCAGGGAGGCCGGCATCGCCTGCAATAACGGCATCCTGGTCGACCGCGACGCCCGCACCTCCGATCCGCGTGTGTTCGCCGCTGGCGACTGCGCCAGCCGCCCGCTCGTGCACTACGGCCGCACTGGTCGGCTCGAAAGCGTCCACAACGCCATCGAACAGGGCAAGCTCACCGCTGCTGCCATTCTCGGCAAGCCGCGCCCGGCTGAAGACTGCCCGTGGTTCTGGTCTGACCAGTACGACCTGAAGCTCCAGATCGCGGGCCTCAGTCAGGACTATGACGAGATCGTCGTGCGCGGCGATCCGAACGACCGCAAATTTGCCGCCTTCTACCTGCGCAATGGCACCCTGATTGCAGTGGATGCCATCAACAGCCCGCCGGAGTTCCTCGCCTCGAAAAAGCTCATCATGTCAGGCGCAAAGCTTGCGCCCGGCATGCTTGGCGATACATCGATATCCATGAAAGACATTGCAGCGGCAGCCCTTGCCGCCTGAAGGAGACAATACAGCCTATGACCAAGATTATTTACGTAGACAATGACGGCACGGAACGCGTCGTCGAGGCCTCGAATGGCGAATCCGTCATGGAAGCCGCCGTGAAGAACTCCATTCCCGGCATCGATGCTGACTGCGGCGGCGCCTGCGCCTGCGCAACCTGCCACGTCTATGTAGACGCCGCCTTCATGGACAAGGTCGGCGAGCAGCAGGAAATGGAAAAGTCGATGCTCGACTTTGCCGAGAACGTTCGGGAAAACTCGCGCCTGTCCTGCCAGATCACGATCTCCGACTCGCTCGACGGCCTCAAGGTCACGACACCGGAAAGCCAGCACTAGTCTTTGGCCGCCTATACAGACCTCCTCGCCGGCATCACGCGTGATGCCGCGAACGCTGCCACTGTGGTCATTCCGGACACATGGATGCAGGGCCGCACGACCTATGGCGGCCTCACCGCTGCACTGTGTCTCGAGGCCGCTGCGCCTCTGGCGCCCGGTATGCCGATCCGCTCGGCCCAGGTCGCCTTTGTCGGGCCGGTTGGCGGCGAAGTGACCTGCACGCCGACCGTGCTACGCCGGGGCAAGAACACCGTTTTTGTGTCCGTCCGCATGATGGGTGCAGAGGGTGTCGCCGCCGAGGCCATTTTCGCCTTCGGTGTCGCCCGCGAGTCAGCGCTGCGCTTCGCAGACCTCCCGGCGCCCGACGTCACCTCGCCGGAAGAGACGGCCAGCTATTTCGGAGAGAATCCGAACCGCCCCAATTTCACGCGCAATTTCAACATGCGCATGGCTGCGGGGACACGGCCAATTTCGGGATCGGACAGGGGTGACGTATCGATCTGGATGCGCCATGTCGATCCGGCCGCGCCGACTGACGCCGTGGCACTGCTCGCCATTGCCGACGCGCCACCGCCGGCAGCCATGTCCATATTCACGGCGCCCGCCCGCGTCAGCTCGATGACATGGATGGCGGAATTCCTGACCGACGAGATCACCACCACGGATGGCTGGTTCCTTGCCCGCCACATCGCAGAGACGGCCCGCGACGGTTATTCCAGCCAGGCCATGACCCTGTGGAACACGGCTGGCGAACCGATGATGATCGGCCGCCAGACGATTGCGATTTTTGGCTAGGTTCGCCTGCCCGTCCTAGTGGACGAGCGCGGCTTTCAGGCTTTCGAGATAGTCGAAATGAGCCTGCAACGCGGTCTTTGCCGAATCATCCTTGTCGAGTGACTGGATCTTCAGCAGCGTCGCATCCATTTCGGCCTGGACCTCTTCGACCTTCACGCCGTCAAGGTTACGCGCCTCTTCGGCGAGGATCGTCAGGCCGTCGGGCGTGATGTCGGCAAAGCCGCCGCGCACGAAGATACGCATCTTCACCGCGTCGCCTTCAAGTACGCGCACGACGCCGTTCTTCAACGTGGTCATGAACGGCGCGTGATTCACCAGCACGCCGAATTCGCCGTCCGTACCCGGCGCGATCACATGGTCGACCTCGCCAGAGAAAAGCTCCCTGGCGGGCGACACGAGAGAGAAGTGCAGTTTGTCGGCCATAAGGCTGATCCTGTATCTTAAGCGGCGTCTGCCGTCATCTTGGCGGCTTTGGCTTTCGCCTCGTCGATATTGCCGACCATGTAGAAGGCCTGCTCTGGCAGGTGGTCGAACTCGCCGGCGATGAGGCCCTGGAAGCCTTTGATCGTGTCTTCGAGTTTCACCTGGACGCCTGGCGAACCGGTGAAGATTTCAGCCACGTCGAACGGTTGCGACAGGAAGCGTTCCACTTTCCGGGCACGGGCCACGGCCAGCTTGTCGTCTTCCGACAGTTCGTCCATGCCGAGAATGGCGATAATGTCCTGCAGTTCCTTGTATTTCTGAAGGATTTCCTGCACACCGCGGGCGATGTTGTAATGGTCTTCGCCAACGATGCGCGGGTCGAGGATACGGCTCGTGGAGTCGAGCGGGTCAACAGCCGGATAGATGCCTTTTTCGGCGATCGAGCGGTTGAGAACCGTGGTCGCATCAAGGTGGGCAAACGATGTGGCAGGCGCCGGGTCGGTCAGGTCATCCGCAGGCACGTACACGGCCTGGACCGATGTGATCGACCCCTTGTTGGTCGATGTGATCCGTTCCTGCAGCATACCCATGTCGGTTGCCAGCGTCGGCTGATAACCCACAGCCGAAGGAATACGGCCGAGCAGGGCCGACACTTCGGCGCCAGCTTGCGTGAAGCGGAAGATGTTGTCGACGAAGAACAGCACGTCCTTGCCTTCTTCATCGCGGAAATATTCAGCCTGTGCGAGGCCGGTCAGGGCGACGCGGGCACGGGCGCCCGGAGGTTCGTTCATCTGGCCGTAGACCAGCGCGATGCGGCTTTCACCTTCCAGGTTGATAACCTTGGATTCGATCATCTCGTGGTAAAGGTCGTTACCTTCACGCGTCCGCTCGCCAACGCCGGCAAACACAGAATAGCCGCCGAACAGTTTCGCGATATTGTTGATCAGTTCCATGATCAGGACCGTCTTGCCAACGCCGGCACCGCCGAACAGGCCGATCTTGCCGCCCTTCACGTAGGGGCAGAGCAGGTCGATCACCTTGATGCCGGTAACGAGCACTTCGGACTCGGTCGACTGGTCGGTGAATGGAGGGGCATCTGCGTGGATCGACCGGCGCATGTCAGTATCGATCGTGCCGCGCTCGTCGATCGGCTCGCCGATGACGTTCATGATGCGGCCAAGCGTGGCCGGGCCAACCGGCACGTTGATCGAGCGACCGAGGTCAGCCACCGGATTGCCGCGAACCAGGCCCTCTGTGGAGTCCATGGCAATGGTGCGGACCGTGTTCTCGCCGAGGTGCTGGGCAACCTCGAGGACCAGGCGGTTGCCATTATTGTCGGTCTCGAGAGCGTTGAGGATGCTCGGAAGCTCGCCGTCGAACTCGACGTCGACCACGGCGCCGATGACCTGAGATACGCGGCCTTTTGCGTTTGCGGGAGTGCTCATGCGGGTCGTCTCCTTTGGAGCGGATGTCGTCTTGGGTGTTGAAACGGGGGCGGCTGCAGCCTTGACGGGCGCGGCAGCGGGTGAAGAAGATGTCTTGGCCTGGCCTGGCTTGCAGACGCCGCACGCGCGGGTGTCTTTCTGGCCGAGCGCCTTGGCGGCGGCATCGGCCTCAGCGAACGCGGCAAACGGCCCATGCCACTTGTCGTCGTCATTGGTGGCATCGCCGCCAACGCCCCCGCCATTATTGCAATAGCGGCAGTCGGACGCGTGGATACGCGCCCGCTTGCTGCCAAAGTTTTCGTAGATCCAGAAGCTCATCTTGTGTCCTACACCGCCTCTGCACCGGAGATGATCTCGATCAGCTCCTTGGTGATCTGCGCCTGGCGGGCGCGGTTATATTGCAGCGACAGGGCATCGATCATGTCGCCGGCATTGCGCGTCGCATTGTCCATCGCGGTCATGCGGCTGGCCTGCTCGCCGGCCGCGCTTTCCAGCATGGCCGACAGGATCTGCGTATTGATATAACGCGGCAGCAGCGTCTCGAGGATCTCCGTCTCCGACGGCTCGTAGCGATAGATCGCGCCCTTCAGGTCCACGGTCTCGGCATCGGCCGGCGCGGAGGCCGGAATGATCTGCTGCGCCGTCGGCACCTGGGTCAACACGTTCTTGAACTGCGAATAGATCAGGGTCGCGACGTCGAACTCGCCATCGTCGAACCGTTTGGTCAGCGAGAGGCCGAGGGCGATCGCGGATTCGGTATAATTGCCGCCTTTGACGTCTGCCAGGTCGACATGACCAACGAACATGTCGCCATATTCGCGCGACAGCTGCTCGCGGCCCTTCTTGCCGACCGTCAGGATCTTGACTGTCTTGCCTTCGGCCCGCAGCTCGCCGGCCTTCTGCTTGGCCAGCTTCACGACATAGGAGTTGAAACCGCCCGCCAGGCCGCGCTCGGCGGTCATCACGACGATCAGGTGGGTCTTGTCATCACCGGTGCCTGCGAGCAGGCGTGGCCCGCCGGCGCCGGCCGAGGCCGACAGGTTCGACAGTACCGACGCCATGCGCGAGGCATAAGGCCGCGAGGCTGTCGCGGCGTCTTGCGCGCGCTTCAGCTTCGCTGCGGCCACCATTTGCATGGCCTTCGTGATCTTCCGCGTGGATTTCACGCTGGCGATCCGGTTCTTGAGGTCCTTCAAGCTGGGCATGTCAGGCCTTCTGGTTGTTCAAACGGTGCGTCAGGACGGGCGGGATCAGGCGAATTTCGACGTGAAGTCTTCCAGCGCAGCTTTCAGCTCCGCTTCGGTCTTGTCAGACACAGCCTTCTCGTCGCGAATCGTTGCGAGCATGTCCTTCTTGGCGCCACGCAGGTGGGCCAGGAGTTCTTTCTCGTAACGGGTCACGTCATTGACGGGGACCTTGTCGATATAGCCGCGCGTACCGGCATAGATCACGCAGACCTGCTCTTCCATCAGCAGCGGCGAGTATTGCGGCTGCTTCAGCAGTTCGGTCAGGCGCGCACCACGGTTCAGCAGGCGCTGGGTGGCGACATCGAGGTCGGAACCGAATTTCGCGAAGGCGGCCATCTCGCGATACTGGGCGAGTTCACCCTTCATCGAGCCGGCAACCTTCTTCATCGCTTTGGTCTGGGCGGCAGAGCCCACACGCGACACCGAGAGGCCGACGTTCACGGCCGGGCGGATGCCCTGATAGAACAGGTCGGTTTCAAGGAATATCTGGCCGTCAGTGATCGAAATCACATTGGTCGGGATATAGGCCGACACGTCATTGGCCTGGGTTTCGATGATCGGCAGGGCCGTCAGCGAACCGGCACCGGCCGCATCACCCATCTTCGCCGCGCGCTCGAGCAGGCGCGAGTGGAGGTAGAACACGTCGCCCGGATAGGCTTCACGGCCCGGAGGACGACGCAGAAGCAGCGACATCTGGCGATACGCCACAGCCTGCTTGGACAAGTCATCATAGATGATCAGGGCGTGCATGCCATTGTCGCGGAACCATTCGCCCATCGTGCAGCCGGTGAACGGCGCAAGATACTGGAGCGGGGCCGGATCGGACGCCGTCGCCGAGACGATGATCGTATAGTCGAGCGCGCCGCGCTCTTCGAGCGTCTTGACGACTTGCGCAACCGTCGAACGCTTCTGGCCGATGGCGACATAGACGCAGAACAGCTTGTCCTTGTCGGACTTGGCCGCGTCATTGGTCTGTTTCTGGTTGAGGATCGTGTCGATGCAGACAGCGGTCTTGCCGGTCTGGCGGTCGCCGATGACGAGTTCGCGCTGGCCGCGGCCAACCGGGATCATGGCATCAATGGCCTTGATGCCGGTCATCATCGGCTCGTGCACGCCCTTGCGCGGAATAATGCCCGGCGCTTTCACGTCAACGCGGTCACGCGAAGCAACGTCCTTCAGCGGGCCCTTGCCGTCGATTGGCTCGCCCAGCGGGTCGACAACGCGGCCCAGCAGGCCCTTGCCAACCGGCGCGGACACGATCTCGCCCGAACGCTTGACCGTGTCGCCTTCCTTGATGGCGCTGTCGCTGCCGAAAATCACGACGCCGACATTGTCGCTTTCAAGGTTCAGGGCCATGCCCTTGATGCCGCCGTCAAACTCGACGAGTTCGCCGGCCTGCACGCTGTCGAGGCCGTAGATGCGGGCAATACCGTCACCGACTGAAAGCACCTGGCCGACATCGGAGACTTCGGCATCAACGCCGAAGTTTTCGATCTGGGTTTTCAGGATGCCCGAAATTTCTGCTGCGCTGATATCCATCGAGCTGACTATGCTCCCTTCATGGCGGTGTTCATGCGATCAAGTTTGGCGGCAATGCTGGCATCAACGAGTTTCGACCCGATGCGCAGCTGGATGCCGCCGATGAGCGAGGCATCAACCTCGCTTGTAAGTTCAACCTCGCCGCCAACGGCCTTGGCGAGGATCGATTCGATGCGGGCGCGCTGGTCGCCCGTCATGTCTTTTGCGGTGCGGACAACGGCGCGCTGGACGCCGCGCTGCTTCGCGTAAAGTTCGTCAAAGGCGATTTGCGCCTGCGCGATCTCGCCCGACCGGCCATTCGTCGCCATCACGCCGACGAAATTCGTCAGCAGGGCGCCAAGGCCGGACTTGGCCATGATATCGGCCAGCGAACGGACCTTTTCTTCGCGCGAGAAGGCCGGCGATTGCAGCAGGACTGTGAGGTCTTTCGAGTCCTTCGCCATGGCGACGAAGGCCTTGAAATCGCTGTGGACGTCGGCCAGCTGGCCCTTGTCCTGCGCCAGTTCGAACAATGCCCGCGCATAGCGCCGGGCAGCTTCACTCGCATGTGTTGGTGTCGATGCCGCCAAGGGTCCAGGATCCGTTGCTTGTCGGGGCGGGTAAGGCCCGGAATTATATTAAAGGAACAGCGTGCCCGACACGCGCGCCCCATTGATCTGTGCGCCGCTTAGCACCAGAAAATCACCCTGACAACACGGCCGCAGCGCCAATTTCTGCGGCGAAATGGCCATCCCTATGCCTTGGGCCGGAGGCTGCCGGAATCAGTGAGGATCAATATTCGTCTAAACCCGTGCAATTGGCAGCAATTTGCGGTGCCTGTACGGTGTCTAATTGCTCGACTCTGGCAAGGTGAAGCCCAGCCGCGCCAACCGCTCAACCATCTCCCGCTCAGCGCTGGCACTGTAAGGTATGATGTATGGCATGCTGCAGCCTGAATTGTATATCCGGTGGTCCACACCGAAAGCGCGAAAATAGAGCTGATTATCCTGCACATATTCGTCAAAATGCGGTGGGAACATTTTGGCGGCGATGATGACGTCATCCGGGATCGACTCCCTTGGAGTTGCCCAAACCACCGAATTATCGATGTCGAAACACCATTCGCTGCGCACCTCCCCGAAGTATGTTTCCACGGTTTCGACACACACGATCCCGTCACTCAGAACGTAATCTCGTGGGGCCGAGGAAACTTTTTCGGCGTGTTCTCTTGGGTTCGCAAAAGCTGTCACGTGCCCCCGAACAATCACATGTGCTTGAAGTTTTTCGGGATCAAACTGCTTCGTGATCCGGCAAGCATGACTTTGCCCCGCAAAACCGAGCGTAATCAACGAGATCAAAACGACCTTAAGCCAATTCATCACAGGCATATAAGCAATCTCCAGCCGCCCCACCCCGGATTGTGATACAATATCCTTACGGTTGAATTGGCAACACACGCACGCCGCCTACATGAACGAATACGGGTCGATATCCACCGATATCCTTACCGGGCGCGGCAGCTTCAGGCGGCCCATCCAGGCCGCCATATAGGCCGAAAGATCAATGTTTCTGGGGCTTTTGACGAGGAATCGCCGCCTGTGGCGTCCGCGCAGCACCGTGATCGGTGCCGGGGCCGGCCCGAACAGCTCGATTCCCGCCCCGTTCGGTGCTGCCAGCGATATATCGCGGCAGGCCTCCTCCACCATCTCCGCGCTCGGCGCCGAAATGATCAGGGCCGCCAGCCGCCCGAATGGCGGCAGGCCCAGTTCGGCGCGCACATCCCGCTCGATCTGCAGGAATCCATCCCGGTCCCCGTCGGCCAGCGCCATCATGGCCGGATTGTCCGGCGCATAGGTCTGCACCAGCGCCCGCCCCGGCCGTTCGGCTCGCCCGGCCCGGCCCGCCACCTGGCTCAGCAACTGGTACGTCCGCTCCCCGGCCCGCAAGTCGCCGCCCTTCATGCCCGAATCGGCATCGACCACGCCAACCAGCGTCAGGTTCGGGAAATTGTGCCCCTTGGCCACGATCTGCGTCCCGATCAGCACGTCGATCTCGCCCGCCTCCATCCGCTCGATGATGCCCTGCGTCGCCTCGCCGCCCATCGCCGTGTCCGACGAGAATATCTCGATCCGCGCCTCCGGCATCAAAACGCGCACCTCCTCGGCCACCCGTTCCACCCCGGGGCCGACCCCCATCAGCGAATCCTTCGCCCCGCAACTCGGGCAGACGGACGGCTTGGGAATCGAATAGCCGGTCACATGGCACACCAGCCGCCCGCTATAGCGGTGCTCGGTCAGCCAGTTCTCAGTGCCCGGCGTTTTCAGCCGTTCGCCGCACGCCTTGCACAGGACAAGCGGCGCATAGCCCCGCCGGTTGAGGAACAGGAGGCTCTGCTCGCCCGCCGCCAGCGTTTCCTGCATCGCGTGAATCAGGTGCGGCGACAGCCAGTGATTCTTCTCCGGCGGCGCCCTGCGCAGGTCCACCAGTTCCACGTCCGGCAACCGCGCCATACCCGGCCGTGCCGCCAGCATCAGCCGCGTGTAGCGCCCCGCCTCGGCATTCACCACCGTCTCCAGCGCGGGCGTCGCCGACGCCAGCACCACGCCCGTCCCTTCCAGCTTCGCCCGCATCACCGCCATGTCGCGCGCATGATAGGTGACGCCGTCTTCCTGCTTGTAGCTGCCATCATGTTCTTCATCGACAATGATCAGCTTCAGGTTGGCATAGGGCAGGAACAGCGCCGAGCGGGCCCCGATCACGATCCGCGCCCGGCCATGTGCCGCCTCGCGCCAGGTCCGGCGGCGTTCCTTGTCCGACAGGCCCGAATGCCACGGCGCAGGCGCCGCCCCGAACCGCTCCTCGAACCGCGACAGGATCGCCTGCGTCAGCGCAATCTCGGGCAGCATTACAAGGATCTGCGAATCCGGGTCCGCCCGCAGCGCCTCGGCAATCGCCTCGAAATACACTTCCGTCTTGCCCGAGCCCGTCACGCCATCCAGCAGGAAGGCCGCAAAGCCCCCGGCCCGCATCGCCGCCTTCAGCGCATCCGCCGCCTCGGCCTGCTCGCCGGTCAGGTCGGCCCCCGGCAGGTCCGGCTGCGGCACCGCGAATGGCGCATCCGCCGCCACCTCCTCGGCCCTCAGCGCCCCCGCACTCACCAGCCCCTTCACGACGCCGCTCGACACGCCTGCGGCCGCCGCCAGCGTCGCCGCATTCGCCGCGCCCACCTCCTCAGCCGCGTCCAGCACGCGCCGCCGCGTATCGGTCAGTTTCTTCGGCTCCTCGCCGGTCAGGTGGAATACGGTCTCCGTGGGCGAGGGCGACAGCCCGCCCCGCGCCCGCAGCGACATGCCCAGCACATGGCCCGGATGCGACACGGTGTATTTCGCCGCCCAGCCGATGAACTCGCGCATCGCCTTCGGCATGGGTGGCACGTCATAGACAGACAGGACCGGCTTCAATTCGCGCCCCGCCGCCGCGTCATCGTCCAGCAGGTCCCACACAACGCCCAGCCGCTCGGTCTGCCCCAGCGGCGCGGTGACATAGCTGCCAACGCTGACATCCATCCCGTCCGGCACCGCATAATCAAACGGTTCGGGCAGTGGCAGGACAAAGAGAATCCGGGCGACAGGCATGGGCGAATCCCTACCCCCTCACCTCTACCCTGTCGAACCCCTCACGGCACCCTGTCGCCCTATATCTGAAGATGCCTGCGCTGCCGCATTTAGCTCTCGATGGTCTCTTGCGCGCGTGCCTCACCAGCTTTTGACTGGCGGGACTTGTCATACCGCCATGACAAAATGGAAGTTGCCGCCTGCAGGCACATATTCACTGGCCGCGAAGCTCTCTCAACGAAGCCCCACCGGTTCCCCAGAACGGGCACATGAGAAAGAGTCGGCTTTGTGACGTGATCCATGACCCGCCAATCAGCCAGGGCACGCCGTGAGCTGATGAACCCGTCCTCTTTCATGTTCCACTTCGCTTTCAACGCATCATGACTGCGTTTCTGCCACGCGCGTGACCAGCGAAGCAGGAAATAGGACAGGTCACTGACCCTGACCGGATCATCGTCGGACGGAATAAGAAAGGTTATAATGGCATTCGGTTCGAACCAGATCGTTTCCCCCGCGTCTCGCGCGCGCCATGAAAAATCCAGATATTCCTTGGACACGATGTCAGGATCAAATCTCCCGATCCGGTCAAAGACACTCCTGCGCACCATGAAGCAGTGCATTTCGACACTCTGAGTCCGCCGCCTCTTGAGGTGCGGCCTGACCTGGTCAAGCGTATTGCCCTGAAGATAGAACTCTTCATTGAAGTCCTTGCGGCCGTCGTCGGTCTCGTCCAGCGTTTCGTTATTGCTCTCTTCGGGCCCCATATGGTGCACAATTGTATGGATCGGACGACCTTCACAGGTAAGGGGGGCAACGATCCCGGCATGGGTCTCGTCTGCGCATGTGACCAGGGCCTCCAGCCAGCCCCTGGAATACACAATATCGTTTTCGACAAAGACGATATACTCGGTTGAGGCATTCTCTATTCCGACATTTCGCGCTTCCGCTGGCGTCATTGCCCGATCACACGATACGTAACGGAATCCCCGCTTGCAGGACTCTTCCCGGCACCACCGCACGACACTCGCCGGCGCCCCGCCAGTGACCAGCACGAGCTCGAATGGGTAGTCTGTGTGTTCGTACAGGTTGGCGATTGACTCGCGCATGACACTGTAACGATCCCGCGTGGTAATCACGATCGTGGCACGCACGCTATTGCCCTGCGTCATACCCTGGCCTTTCGTACTGTTTGGTCCGCGTCTGCTGGTTGGTGTATTCTACTTGGAGACAGGAATTTGTCAAAAAATCCCTTGAGATTTGAACCGCTTGTGCGATCCACCAAGGAGATCGGACAGGGCGCGCATTGAAGCCCTTCCCCTTTGGTCCCATCGAAGGCATGGGCCCATGGAGGAGAGGCAGATTCCCTGAGGGGCTCGTCTCAACATCACCCACGTCCGCAGTCCCGGCGAAAGCCGGGGCTTCATGTCGCGGGTAAAGCGAACGCGTCTCTCCGCCCCCTTGTCCGACCCATATACGACCTGCGCTATACTGAGCGCCATGAGCCACCCGCCCGACTTGATCCATCACGGCCTCGAACAGGCGCGCCTCGCGCTCTGGGCGGTGATCAATATGACCAATGCCCAGCTGCGTCCGCTCACCCTGCGGCGCAGCCTGAAGCAGAAGGCCATGGGCCGGCTGAAACAGATCGAGGTGATCGTGCGGCGGCTGCTCACCCTGATGGCGCTGGCGCTGCAACTCGCCCCGGTCCGGCCACGGACGTGCCTCACCCCTGCCACCCCCGTGCCGCTCCCCGAGGGCACCCAGATCGTCACCTTCCCGGCCCCGTACCGTTTCGCCCTGTCGGGAAGGATGCAGCCGGCCGTCGACCCCGAAGCCTCCGGACTGTTTCCGGGGTCTATCCGGGCTTCCGGCCCCGTGCCCGCCGCGCCCTTCCTCGCCCGCGTCAGCGCGCTCTACAAGGTGCTCGAAGCGCCGGACCTCCACGCCAAACGCCTGGCCCGCAGCCTTGATCGCCAGCGCAAGCGCGGCGATCCAAAGCCCGTCGCCCTGCCCATGGCCAGCGCCTATCGCCTCCGCCCCGAACTCGGCATGATCGCCACAGCCCTGCCGGGCCTGCTCAATGCGGCCCTCGAAACGTGGGATAATTCAAGCTGAGTCCCCGCCTCTATCAAACAGGCATGCCGGGCACCGGGAGGTGTTTCCGGATGCGGGTGCATCTCTCCCCCGAAGATACCTGCGAAGCTGCGGAGGGAATAGCAATCGCACTGCGATTGCCCCGGAGCAGGCCCAAGCATAAGCGCTGGGCGTATCCATGGACGAATGGCGCCACGGGTGCTGGGGGAAAGGCCAGTCCATGGACCCCTGCCTTCGCAGGGGTCTGCGGTAATGGAGAATGGGATTTCCAAAGGGGCTCATCCTGAGCGAAGTCGAAGGACGAGCCCCGTGCGCCCCGCGCCCGCCCTTCGACTCCACTCACCCTGAGCGCTTCCCCCGCAACACCAGCCTGCCCCAGCGATATGCCTTGCCAGCCATTCACCCGCCCCCTACCCCTTTCGGCATGGCAAAAGACATATCCACCGGCTACGAGCCGCTCAGCTCCATCGATGCAGTCACGGAAGGGCTCGCCACCGTTGGTTATATTTCCACGCACGAGATCTCGACGGCGGTTTTTCTGGCCCATGGCCTGCGCAAGCCGATCCTGATCGAAGGCCCGGCCGGTGTCGGCAAGACCGATCTCGCCCAGTCGCTCGGCCGCTGGCTCGACCTGCCAATCCTGCGCCTGCAATGCTATGAGGGCCTCGACGAGGGCAAGGCGCTGTATGAATGGAAATACGGCAAGCAGCTGCTCTACACCCAGATTCTCAAGGAGAAACTGAACGAGCTGATCGGTTCGGCCGACAATCTCTCGACCTCGCTCGGCAAGCTCGCCTCGTTCGAAGACCTGTTCTTCTCCGAACAATTCCTCGAATCCCGCCCGCTGCTGACCGCCATGCAGCAACCGGCCGGCTCGGTCCTGCTGATCGACGAGATCGACAAGTCGGACGAGGAATTCGAGGCCTTCCTGCTGGAAGTCCTGTCGGACTACCAGGTCACCGTGCCCGAAATAGGCACGATCCGCGCCAATGTCCCGCCGCTGGTGATCCTGACCTCGAACAATGTCCGCGAGCTCGGCGATGCCCTCAAGCGCCGCTGCCTGCACCTCCATATCGGCTTCCCCGACGCCGCCCGCGAACGCCAGATTGTCCAGGCCCGCGTGCCGGATGTCTCGGACATCCTGCTCAAACAGCTGGTCAGCTTCGTCCAGGGCGTGCGCGAGACCGACGTCAAGAAACGCCCCTCCATCTCAGAAACCGTAGACTGGGCCCGCACGCTTCTCCTGATGCACACGACCGCACTCGACGAGGCTTTCGTGCGCACCACGCTCAATGTCCTGCTCAAACATGAAAGCGATATTGCCGCCGTTTCCAAGGAAATCCCCCGGCTGGTTCGCGAAGCCACCGGGCCGGACAAGGCCGGACGCACGGCCTCCGGCTATCCCGAACTCGGGTAGGGCGGAATGGAGCGCACGCTCACCAATTTCATCCGGGCGCTGCGCTCGTCCGAGGTCCGCGTCTCCACCGGCGAAGCCCTCGACGCAACCCGCGCCGTCGCCCTGATCGGCTATGGCGACCGCTCGCTGCTGAAGGATTCCCTCGGCTGCGTTCTGGCCAGGTCGACCGAGGAAAAGCAGGTCCACGACCGCCTGTTCGACCTCTACTTCTCCCACGCCGATTCCGCAGCAGACGCCGCCTCCGACGAAGCGGACGACCAGTCGGGCGAAAGCGCCTCGCAATCATCGCCGGAAGATCTCGTCGATCTTCTCCAGTCGGGCGACGAGTCGGCGATTTCAACCGCCATGGAACGCGCCGCCGAAGCCGCCGGGATCGAGGACATCCGCTTTTCGACCCAGGTCGCCTATTATGCCCAGCAGATCATCAAGCAGATGGGCGGCGAAGGCCTGCAGCAACGCCTGCTCGAAGCCCTTCAGGGCCGCGAGCCCGGCGACGAGGCCGAGGCCCAGGACCTGATCGACCTCCGCCGCGACCTGACCATGCGGGCGCGCGAACGGGCCGAACGCGCCTTCGATGTCTTCGGCGCCGGCGAAACCCAGCAATTCCGCGACGATTTCGCCGCCGAGAAACGCCTCAACGCGCTCGACCGCTACGACATGGAGCGCATGAAGGGCCTGATCGCCAAGATCGCCAAACGCCTCGCCGTCAAGCATTCGCGCCGCCGCCGCAAGCGCAATCGCGGCCAGCTCGACGTGCGCCGCACGATGCGCGCCAATGCCGGGCTCGACGGCGTGCCGTTCAACGTCATCTGGCGCCAGAAGAAGAAGGACCGCCCGAAAATCGTGGCGATCTGCGATGTCTCCGGCTCGGTCGCCCAATATGTCCGCTTCCTGCTGCTCCTGCTCTATTCGCTCGCAGACGCCGTGCCCGACATTCACGCCTTCGCCTTTTCCCACCGGCTGAAACCTGTCGACGACATTCTCGCCGACAATGAGTTCGAGGCGGCGATGGCCAGGATCATCCGCGAACTCGGCATGGGCTCGACCGATTACGGCCAGGCCTGGTCGGACCTCAAGGTCGAACATGAAAGCATCATCGACCGGCGCACCACGGTGATCGTCCTCGGCGACGGTCGCTCAAACTACGGCGACCCGCGCGCCGACCTGTTCCGCGACTTTGCCCAGCGCGCAAAAAGCATGATCTGGCTCAACCCCGAAGGCCGCTCGCAATGGGGCACCGGCGATAGCGCCATTCCGCGCTACCTGCCCTTCTGCACCCAGATGAGCCATGTCGCGACGCTGAAGGATCTGGAGCGCGCTGTCGATGAAGTGCTCAGCGCCTATGGCTGAGGCACGCCGAGCACATTGATCTGGACGAACGCGGCCATATTGATGGCAACCGTCATCCAGAACAGGTAGCGGAACGTGCCCTTGCGCGTCTTGTGGCGGAAAACCTCCTGCGCGAGGATCGCACCCGGCCAGCCGCCGACCAGGCCGAGCAACAACAGGACCGTTTCCGATATCCGCCAGCTTTTCCGGATCGCGGCGTTCTTGTCGATCCAGTAGCCGATAATGCAGCCGAGACTCGCGACGCCATAAATGATGTACCAGTTCATCGAAACCGGAATGACGCTGGCGACCGACACGACAATCCCGATGAACGCCGCGATCACCAGGAATGGCGGCAGATGACGCAAATATGATGCGGCAGGCCGTTTCTCCACCACGACGGGCTCCACGATCGGCACGGCATTTTCAGCGCGCTCGCGACCGTTCGAATCAAGGACGGCATCAAAGACATAGGCCTGGCCAATATCGAGCCGCTTGTCAGTCTTCGGCAGGCTCTTGATGTGCAGGAACACGTTCGGGCCACCGTCGTCTGGCGCGAGGAAACCGAAACCGCGGTCCGCGTACCATTCAACGAGCCGGCCTTCACGTCGCATCATCAGTTCCGTTTCCTTGTTCCACAGCCGCGGCAAGGGCCGCGCTGAGGAAGCGATCAATGTCCCCATCGAGTACACCTTGCGTGTCCGAGGTTTCAACCTCTGTACGCAGGTCCTTCACCATCTGGTAGGGCTGCAGCACATAGGATCGGATCTGGTGACCGAAGCCGATGGCGCTCTTGGACGCGTTCGCATCGGAGGCGGCATCACGGCGTTTTTGCAATTCCTGTTCATAGAGCTTCGAGCGCAGCATGCGCCAGGCCTGGTCGCGGTTCTGGTGCTGCGACCGGGAGACCTGGCAGGACACGACGATACCACTGGGCGCGTGCGTCAGGCGCACAGCGCTGTCGGTCTTGTTGATATGCTGGCCGCCAGCACCCGAGGCGCGATAAGTATCGGTGCGCACATCGGACGGATTAATCTCGATCTCGATCGTATCGTCGATCACGGGCGAGACGCTGACCGACGCAAAGCTCGTATGGCGCCGCGCCGAACTGTCGAATGGCGAGATGCGCACCAGCCGGTGCACGCCCTGTTCCGATTTCAGCCAGCCATAGGCATTCTCGCCCTTGATCTGGACCGTGGCCGACTTGATGCCCGCCTCTTCGCCCTCGCGCTCGTCGAGCTCCTCGACCTGCATGCCATGCGCATCCGCCCACCGCATGTACATGCGCCTGAGGATGTTGGCCCAGTCCTGGCTCTCTGTGCCGCCTTCGCCTGCATTGATCTGCACGAACGCATCATTCGCATCCACTTCGCCGGACAAGAGCGCCGCGAGTTCGGCTTTCTCGGCCCGTTCGGCCGCCTTGGACAAGTTGCGTTCGATATCTGCGATCATCGACGCATCACCATCGGCGAGTTCGAGCAATTCCTCCGCGTCCGCGGCTTCCTTGCGCAGCGACTCGACCATCGCGATGCCGTCGGCAAGGCGCTGGCGCTCGCGCATCATGGCCTGTGCGCCCTGCGGATCGTCCCAAAAATCGGGACGCTCGGAGAGGCTGGTCAGCTCATCAAGGCGTTTCGTGGCTGTATCCCAGTCAAAGACGCCTCCGTAGCAGGTCGGACGACTGGCGAATCTGGTCGATCAGGGATTTTATTTCAGCGGACATGTGAACAAGCCTTGTTGGGCGCAATTGCGGAATGGGAACAGCAGGGCCCGGGATAGCCGAGCAATTCCCTGCGGTCAAAAGCCTGGTCAGAAAATACCGTCGAGATTATCGTCGGCAGACTTTTCAGGCGCCTTGCGCGGCTGGCCGTCTTCCGGGACCGGCTGCTCGCCGGTGCGCGGATCGAAGGTCCCGAACGTGCCCGACCCTGAGCCGGAATTTCCGCAGGCACCCGAGATCGACAGGCAGTCATCTGTGCCGTTGAAGGCCGCCATGCCGGGCTCGGTGCCCGGACGGAACGCCTCGTCAATGATGACCGATGTACCGGGGCCGGGAAGCTCGCCGGTGCGGGCATCGATCTTCACGAGCCGCACGCCCGGGGGAATCCGGAACGGGATGGCAGGTGTGGATTCGAGCGCTTTTTCCATGAAGTCGGTGAAGATCGGCGCAGCGACGGATCCGCCGGCCTCGCCTTCACCCAAGGAACGGTTGTCGTCGAACCCGACGCGCACGCCGACCACGATGTCAGGCGAGAAGCCCATGAACACCGCGTCGCGATAATCATCGGTCGTACCGGTCTTGCCGGCCAGCGGCTTGCCGACCCGCAGGGCCCGGCGGCCGGTCCCGCGCTCGACCACGCCTTCCAGCATATGGGTGATCTGGTAGGCGATGATCGGGTCGAGCACTTGATCGCGATTGTCGGGCAATTCCGGCGGCGCCTGCCCGTTCCACTCTTCCGCCTCGCAACCATCACAGGCGCGTTCATCATGGCGGAACAGGGTCCGTCCATGACGGTCCTGCACGCGGTCGAGCAGCGTCGGGGTCACCATCTTGCCGCCATTCACGAAAGCGGCGTAACCGCGCGCCAGATTGATCAGGTAGACATCGCCTGCACCAAGGGACATGGCCGAGTAAGGCGGCAGCTTGTCATAGACACCGAGACGCTCTGACAATTCGGAGACGGCTTCCATGCCGATATCCTGGGCGACGCGCGCGGTGACCTGGTTGAGCGATTTCTCCAGCGCGATGCGCAGGGTGACCATGCCGTAGGAGCGGCCTTCGGTATAGTTGGCCGGACGCCAATAGTCGCCGGTCGAAACATCGAACGATACGAACGGCGCGTCCAGCATCCGGGTCGCCGGCGTGTAACCCTTCTCGAGCGCTGCGGCATAAACGAAGGGCTTGAAGCTCGAGCCGGGCTGGCGCTTCGACTGGGTGACGCGGTTATAGTTGCTCTTGAAGAAGGAATAGCCGCCCTGCATCGCCAGTATCCGGCCCGTGTGCGGGTCGATTGCGATCAGCGATCCATCGACCTCCGGCACCTGGCGCAGCGTGGCGTTGCCGACAGGCAGGAACATGGATTGCGCAACAGGCTTGGCAATCGGGTTGCCTTCCTCGTCGAGCTCCGGCGTCTCGGGGTCTGGCGCGCCGGTCTCCCTCGCATTCAGGACCTGGCGCTTCAATTCGGCGAGAACGACATAGCCGACCTGCAGGCCGGGCTTGCCGACCTCCGGGTCGAACGTCTTGGCCCATTCGAGTTCTTCCGCCGGCAGCTTGATCTTGGCGCCATCGGTCAAGAGAAGCTCGGCGCCCTTGGAATTGATCGAGGTTACGAGGCCCGCTTCCCATGTGCCATAGCCGCCGGGCAGGTCGACGGCATTCAGCGCTTCGAGCATGCCATCACCAATCGGCAGTGTTGCAACGGGTCCGCGATAGCCGTGGCGCCGGTCATAGGCGACAAGGCCATCCTGCAGGGCTTGCTGGGCGGCCAGCTGCATGCGCGTATCAATCGTCGAACGGATCGACAATCCGCCCTGCTCCAGCGCTTCCTCGCCATAGGTCTTGATCAGGTCGCGGCGCAGTTCCTGCACGAAATAGGTGGCGGCCGCATATTCCGGGCCACGCAGGCGCTTCGTCGTGGTCAGCGGCATGGCGATGGCCTCATCGGCCTGCTCCCGCGTGATATACCCGTCCTCGACCATGCGGTTGAGGACATAGTTGCGACGGAAGAGCAGCTTTTCCGGATTGGTGTACGGGTTTACTGCCGAGGGCGCTTTGGCCAGCGATGCCAGCACAGCGGCTTCCGAGATATTCAGTTCGGGCAGGGACTTGTTGAAATAGTTGAGCGCAGCCGAGCCGACGCCATAGGAGCGTCCGCCGAGATAGATTTCGTTGAGATAGAGTTCCAGGATCTGGCCCTTCGTGAACTCTTTCTCCATGCGTTGGGCAACAATCGCTTCCTTGGCCTTGCGCTTGAGGTTCTGGTCGCGGGTCAGCAGCATGTTCTTGGCGACTTGCTGCGTGATCGTCGATCCGCCCTGCAGCCCGCCCGATCCTGTCACCTTGTTCTTGGCCGAATTCACGGCGCCGCGCGTGATGCCGACATAATCGAGCCCGTCATGCGTGAAGAAGTTCTTGTCTTCTGCCGCCACGAACGCGTCGATGACGTGCTTGGGGATCGACTCGTAGGGCACGAACACGCGGTGCTCGTCGGCAAATTCGGCAATCAGCGTCCCGTCGCCCGCATGAACCCGCGACGTGATCGGCGGTTCATATTGTTTCAGCTTGGAAATACTCGGCACATCCCGGCCCAGCGCGGCAAAATACAGCCAGAGCGCTATGAAGCCGATAACCGCCAGGATGAAACCGGCAATGACAGACCATTTTGCCACCGGCCAAACCCAGGCCGGAATGCGGCGTTTCTCATAGGCGTCAGCCATGTGCTCGTCCTGTTACAAGGGCCAGCGAGTTCTGGCATCAAGCGCCGGAATCGCATTCGTTTCCGGCGATACTAAGGCGCGTTGGCGGCGCATTAAAGAGCCCAGTGTCAGATATCCTGCCGATCGACTTCGCCGTCGGTCAGCGAAACATCGGGCAATGGGCGCTTCTCGGGCGCCGGTGCGGACAGGCCCGAGGCGAGTTTCTCTTCCAGCTTGCGGCGCTCCACAGCGGGCGGGCGATTGTCGAGAGCATATTGCCAGGCCTCGCGCGCGTCATCCTTCATGTCGAGATACCAATAGATATCGCCGAGATGGTTCTCGATCTCCCAGTGCCGGTGCGGCTGCAATTCCTTGCGCGAGGATTCCACCAGGCGGCGCGCCGCTTTCAGGTCGCCCATCTTGAACAAGGCCCAGCCGAACGAGTCGGAAATATAGGGATCATGCTGCGCCAGCGCCTTGGCGCGGGCGAGGATGCGGTAGCCTTCGTCATACTTGTCCGTATGGATAATGAGGAAATAGCCCAGCGAATTCAGCGTATAGGGATCATTCGGACGCGCCAGCCGCTCGGTGCGCAGCAAGATGATCGCGTCGTTGATCTTGCCTGCCTTTCCCCATGCATCTGCCAGCGCAAGGCGCCGGTCATGCGTGTCGTCGAGTTCGCGGGCCTGTTCAGCGTTCGCGGCCGCCTTCTCGTAATTGCCGAACTGACCGTAGATCTCGGCCGCGAGCCCGTGCGCCGCCGCCCTTTCCGCAGGCCCCTCGGCCGACTCGAGCAGGTCGTCGAGCAAGTCTCCCGCGGCAGATTCATCATCAAGCAATGTGCGCAACTGGAGAGCGCCGTATAGCGTTTGCAGCCGGTTCTCATTGTCGGACAGCGCGATCGCCCGGTCGATGGCCGCCCGGGCCGCATCCTCCTGCCCTGCCATGAGCAGGGCCTGGCCAGCTGCGATTTCCAGCGGCGCCGTCGACTTCGGTCCCACCAGGGCAACGTGCGCGGCGGATTCGTAAAGCGCGTTTTCGTAGAAATCATCCACGATCGATGTGCGTAGGCCCTCATCTTCGGGATAGACAAGCAGGGCGACCTGATCGAGCGCCGAGCGCTGGTCGTCGAACCCGTCCGGGCGCCCGCCCATCATGATCTTGCGGATGATCCGCTGCTCCTGCATGGCCCGCGACACATCGGCCAGCGACTGCGCGAAAGCGGCCCGCACGGTGAGCGGCTCATTCCTGAGATTCTTGCCCGTCTCGAGACTGTCGAGTGCCGCGGCATAGCTAATGGCCTCTTCGGGTTCGGCATCGGCGAGGCGCTGGTACGCGGCCTTCGCTTCATCAATGCGGCCGAGCCGCTGCAGCAACAGGGCATGTCGCGAGACCACGGTTTTCACGTGCGAGTAGAGCAGCCCTTTGGGATCGAACTGGTGCTCGGGCGCCTCGATCTTCGACGGCGTCAGGGACTCGTAAACCGCCAGCGCCTGTTCCGGCCGGCCAACAGCTTCCAGCATAGCGGCCAGCGACAGGTCGCCGGTCAGTCCGGGCATGCCGGAAGACGTGCCCCGATGCCGCTCGATGGCTGCATCGGCCTGGCCATCCATCACGAGGAACCATGCGTCAAGATAGCCATACAGCCGCGACTGGCTCGTGGTCTCGTCAGCGCCATCCTGGATATCCAGGATCACCCGGGCACCTGCGGTGTCGCCAGCTGCCGCACGGTCGATGGCAAGGAAGGCATTGAATAGCGGATTGGACTCCTTGTCTTCCGGGGCCAGTCCCTGCGTCATCAACAGGAACGCCGCCATGTCGCCAGCCTTCACCGCGTCAATCGGCGCCGGATAGGCGGAAATGCCCACGGGCTTTCCATTCACGCCGATCACGGCCGTCGACCGGGCGGCCGCCGACAGACCGGCCGCCTCGTAGGCCGAATCCGTCGCGTCAACGATCTGGGCGGGTTCGGTTGAGGCACAGCCTGCAAGCGAAAGGACGATGGATAAGGCAGAGGCGGCTAAGACTGGCTTGAAGCGCATGAGCGTCAGGTTTCTCCGTTTCGCAAGTGCGAAGAATGAAGCAGTCCCGTGAGGCGAGAACAAGGCCCCAGATGGTAAAAGCGCGGACAGGTTGCCCTGCCCGCGCTTTTGTCACGCTAAAGTGCTGGCAAACCTACATATTCGGATAGGCCGGGCCGCCGCCGCCTTCGGGAACGGTCCAGTTGATGTTCTGGTTCGGATCCTTGATGTCGCACGTCTTGCAGTGGATGCAGTTCTGCGCGTTGATCTGGAACTTCAGTTCGCCGCCCTCTTCGATCCATTCATACACGCCCGCCGGGCAGTAGCGCGCCGAAGGCCCGGCATAGACGTCATGCTCGGACGATTTCTGCAGGGCCATATCCAGTACTTTCAGGTGAACCGGCTGGTCCTCGCCATGGAAGGTGTTGGTGAAGGACACATTGGTCAGCTTGTCGAAGCTGAGCACGCCGTCCGGTTTCGGATAGGTGATCGGCGTGTAGTCCTTGGCCGGCTTCAGCGAGGCCGCATCCGTCTTGCCGTGCTTCAGGGTCGGCAGGAAGCCGAAGCCGAGCAGCGAGCGCATCCACATGTCGGGCACGCCGATCATGGCGCCGATCATCGTGCCGAAGCGCGACATCAGCGGCTTCATGTTGCGCACGGTCGACAGGTCCTTCTGCACCCAGCTGGCATGCATCGCATCGTCATACTCGGTCATCTCGTCGCCGGACCGGCCCGCCTTGATCGCTTCGAACGCCGCTTCGGCGCCGAGCATGCCGGTCTTCATGGCATTGTGCGTGCCCTTGATGCGCGGCAGGTTCACGAACCCGGCACAGCAGCCGATCAGCGCGCCGCCCGGGAAGCTCAGCTTTGGAATGGATTGCAGGCCGCCAGATGTGATCGCACGGGCACCATAGGCGACGCGCTTGCCGCCTTCGAGATAGCGCTTGATGTCGGGATGGTGCTTGTAACGCTGGAATTCCTCGTAAGGCGCGAGATAGGGATTCTTGTAGTTCAGGTGGACGACGTAGCCGACCGAAACGAAGGGTTCGCCATTGTCGCGGAAGTGATACAGGAAGCCGCCGCCATTGCCGTCCTTGTCCTGGACCGGCCAGCCGAACGAGTGCTGCACCAGGCCATCGACAAAAATCTCTTCCGGCACGGACCAGACTTCCTTCAGGCCGATGCCGAATTTCTGCGGGTCGCAATCGGCCTGCAAGTCGTACTTGTTCATGATCTGCTTGGTCAGCGAGCCGCGCGCGCCTTCCGCGAACAGGACATATTTGCCGAGCAGTTCCATGCCGGGCTCGTAGTCGGGCTTCTTCTGGCCGTCGGCCCCGATGCCCATGACCCCGGCAACGACGCCGCGCACTTCGCCATTGTCGCCATAGACCACGTCGGATGCGGCAAAGCCCGGATAGATTTCCACGCCCAGCGCTTCGGCCTCGCGGCCAAGCCAGCGGCAGACATTCGCCAGCGACCCGGCATAGCAGCCATGATTGCTCATCAGCGGCGGGAAAGGCAGCCAGCCGAGCTCCGCCGAGCCGCTCTCGCCGAGCAGCTTGTAGCGGTCGATCTTGACTTCGGTCTTCAGCGGGCAATCGCTATTGTTGCGCCAGTCGGGCAGCAATTCGTCCAGCGCCTTCGGGTCGAGCACGATGCCCGACAGGATGTGCGCGCCGATTTCGCCGCCCTTTTCCAGCACGACGACCGACAGGTCCTCGCCAGCATCATTGGCAACCTGTTTGAACCGGATCGCTGCCGACAGGCCAGCCGGGCCACCGCCGACGATGACCACATCATATTCCATCGACTCGCGCTGCGGGGCGTCATCGGCCATTGGTAACTCCTCATTTTGGCGTGTAGGATAACGCCGTATATTTCAAACACTAAGCAATTACAGCCTGTTTCAGGAAGGTCCAGAGCGCCGCAATGCCAAACCCCGCGTCAAGTGAGGCCCTTCAGGCCCTGACCGACTGGTGGCAGGACATGGGCGTTGAAGTGGATTCCGCCCGAATCGACGCGCTCATGCGGGAAATGAAGGCGGCGGCGCCCGCCCCGAATGTGATCGGCGCAGCTGCAAAAACCGCTCCCAAAACCGCGTCGCACCGTGGCCGCGGCCCCATCGACTGGGTCGCGGAAGCCACCAAGGCAGCCGCCGCATGCGATTCGCTCGAGACCCTGAAAGCCGCCATCGAGGCGTTCGAGGGCTGCCCGCTGAAGGCCGCCTGCGAACACAGTGTCGTCTATGATGGCGTGCCGGGCGCCGACCTGATGGTCATCGGCGAAGGCCCCGGCGCTGAAGAGGACCGGCAAGGCCTGCCCTTCGTCGGCAAGGCGGGCCAATTGCTCGACCGAATGCTGGCGGCCATCGGGCGCTCGCGCACAGAGAACACGTTCATCACCAACGTGAATTACTGGCGCCCGCCCGGCAACCGGAACCCGGACGCGGAAGAGCTGGACGTCTGCCGCCCCTTCGTCGACCGGATGGTCGAGCTGGGGAAACCGAAACTGATCATCGCGGCGGGCGGCGTGCCGGCCAAGGCCCTGCTGGGCGGCGCCGACGGCATCATGAAAATTCGCGGCACCGAACACGTCTTCACCACGCCCGGGGGCGCCTCAGTGCCCCTGATCCCGATCCTGCACCCGGCCTACCTTCTCCGCCGCCCGCAAGACAAGAGCCGCGCCTGGCGCGACTTGTTGCTGGTGGAGCAAAGGCTCGGCGAACTCACATGAGTGAGCAAGACGACGAAAGGCTTCCCAACTTTGCCCAGATGATCGGTCTGGGCATTTTTGCGGTCCTGATGGGGTCAATCGTGGCCGCGCCAACATACGCAGTGCTGCATTTCACTTTTAGACTTGGTGTGCCTCTATCCGCGACACTGGCATTCTTAGCAGGCGCCGCTTCCCTGTTTTTGACCATCAAGTCGGAATGGGGCGGATGGATTGTCGACATCATTGCGGGAGCGTTGGCAATGGTATTCAGATGGATGTAAGGCCGAGAAGCGGACTGACCTATTCCTCCAGTTCGGCTTCAGCCTTGTCGTCGACCAGGCTGCGTTCTTTCTTCTTGCGCGTGTCGAAAGTCGCGGCGATCTCGCCCGATGAATCCGCACCCAGCACCTTGCGCGCCGTTTCGAATATCTCGTTCTCTTCTTCGTCGATATGGTGCTCGTAGCGGTCGCGCATCGTCTTGAACCGCGCCAGCCAGCCGGGCGAACTGAAGTCCATGCCTTCGATATCCTGGATCATCTCGTCGAGTTCATGGTGCTCGGAAACCGAGTGCCGCGCCTTTGGCTGGCCCTTCGATGCCTCCATGAGCGGCGCATAGAACGCCTCTTCTTCAGCCGCGGCATGCGCGCCGACATCATAATAGAAACGGCGCCACAGCTCGCGCCGGTCTCTGCTGTCGCCGGACGTTTCGGCAAGATTGGCCAGCAGCTCGCGGTGGGTGTCATGGTCTGACTTCAGGCGATCATAGATGGTCGTCATGTGGGAGTTCCTTGTGCAAGTTGGGTTGCAGATGGAACGCGGCTGCCCGCAGAGAGTTCCTGAGATCACAAGCGCCTGTTAGGGAATGTCCATGCCCGCTCCTCTCTCGATCATTATACCCACCCTGAACGCGGCGGCCGACCTGCCTCTATGCCTCGAAAGCCTGATGCCGGGCCTCGAGTCCGGCCTCATCCGCGAGGTGATCGTGTCGGACGGCGTCTCCGAAGACGAGACCGCTGCCATCGCCGAAGCCGCTGGCGCCACTTTCCTGACCGCCGCCAAGGGCCGCGGGCGCCAGCTCGTCGCCGGGGCGGAGGCGGCCCGCGGCGACTGGTTCCTGTTCCTGCATGCCGACACGGCGCTCTCGCGCGAATGGGCCGAACGCGTCGCCGACCATATCCGCGACCGGCCAGGCAAGGCGGCTGTCTTCCGGCTCAAATACCGCTCTGACGACAGGGGCGCGCGCTGGCTGGAAACCCGCGCCAATCGCCGGGCCCGCTGGCTCGGCCTGCCCTATGGCGACCAGGGCCTGCTGATCTCCCGGAAACTCTATCACCACATTGGCGGATACCCCGACGTGCGCCTGATGGAAGACGTCATGATTGTCCGCGCTGTCGGCAAGGACAAATTGGCCTTCCTCGACGCCGATGCGCGAACCTCTGCCGTGAAATATGAACGCGACGGCTGGCGCAAGCGGGCGTGGAAGAATGCCTGGATGCTGGCGCGTTTCCTGCTCGGCACCAGCCCGGACAAGCTGGCCAAGGACTATACCTAGTCCTCTTCCCAGAATGCCGCGGACCGGAAATCCGCGCTATGAACGGTGATCAGGTATTGCTTGAACGCGGCCAGGTCGGTCACCCGGCAAGCATAGCTGTCCGCCCGCTCGATGCCGAACGCTTCAAGCGTCCCGTCAGGCGCGTCATTGCACGATGGCATCGCAAACTCATAAGTTGGCACATGGGTTTGCGCGTTGATCCGCTGGTGGGCGACAAGGTACTGGTAGCTCACGTCCGGATCATCATTATCGTCATCGCGCATTTCGGCTTCGGCGAGGTAGATCGGATTGTCTTCATTCGCGATCAGGACCTGGAAGCGGACGAAAAGCGGCTTGTCGTCTTCATCCTCCGGCGGCGAAATCTCGTACACGCCATCCTTATCCGCCATCACGATGCGGCAATCGTCCGCAAGGCAGAGCACGACGCCATTATACGGTAATGTGACTTGCTCGCCGGGCGGGATCAACGGCACCTCGCTGTAGAAGCAGGCGGACAGCGTGATCAGTCCGATCAGGGCCGCAAGAATCCGGGGCGGTAACATGGCATGTCTCCCTTGATTAATTTGAAGCTTTCCTCTGATTGAGGTCAAAAGTAAGGCCATGGAATGAAAAAAGCGACCGTCCTCATCTATGCCAAGCCGCCGCGCATGGGCCTCGCCAAGACGCGGCTGGTAAAGGGGCTGGGCCAGACCGAAGCGCGGCGGATCGCCCATTTCACACTGTCTCGAACGATGCGGGCGGCCTTGTCTGGACCGTGGACACCCATCCTCTATACGACACCCGACCGCGCGCTGGCTGAAAGCCTTGGCGGCATCTGGCCGGCGCATCTTGTCCGGCGCAGCCAGAGCTCAGGCGGCCTGACTGAACGCCTGGAACGCGGTCTCACTGAAGCCCCACCTGGTCCCGTCCTGTTCATCGGCGCCGACGCGCCGGATGTGACGCCCGCCCTGCTTCGCGCCGCGATCCGTTCCCTGCAGCGCCATGACGCCGTCTTCGGCCCGGCGCGCGATGGCGGCTTCTGGCTGTTCGGCCTCAACAAGGGACCGCGCACAAGATCGCCCTTCGGCAAGGCAAGATGGTCAGGCCCCCATGCGATGGCAGACGTGCGGCACAACCTGCCTGCAGCCGCGAGGGTCGCCGTGCTGCCTTCGCTGATCGACATTGACGAGGCGGACGACTGGCGAGAGTGGCGGGCCGCTCGCCATGAAGTGAGGGGCTGAGCCCCTTTCCCGACGCATTCACAGGTTCTGTCTGAAACCCCGAATATTGTTCTTGTTTTGTTCTTTATCTTATGGGCACATGAAAACCATGAGAACCGGACAGAAACTGACGCCCACAGGGCGTGTCACACTGCTGGATACCCGGCAAGCGGCCGAGCGCCTTGAGCAGCGCGGGCGCGGCGCGGTATCCAACCAGACCGGCCGCTACGAACCCGAGACACGGCACGCCTTTGATGATGGCTGGGACGGGCTGGAGGCGCCACCGTCACGCCTCAAGACCGAACTGACGAAAGAGACAGCCCGGACGATCATCACGTTCAACAAGTCGCCCGACATTTCGTTTGACCGATCAATCAATCCCTATCGCGGCTGCGAGCATGGCTGCATCTATTGCTTCGCCCGGCCCAGTCACGCCTATGGCGGACTTTCGGCGGGGCTCGATTTCGAAAGCAAGCTCTACATCAAGTCCAATGCGGTCGAACTCCTGCAACGCGAACTGTCACGTCCCGGCTATATGCCCCGCCCGATCGCGCTGGGCGTGAACACGGATGCCTACCAGCCGACTGATCGCGACACGGGCATCACGCGTGAATTGCTGGAAGTCCTGGCCGCGCACAATCACCCGGTCAGCCTTCTGACCAAGTCCTCCCTGATCGAGCGCGACATCGATATTATCGGCCCGATGGCCGAAAAGGGCCTCGCCAAGGTCGGCATTTCGATCACGACGCTCGACCGCACGCTGGCGCGGAAGATGGAACCGCGCGCGGCAACCCCGGCGAGGCGCCTGCAGGCCATGCGCGCGCTGGCAGATGCCGGTGTCCCCGTCACGGTGATGACGGCGCCGGTCATCCCCGGCCTCACCGATCACGAGATCGAATCCCTGCTGGACGCCGCCGCCGCGCACGGCGCCACCGGTGCGGGCTATGTGCTTCTTCGCCTGCCGCACGAGATCAAGGACCTGTTCCACGAATGGCTGGTCGCGCATGTGCCCGACCGGGCTGCGAAAGTGATCAACACGATCCGCGAAATGCGCCGCGGCCAGGACTATGATGCCCGCTGGTTCGAACGCGGAACCGGGCGCGGGCCAATTGCACAAATGATCGGCCAGCGATTTGCACGTGAGACAAAGCGACTCGGACTGGATAGTCCGCGCCCCGACTTGCGGACCGATCTGTTCCGCCCGCTCGAAACGCCAGATGGTCAGTTATTGCTGGGATTCTGACAGGCCCCACACAGGAAATTCAGAAAAACATCCACAAGGTTATCCACAGGCGTTCAAATCGGTTAGTTTCGATACCGAAACGAACACGACTGATTCGGCTCCGCAACTATTAGGGTTTCAGAAACCGGCGTCCGTCACTGATTCGGCTTCACGAAACATGCGTTGCTTAAACGGGGCTGGCAAAATGGAATTGAAAAGAAATACGATCATGCAGGGCGACTGCATCGATATCCTGCGGCGCCTGCCCGACCAGTCTGTCGATCTGGTTTTTGCCGACCCACCTTATAACCTCCAGCTTGGCGGCGGGCTGACACGCCCGGACCAGTCTGTCGTCGACGGAGTCGATGATGAATGGGACAAGTTCGACAGCTTCGACGCCTATGACCTGTTTACCCATGACTGGATGCAGGAATGCCGCCGCGTCCTGAAGGATGATGGTGCGATCTGGGTGATCGGCTCCTACCACAACATTTTTCGCGTCGGCACCGTGCTGCAAGATCAGGGCTTCTGGATCCAGAATGACGTGATCTGGCTGAAGTCGAACCCGATGCCGAACTTCAAGGGCACCCGCTTCCAGAACGCCCACGAAACCCTCATCTGGGCCGGCAAGTCTGAAGCCTCGAAGGTCACGTTCAACTATGACGCCCTGAAAGTCTTCAACGAAGACAAGCAGATGCGCTCCGATTGGGTCATTCCGCTCTGCACTGGCGGCGAACGCCTGAAGGACGAGGCCGGCAAGAAGGCCCATCCAACGCAAAAGCCTGAAAGCCTCCTTTCGCGCGTCCTGCTGGCGACCACCAATCCCGGGGATGTTGTCCTCGACCCGTTCTCCGGTACCGGCACCACGGCCGCCGCCGCCAAACGCCTCGGCCGAGACTTTGTCGGCATCGAACGCGATCCTGACTATATCCGCCTGTCGCGCGCCCGCATTGCAGCCATCACGCCGATTGAAGGCGAAATGCTGGAAACCGAGCGCAGCAAGAAGTCCCTGCCCCGCGTCCCCTTCGGTGCCCTGATCGACAATGGCTGGCTGAAGCCCGGCGATCGCCTGTTTTCGCCGCAGCGCCGTTTCCAGGCCCGCATCCGCGTCGACGGCTCGCTGACCACTGGCGCCGTATCCGGCTCGATCCACCGTCTCGGTGCCCATGTCCAGCAGGCACCGGCCTGCAATGGCTGGACCTATTGGCACTTCGAGACCGACAAGCGCGACCTCGCACCGATTGACCTGCTGCGCCGCCGCTATCGCGACGAGATGGGCATGAACTAGGTCTCAGCCATGGCAAGGCGAAACGCCTTGGCAAAGACGGTCGGCAATCCCTCAACGTCCCGGATGGGTGTCCACACCCCGTCCGGGCGTTTTCCGTTCAAGGCCGCGCGCTTCACGCTCAGCGTGAGGGCAAAATGGGTAAACACGTGACGAACGTCGCCGACATCCTGCCAGTCGGCCTCGGCCGGCGGGGCCGCTTCGGGGATTCCCATCTTGGGCCAATCGGTACTCGGCAGCGCCAGCATCCCGCCGAGCAGGCCCTTGTCGGGGCGTCGCACAAGCAGGACCTCGTCGCCATCTACCAGGGCATAGGCACACCCTTGCCGCACCCTTGCCACCCCCTTGGCAGGCTTCGAAGGATACCGTTCCGCCGCCCCTTCCGCATACGCCGCGCACAGGTCTGACAGGGGGCAGATGAGGCAATTCGGGCGGGTCGGCGTGCAGACCGTCGCGCCGAGATCCATCAGCGCTTCGGCAAATTCGCCGGGCCTTTCCTCGGGCACAAGTGCACGAACAGACTTTGCGATCACCTTCTTTTCCGCCTGCCATTCGCCCTTCAGGGCCAGCAGGCGCGCAAACACGCGATCCACATTGCCGTCGACAGCTGCAGCCTGCTGGTCGAAAGCAATCGCCGCGATGGCCCCCGCCGTATAGGGGCCGATTCCGGGCAGTTTCACGAGTTCCGCTTCGGTCTCCGGAAACCCGCCCAATGCCACCACTTCGCGCGCGCATTTCAGCAGGTTCCGCGCCCGTGCATAGTAACCAAGCCCCGCCCAGGCCGCCATCACCTCGTCATCACGAGAATTTGCAAGCGCCCCCACATCCGGCCAGCGCTGCGTGAATGTATGGAAATACGGCGTCCCATGCGGGATCGTCGTCTGCTGCAGCATGATCTCGGATAGCCATATCCTGTAAGGATCAGGACGTTTTCCGGCAGCGCGACCGGCTGGCGAAATGCGCCATGGCAAGTCGCGCGCATGCCGGTCGTACCAGGCCAGAAGCCGCGCCGGGAGTGCGCCGAGATTCACCTTGCTGGCCACGTTCGCCTTTTCCTTGCCACCAAGCCGTGCTTGTCTTGGGGAATGGTCACAAGATCAACCCTCGACCCGATTGAAGAGGCGCGCGCGCGTGTGCGGCTGCGGTACCAGCGGGCCCGCAAGGTGCATCCGGGGATGCCACAAATCGGCCTCGCCGCCGAACGGCTGGGCCGCAAGGTGGGCGCCAAGAAACTGCCTGCTGTGCAGGTGTTGCAGCGGCGCTGGCGGGAGATCGTCGGCGAGAAGCTCTATCCCTTCTGCCGGCCTGAAAAGATCACCGGCGGCAAGGATGGCCGGGTCCTGACTTTACGGGTCATCCCGCAGGCCGCGCCGATCGTGCAGCATCAGGTCGAGACGATTCGCCAGCGCGTGTCCGTCTCGGCTGGCGGCGACATCATTGCCATCAAGATCGTCCAGGGCGCGCTCAATACCAGCGAGCCAATCAAGCCGCGGCGCAAGGCGCCACCCCTGACGGCGGCCCAGCGGCGGCAACTGGAAGACAGCGTTTCCCGTATCGAAAATTCGGCCCTGCGTGCAGCGATTGTTGCGCTCGGGGCAGCTGTGCTAACAGCAGACGACTCGCCTGCTTCACCCGTACCGGACGCTGGTCCGATCAAATAATCCCTGTCCCTGAAGGCTCTTCCCCATGGCTCTCGCATTCCGTCCGTCTGCCCTCGTCTCGGTCCTCGCACTCGTGATCGCCGCCTGCGGCAATGCGACGGGCGACGATACCACGCTCGCCCCGGCTGAAGTCACAGCACCTGCCGTCCTCGGCCACGCCAAGGGCGCTGAAGACGCGCCACTGACAATTATTGAATATGCCTCACCGACCTGCTCACATTGCAAGCACTTCCACGATGACATCATGCCAACCGTCGAAGGGAAGTTCATCTCAACCGGCAAAGTGAAGTTCATTTTCCGCGAATACCCGCTGAATGATATCGACGTCGCGGCCTATGCGATGGCCAATTGCGCTGGCGAGGACAAGTTCTTCGGCGTGCTGGACGACCTGTTCGCGCACCAGGATGATGTGTTCGAGGCCTCAAAGACCGGAACGATCAAGCAGGTTTTCATTGATATTGCGCTCCGGCACGGCATCGCAGATGAAGCTGCCTTTGATGCCTGCATCGCCAACCGGCCGATCCGCCAGCGCATTGCAGACACGATAATGACGGGTGATGCATTCGGTGTGAAGGCGACGCCGACATTCATCGTCAACGGCACCGTCAAGCCTGCAGATGGCGACGTGCGCAGCCCCGAAGCCTTTGAAGCGTATCTGAACGGAGAGCTGCAAAAGGTTGCAGAATAGACCGCCACTCACCGTATTAACGATTTGGCAACCAAGACGACTCAATTCTTAACGCGAAGGTTATGATGATGGAACGCATCTCCAGACGAACTGCTGTGGCCGCCATTTCGGCGCTGGCGCTTGTTGCCTGTGGCAATAATGAGAATGACAACAGCGCGGCACCCGGCAAGGGCGGTGCCGATCCTGCGGCCTTCGGTCATGTCATCGGCTCGGCTGACGCACCGGTCACGGTCATCGAATATGCATCCCCCACCTGTCCGGCGTGCAAATACTTCCACGATACGGTCCTGCCTGAAATCGAGGAAAAATACGTCTCAACAGGCAAGGTGCGCTTCATCTACCGCGAATACCCCGTCCACGAGATCGATGTTCCTGTCTATGCGATGGCGCTGTGCACCGGCGACGCCAACTTTTTCAATGTTCTGGACGATTTGTTCGAGCATCAGTCCGGAATCACGGATGCTGCAAGCAATGGTGTCTTGAGGGCTGCGCTCCTCGCCATCGGTCAACGCCACGGCATAGCCGACGAGGCAGCGTTTGATGCCTGCATGGCAGACGAGGCGATCCGAAAGCGTTTGAAAGCAACCTATCACGAAGCCCAGAAGAACGGTGTCGACAGTACGCCGACCTTCGATTTTAACGGTGAAATGTCCCGATTCGAAGGCGATATCCGCGATGTCGAGGGCTTCTCGGCAAAGCTCGACACGCTTCTCGCCAACGCAGCAGGACAATAAGGATATGAGGCTGGCATGCAGATAACAGAACTCCGCATCGCCGGCTTCAAGTCGTTCGTCGACCCGCAAACCGTTCCCGTCGAACCTGGCCTGACGGGCATCGTGGGCCCGAATGGCTGCGGCAAGTCGAACCTGCTCGAGGCGCTACGCTGGGCCATGGGCGCAAGCTCGGCCAAGGCCATGCGCGGCGGCGAAATGGACGACCTGATCTTCTCGGGCGCTCAGGGCCGTCCGGCGCGCGAAACCGCGGAAGTGACGCTGGTTCTGGACAATTCCCAACGCACGGCGCCGCCGGAATTCAACTCGTCCGACACGCTGGAAATCGTGCGCAAGCTGCGGCGTGGCGCGGGCACATCGTACAAGCTGAATGGCCGGACCGTTCGCGGCAAGGACATCCAGCTCCTGTTCGCCGACGCGTCGACAGGCGCCAACTCACCTGCCCTCGTGCGCCAGGGCCAGATTTCGGAACTGATCGGCTCGAAGCCGCAGAACCGCCGCCGTATCCTTGAAGAGGCCGCCGGCATCGCCGGGCTCAATACTCGCCGCCACGAAGCGGAATTGAAACTCAATGGCGCCGAGACCAATCTAGAACGCCTCACGGAAGTCTCCGCCGAGGTCGAACGACAGCTTGCCAGCCTCAAGCGCCAGGCTGGCAAGGCGCGAAAGTACCGCCGCCTGTCTGACGAGATCCAGGCGCTCGACGCCCTCATCGCGCACCTGCGCTGGAGCGAAGCCAAACTCGCCTGCGACATTGCCCGCGAAAAACTGGAAGAGACGCGCCGCGCCGTTGAAGACCTGACACGTCAGGATGCGGTCTGCGAACGCCAACGCATCGAAGCTGGCGAAGGCCTCGGGCCGCTGCGCGAAGCCGAAAGCGTTGCGTCCGCCAAGCTCGGCCAGGCCCGCATCGCACTGGCCCGTCTTGAAACCGAGCGCAAGGTCGCCGCCGACGCGCATGCGCGCCTCGAAGCAGAAGCGACCCGCCTCGTCGAAGACCTTGAGCGCGAGCAGGCTGCCAAGACCGAAGCGGAAGCGGCGACAGAGAACGCCCGCCACGAATTGTCGGCCCTTCCGGTGATGGACGAAGCCCGGAACGACGAAATCGAAGCGGAAATCCGCGCCTCGCTGGAAGGCGCGCGCAACCGTCTGGCGGCCGCAGAAGAAGCGGCCGATGCAGCACAGGAACAGCTCTCCGAAGTCCGCGCTCGCCGGAAGGCGTCTGAAGAGAATGTCGGCGCGCAGACCCGCCGCCGTGACCAGATCACCGCCGAAATCAATCGCCTGACCAGTGACATGGCGGGCCTTGAAGATGCCGTCTCGCTCGTTCGCAAGCTAAAAGACGCCAAGGATGCCGAGGAACAGGCCGAAGCCGCCCTGCACGAGGCTGAGCACGCCGTCGAAGCCGCCGAGGCAAAGCTGAACACGGCCCGCGAAACTGAAACGCTAGCCCAGCCACCCCGCGATGCTGCCGACAAAGAGGTGCGCGCGCTCGAAGGCGAAATTGCCGGCCTGCAGAAATTGCTCCGCAAGCCCGATGGACCAAGCGCGCCGCCCGTCGTCGACCGGATTCGCACGCGGGACGGCTTCGAGAAGGCCGTGGCCGCGGCTCTGGGTGACGATATCGAGGCACCAACCGACCGGAATGCGGCGATGTTCTGGAGCGGCGCCGCCGCCGCAAGCCAAGCCCTGCCACATGGCGCGACGGCCCTGAACACATATGTCGATGCGCCCGACGAACTGGCTGCGCGTCTTGCCCAGTGTGGCGTGGTTGATCATGCCGAAGGTGCCCGCCTCATGGCTGAGCTCAAGCCGGGCCAGCGCCTTGTGTCGCGCGAAGGCCATCTCTGGCGGTGGGACGGGTTCACCCGAACACCAGACGCGCCAGTAAGCGCTGCGGCCCGCCTCGAGCAACAGGCCCGTCTGGACGCCGCACTCAAAGAGATCGCACCGTTGCAGGCCCAGCTTGAACGCTGCACGGCCGCACTGACAGAGGCTCGCGATTCCCGACTCGGTGCCGAAGAATCACTGCGAGGCCTCCGCCAGACCATCGCGCCGGCCCAACGCGCCCTGAGCGAGGCGCGTACGCGCGTGACAGAAGCGTCGCAAGCGTCCGAGCGTGCTGCGATGAAGCGCGACACGACGGGTGAAACCCTGGCCCGCGCAAATGCAGACCTCGCCGTCGTGAAAGAAGCCCTGTCATTGATGTCGCCACAATCATCTGCTGATGAAGAAGCGACTCTTGAAACTACCCTGACCCAGGCCCGTATCCGGGTCACGGAAGCTCGCGACGACGAGATCGAATCCCGCGGCCGGCTGACCGATATTACGCGGGGCCGCGAACAGGCGGCAGCGCGCCGAGCCGGTCTTGAGCGCGATGTGGAAACGTGGTCTGCCCGTGCAATATCTGCCAGCGAGCGCGTCCAGCGCCTGCTCGAACGCCGCGCTTCAGCGGCCGCAGAAGCGATCGCTGCGGAATCCCGTCCGGAGGAACTCGCGTCCGAAATCGAAGCCATGTCTGCGGATGTCGAGCGCCTTGAAAACGAGCGCAAGCGGATCGCGGACCAGCTGTCGGAGAAGGAAACCGCGGTTCGGGAGTCTGAGACGGCGGCCCGTCAGGCGGCCATTGCCGCATCCGAAGCGCGCGAGAACTTTGCCGGATGGAAAGTGAAACTCGAGACTGCCGAAGGCAGGCTTGAGGAAAGCGTCGAGATCGCCCGCAACTCGTTCCAGCGCACGCCTGAGGGCCTGCTGGCGATCGCCGAGGCCGGTCTTGATGAGGCCGAGATGGGCGAATTCACGCCGCGTGACGCTGAACGCAAGGTTGAGGACCTCCGCCGCGAACGCGATCAGCTGGGCGGCGTCAACATGAACGCCGAGGAAGAAGCCGCAGAACTCGAAGAACGCCTGGGCAGCCAGGTCAATGAGAAAGAGGACCTGACGGCGGCCATCGCCAAGCTGCGCGAGGGCGTCGATGCACTCAACGCGGAGGGACGCGAACGGCTGCTGGCGGCGTTCGAGACCGTCAACGATCACTTCAAGGCATTGTTCACCGCCCTGTTCCGGGGTGGCCAGGCCGAACTCCGCCTCGTCGATGCCGAAGACCCGCTAAATGCCGGGCTCGAGATCTATGCCCAACCTCCGGGCAAGAAACTCGGCACGCTGAACCTTATGTCAGGTGGCGAACAGGCGCTGACAGCAGCGGCGCTCATCTTCGCGGTGTTCCTCTCCCGTCCGGCACCGATCTGTGTGCTCGACGAAGTCGATGCTCCGCTTGACGATGCGAACGTCGATCGCTTTTGCAACATGCTGAACGAAATGCGCCAGCGCACGGACACGCGATTTGTGGTCATCACCCACAACCCGGTGACGATGAGCCGGATGGACCGGCTTTTCGGGGTGACCATGCGCGAAAAAGGCGTTTCAAAACTGGTTTCAGTGGACCTCGAAGCCGCCGAACAGCTTGTTGCGGCGGAGTAGCGCAGACGTTCAGTCAGGAAGCTCAATAAAAACAAGGGATTAAGTTTCTGCAATCGCGGTTGACTTGGGTCCGCCCCCCCCATAGTTTGCGCCGAAATCCGGGGGTATCCTCGTCGGCAGGGAATCGCGGCTGCGGAGCGCTTTAAAATATGTCCAGTGAGGGTCCAGACGGCCTTGGTGACGAGATCGCCAAGGCAAGGGCAGCCCGGGCTGAACGTGAAGCGAAAAAGCAGAGCGCGACCAGGGCAGATGATGGAAGCATTTCGGCTGGGGCCTATGCCCTGCGATATGGTGCAGAATTCGGCACCAGCGTGTTTGTCGGTGGCTTTATGGGCTACTGGATCGACGTGTTCGCGGGAACAAAGCCCTGGGGCTTGCTGATCATGGGGGCCTTTGGCTTCGCGGCGGGCATAAGGGCCATTATACGCGCCTATAAAGAGCTGAATGCTCAGGCGCTGAAACAGACACAGGAGCCGCAGGCTCCGGAAGACGGGAATTAGGACGGATGAACCTGTTTATGCCGAGCGTTGCGCTGGATCCGATCCACCAGTTCAAGATCACCAAATGGCTCGACTTCAATGTCGGCGGCGTCGACCTGTCGTTCACGAACGCGTCCGGTTTCATGGCGTTCGGCGTCATCCTGACCATTGCCTTCTTCGGCATTGCTGCCTCGAAAGGCCAGCTCGTGCCATCGCGCCTGCAGTCACTGGCCGAGATCGGCTATGGTTTTGTGGCAGATATGGTCCGCGGCGCCGCGGGCGAGGAAGGCCTGAAATTCTTCCCCTTCGTGTTCACACTCTTCTTCTTCATCTTCTTCGCCAACATGATCGGCATGGTGCCCTACGCATTCACCACGACCAGCCACATCATCGTGACGGCAGCCCTGGCCCTGCTCGTGATCTCGATCGTGATCGGCTACGGTTTCTACAAGAACGGCTTCAAGTTCCTGAAACTTTTCGCCCCTTCCGGCGCGCCCTTCATCATCTATTTCCTGCTGGTGCCCATCGAGATCATCTCGTTTTTTGCCCGTCCGCTGACCCTGTCGCTGCGTTTGTTCGCCAACATGCTGGCGGGGCACATCATGCTGAAGCTTTTCGCAGGGTTCACTGTGGCGCTGATTGCCGCTGGCGGCGCATATGTCGTGATTGCACCTTTCGCGTTTGCCATGGGCGTTGCCCTGAACGCGCTGGAACTCCTCGTCGCTGGCCTGCAGGCCTACGTCTTCGCCATCCTGACATGTGTTTATCTTAACGACGCGCTTCACCCGGCGCACTAGAAACCAATTCGCCGGTGCGGCCTCGTGGCCACACCAAACCGCTTGACGCCGCAGACGGAACACGCTTCACGAGCGGCACTTTGTAGAACTACAGCATTCCCATAAGGAGATCCCCATGGAAGGCGATATCACCCTCGGTCTTAAATACGTCGGCGCAGGCCTCGCAACGCTCGGCATGATCGGTGCCGCTATCGGTGTGGGCAACATTTTCGGCTCGTTCCTCGACGCCGCGATGCGCAACCCATCGGCTGCGCCTCAGCAGACCGGTAACCTCTTCATCGGTATGGCCCTTTCCGAAGCGCTCGGCATCCTGTCGTTCCTCGTCGCCATCCTGATCCTGTTCGTCGTCTAAGCTGACATTGCTTCAGGGCTGGCGGCGCCGCTGCTGGCTCTCACGACAGGACAAGAAACCGAGGATATTTCGATGCTGATCGCATTGCTTGCAGAAACTGCGGCCCATGGGGCAGAACACGGCGCGGCTGGCAAACCGCCATTCCCGCCGTTCGAAACATGGCACATGCCATCGCAGCTGTTCTGGCTGGCGGTGCTGTTCAGCATTCTCTACCTCACCATGTCGCGGGTGATCCTTCCGAAACTGTCGGATACGCTGGAAAAGCGTTCCGACAGGATCGCGTCTGATCTCGATCAGGCTGCGCGCCTGAACGACCAGGCAACGGAAGCCCAGCAGGCGCTCGAGCTGCGTATCGCGCAAGCCAAGGCCAAGGCCCGCGAAACGTCCGACAAGGCCCGTGCCAAAATGGATGCCGAGATGGCAGCCGAAACGGCACGCGTCGATGCAGAGCTCGAAAAGAAACTGGCGGCCGCCGACACGCGTATCGCCAGCCTTCGTGCTGACGCCATGAAGAATGTCGAACAGATCGCTGTCGATACGGCTGATGCAATTGTCGGTCGGTTCGGCGTGTCGGTTTCCAAGGCCGATCTGAAAAAAGCCGTTACCACGGCGATGGAGTAGCCCGATGCGGACGATGACACACCTCCTCCCCTTGGGCGCACTTTGCGCCATGACGGCGCTGCCGGCCTTTGCCGCAGATGAGGGCCACGGCGAAGGTTTCATGGGCGGCCTCGCCTATGCCGCAAGCGATCCGGTCACCTTCACCGCTTTCCTGGCGCTCGTTGTATTTCTCCTGATTGCGGCTCGCATGGGCGCATTCAAGACGGTCCTTGGCGGCCTGGACTCCCGCTCCAGCGCGATCGCTGCGGAACTGGAAGACGCCCGCAACCTGCGTGAGCGTGCCGCCGAGGCATTGGCTCATGCGGAACGCCGCCAGCAGGATGCTGACAAGGAAGCCGAAGCCATGATCGATCAGGCCAAGGCAGACGCCAAGCAGATCATGGCAGAAGCCCGCAAGGACATCGCAGACCGCCTCGTGCGGCGTGAAGCGCTGGCTGAAGCCCGTATCGCCCGTGCTGAAGCGGATGCCACCGAACAGGTGCGCCGCGCCGCTGCCGATGCGGCGATATCTGCTGCTCGGCGCATTCTCAGTGACGATACTGGCGTCGACCAGTTCGAGTCAGCTGCACGCGATATCGACCGCGCGCTGAGCTAGGGCTCTGAGACTCCCGACCAAATGAAAAGCGCCGCCGGAAACATTCCGGCGGCGCTTTTCATTTCGGGAATATCCCGGCAGCCTATTCGACCGTATCGTTGATGATCGGGCCCGGCTGGCGCACTTCATTCATCAGCGATCGCGGGACCTGTCCGGACGGGCAGGTTTCCGCAACCGTCACGCCATTGCCGACAGCTGGCAGCGTCGCCCGCATTCCCGGCGCGATGGGCTGCGAGCGGAAGAACCAGGCCAGAACCAGCATGGCAAGGATGGCAAGGCAGATCGCGCCCATTGTCCCCCATCCAATGCCGGTCTCCGCATCCGTTGCCGGCGCAGGCGCCACGGCGGGGCGGGCCGCGGCGGCGGCAATCGTCACGCCCGCAACCGAGCGATGCCCGTTTCCATTCGAAGCCCCTTTCAGGGACGCCGCAGCGAGCGCAGCAGCGCTTTGTGCCGCTGGCGCAGGCGCAGGCTTCACGCCAAGGTCTTTTTCGCGTTGGGCCTTCGCGTGCAGCGCCAGAGGGTCATCCGGGTGCGCCGCCAGCCAGTCGGCCCGTTCGTCTTCGTCCTTCGAGCCAAAGCCCATCCATTCGCGCAGGTCGGCCCGTCCATCCCGACTGCCAAGTTCTTCTATGGCCTGGTAGAAGCCCTCGGGTGTCTTGCGGGATGTCATGCCTGCGACGGAAAACCGTTTGGCGGTCCGGAACGGCTCATACGGAATGGTCTTGTCGAGCGCGATCTGCACCAGCGTGCCCGGGCGGGAATGCCCGACAGACGCTGCGGCCCTCACCCAGTCGCTCTTCACCGCGTTCTCAGACCACAGCACGAGCATGGATGTGGAGTTCGTCGCGTTGCGGGCGTCCTTGGCGTCGAATGTCTCATCGACCTGCTTCTGGTTGAACCAGACCTTGAACTTGAGCGCGCGAAGCCGCCGCGCGATCAGTTTCGCCGTATCGCGATCTTCGTTCGCGGAAACCAGAAAGACGTCATATGCCATGGGGTCATTCCTGCAACTATTATGCCGAGAATAGCGATCCTCCCCTGCTTGGCCACCTGATTCCGCGCTGAGGCGACAAAACTCCCTGTTTTTATCGGCGAAATAGCGCTAAGGCCCCGCACAGACAGACAAGAAGAGGAGGCCGAAATGGGCTTCAAATGCGGAATTGTGGGCCTTCCCAATGTAGGCAAATCCACGCTTTTCAACGCGCTGACGCAGACGGCTGCTGCACAGGCAGCCAATTACCCTTTCTGCACAATCGAACCCAATGTCGGCGAAGTGGCCGTACCGGAGCCCCGATTGAACGAACTGGCCCGCGTTGCTGGCTCGAAAGAGATCATTCCGGCCCGCATGAACTTCGTGGACATTGCCGGCCTCGTTGAGGGCGCGTCCAAGGGCGAAGGTCTCGGCAACCAGTTCCTCGCCAATATACGCGAGACGGACGCCATCATCTATGTCCTGCGCTGCTTCGAGAACGATGACATCACGCACGTACGCGGCACGGTCGACCCGATCGCCGATTTCGACGTGGTCGAGACCGAGCTCATGCTGGCCGACCTTGAAAGCCTCGAAAAGCGCAAGGCGGGCGTCGAGAAGAAAGCCAAGTCCGGCGACAAGGATGCCAAGGCGCAGGTCGCCCTGATCGACCTTGCCCTCGCCGAATTGAATGCAGGCCGCCCTGCCCGCAAGGCCGATGTGCCCAAGGACGAGCAGCGGGCCTGGAACATGCTGCAATTGCTGACCTCCAAGCCTGTCCTCTTCGTCGCCAATGTCGATGAGGAAAGCGCCGCCACCGGCAATGCCCACTCGGCGCGCGTCGTCGCACGCGCCAGCGAAGAAGGCGCCGGTTGCGTCGTTTTCTCGGCCCAGATCGAAAGTGAGCTCGCCATGCTCGACGAAGCAGATCGCGCTGAATATCTTGAGACCCTTGGCCTTGAAGAACCCGGCCTGACCCGCCTCATCCATGCCGGATACGACCTCCTCAGCCTGCAGACCTATTTCACGGTCGGCCCGAAAGAAGCCCGCGCCTGGACCATCCGGCGCGGCGCAACAGCGCCGAAGGCGGCCGGTGTCATCCATGGCGATTTCGAGAAGGGGTTCATTCGGGCGGAAACCATCGCCTTCCCGGACTTCATCGCCCATGGTGGCGAGGCCGGTGCCAAGGAAGCCGGCAAGATGCGCTCTGAAGGCAAGGAATACGTGGTCCAGGACGGCGACGTCCTCCATTTCCGCTTCAACGTCTAGGCGGCCCTTGCCCGGTGGGTTGGCCCGCGGCGATCTGGTTTGCGTCTGGTGCCAGATCGGCTCCGACCGCAGGTATCCGGAGTTTCACCGCCACAAGGGCTTGCGGTTGGTCGCCGGTTTCACTAGACGACTAGCTTGCGCTGGAGAGGTGGCCGAGTGGCTGAAGGCGCGCCCCTGCTAAGGGCGTATACGTTAACGCGTATCGAGGGTTCGAATCCCTTCCTCTCCGCCACTTCGGTATAAAACCGGGAACGCCGATTCCCGCCGATTTCCCTCCTTTTGCGGCCACCAGTGTCCTCAACAGAGTGCTTTTGCTGCCTTTGATGTAGATCGCGTCGTCCGCGACCTCTACGCGCTGGGCGAACGCTCGGACGTGTTCCCGCCGATAGCCGCCCTCTCCGAGCCGAAGCCGGGTGCGAGCCTCGGTCGCCAGTTCCCGCACGGCCGCCCCTGTGAGACCCTGATGGGCCGAGCTTTTCAGCATGGCCTCGGTCCTCGCGGCGTCGGCCCGCGCCTGGTCGCGAAGCGCGGTGAGACCCGCGATCCGCTCGCCAAGGGCGGATTCGGCAGGATCGAGCGAGCCGGCCTCGATAGCGTCATAGAGCCGCTTTAGGCGCATGTCGGCCTCGGCCGCGCGGTGGTTCAACTCGGCGATGTGCTGGCCGCGTCGCTCGACGCTCTCCTGCCGGCGGTCCAGCAGCGAGGCGAGCATGTCTTCGATCCGCTCGGGGTCCAGCAGCCTTTCCTCGATATGGCTGACCACGATGCGGTCGAGCTTGTCCATTGGGATCGCACGGCCCTTGCAGCCGGCGTCGCCCTGCCGCGCCCGGATCGAACAGGCATAGTAGCGGTAGCGGCCGTTCTTGCCGGTGCGCAGCGTCATCGCACCTCCGCAATTGCCGCAATGGCAAATGCCGGTCAGCAGGTTCGGGCCGCTGACGACGCGCGGCGGCGTCACCTTCGGATTGTTGGCCTGCAAGCGCGTCTGCACCGCCTCGAATGTCTCAAGGTCGATCAGCGGCGGCACCGCGACGGTGACGACTTCTTCCTCGGGCTTCACCTCTCCCTTTTTGGAGCGGCGATTGAAGCGATGCTCGCCGATGTAGGTGCGCCGGGTCAGGATGCGGTGAAGCTGGCCGATGCCCCAACGCCCGCCGCTGCGGGTGAACATGCGGTTCCTGTTCAGGTAGCTGACGATGTTCTTGACGCCCATGGGGCCGGACGTGCCGTCGCCTTCCGAAGCGAGCCGGAAGATCAGCCGCACAGTCTCGGCGTGCAGCGGGTCGATCTCCAGCTTCTTCTTCATCTTCGCGCCGCGCTGCTCGGCATCGACGACGCGGTAGCCGATGGGCGGCAGCGAGCCGTTCCAGAAGCCTTGCCGGGCATTCTCCTTCAAGGCGCGCAGGACGTGCTTCGCGTTTTCCTTCGACTGGTATTCGTCGAACAGCGACATGATCCGCCGCATCATGTCGTGGATCGGATCGTCGCCAAGCTCCTGCGTGATTGAAACCAGCTTCACGCCGTTCTTCGCCAGCTTCCGGTAGTAAAACTCCATCTCGAACTCGTCGCGAAAGAAGCGCGAGAAGCTATGCACCACGACAACATCGAACGGCGCGGGTTTGGCCGTGGCGGCTTCGATCATGCGCTGGAACTCGGGGCGCTTGTCGTTGGTGGCCGACGCGCCTGGCTCAATGAAGGTCTCGACGAGCTGGTAGCCGCGTTCCTGGCAATACGCCTCGCCCTGCCGCTTCTGGTCAGGGATCGACACGTCATGCTCGGCCTGCCGCGCCGTCGAGACGCGCAGGTAGAGGGCGGCGCGCAGGGCGACATGGGGGCTTTGCATGTTCATGGCCGATCTCCTTTCGTCGCGCGGCGTTCGAGCAAGGGCAATTCCAGCTCTACCCGGTCATGCAGCACCTTGGGCACGACCTTCTGCCCTTCGCCGGAGTCCATGCGGATCAGGCCGTAGCTCGCCATCGTCTTGAGGGTCCGGGACAGGCTGGGCTTCGTCCGTCCGGTGATCCGCGAAAGTTCCTCCAGCGAGCCGGGCGACTGCTCGTCGATGACGCGCAGCAGCTTGCGGTTCCCGCTGGAGAGGATTTGCGCGAAGGATTCCGTGGATGTGAACCACACCTTCGGATCGCCGGCCGCCGGTTTTTCCTCGCCTTTGGCGATCCGCATGGTGCGGGCCTTCATTTCTTCGTAGTCGGCAATCCCGACTTTCAGGGTGGTCATATTACGCCTCGCTCCTTCAAAACCGCGTCCACCGCCTGCCAGAAGTCGGCCAGCAGCGTGGCCGCATCCTCGTAGGCGTATGGCTTCACGGTCTGGAGGCGGTGCCGGTGGTCCATCGGCTCGCCCCTCCTGCCCCGGCCGACCGGATGGGCGTTGTCTAAGCCGACCAGCCGTTCGCCCGAAGGCCCGTGAAGCGTGAGCGAATAATCGAGGCCGTGCGGCTTTTCCGGCGAAACCGGAACGCGGGTGACGATGAACTTCACCCAATGGCCGCCCTCGGGATCGACAACCAGCACCTGTCCGTCGAGGTCCAGAAGCGTATCGAGGCTCGGGTCACGATCCTCGCTCATGGCTTACTGTTACCATCTGATGTTAATGATGACAAGCCCTGATTGTCGGGATCGGCGTCGATGGGACCGAACAGGCGGTCGAGCACGTCGCCGAAATACCGCTCGAAGATTTCAAGCTCGGCCTCGGTGATCGGCACCTTTTCAGGCCAGTCGTCGATGACGGGCAGCGTCTCCACATCGACAATGCGAAGCGGCGACCTGCGGCGCTCCGGGCCGTCCGGCGTGGGTTCGTCGGCATAGTCGAAAAGATCGTCGGGAAGCGTCTCGGGGACAGGCTGTCGTGGCCGCCCTTTGCGGGCGCGGCGGCGCTCTGCGCACATGGAATCCTCCATGGTTCTGGTGGATTCCGGGGCGCTCAAGGCCCCGGATTTAGGCGAACCATGGAGGGGGATTGGCGGCCTGTAGCGTGCCGCATTCGCGCCAGTGTGCTGGCGGCACCCCCCGCCGGGACGGGCTTAGCTTGCGGCTCGCCGTGCCTTGGCGAAGCCGCGATCCGTGGCGATGAACCGCTCCAGCATCGGCACGATAAGCCTGATGGGATCGGCGGCGGGCTGGCCGCTTTCGCGGGCCAGCACCTCGGCATAGGCGGCCAGATCGCGGTGAAGTGGCGCGGGCAGTTCCACCGTCACCTTGACGGGCTTGTCGTCGGGGAGCGGGCCGAGTTTCAGTTTCGTCATGGTCAACCTCCTGCCGGCTCGAACACAAGGTCGCGGGTGACGATGATCCTGACCGGGAAGCCGGGCCGGATGGTGAGCGTCGGCGCGACCTGCAACTGGCGCTGGACGATCTGCTGGCCCGCCTGATTGACGGTATCCTGCGCGCCGTCGCGGATGGCGCGGATCAGGCGGTCCTCGTCGCTGGTCGCCAGCTCCGTGCCGATTGCGAGCAACGTGGACAGCCCTGCCGCCTTCATCAGATCCCACCAATGATAGTCGACGCCATCCTCAAGGCCGGCATAGCCGGAAGCGTCCGCGCCCGGCAGCCGCTCCAGGACGATGGAACGGCCGCCCGGCAGGATCAGGCGGTTCCACACCAGCAACACCCTGCGCTGGCCGAAGGTCACGCCGTCATCGTATTGGCCGATGATGCGCGTGCCCTGCGGGATTAACAGCAGCGAGCCGGTCGGGCTGTCATAGACGTTCTCCGTCACCTGCGCGGTGATCTGGCCCGGAAGGTCCGAACGGATGCCGGTGATGAGTGCGGCCGGGATCACGGCCCCGGCCTGAAGGATGTAGGGCGATGCCGGCGGCGTCACGCGATCCGGCGCGACCGTCCGCCGATCCACCGGCCCGTTGAGGAACGCCGTGTGCCGGTCCTGTGGCCCCGTAGCGCCAGGCTGACCGGGGAGGCCGAGACCGGCAAGGCCGGGCGTAGCGATGCCGGTTGCGGTCCCCGTGCCGGGCGCGGTCTGGAAAAAGACGCGGCTGACGCGCGCGGCTTCTTCCTCGGCGAGACGGCGCTGTTCCTCGGGATCGACGGCGGGCGTCGCCATGACGGGCGGCGCAACCGGCCGGCCCCGGTTCTGCGCGTCGAGGATCGGACGGCCGAGGTCGCCCGGCAGCGCCGGCCCCAGGACAGGGCCGGTATAGTCGCGCGGCAGGCCGGACAGCCCGTCAGCCGTGGGCCGGTTGTCGGTTGAATAGAGTTCTTCGCCGCCCGGTCCTGCATCGCGGGTCTGGAGCGCATAGATCAGCGCGCCGCCGATGCCGAGAAGTGCGACGGCTCCGACGCCTGCCAGCATCTTGCGGGACAGGCGGGTGACGCGGGGCGGTTCGGCGCGCAGCCGCATGGGCGCGGCGGTGTCGGTGATGGTGTCGTCTGTCATGACGGGGAGTCTCCAGTCGCGCTGGCGGGCTGCGCGGCGGCGGCCTGCGTCGGGTTGATGCGGACGATCCTGACGACCTGCTGACGGTTGCCGCTGCCAAGGCGCAGCTCGGCCGCGCCGAACAGGCGATCCACAATCAGGACGTTCTGGTGGATGCGGGAATTGACGATCTGTGGCTCGCCGTCCGCGCCAAGGACGAAGATCGGCGGCATCTCGCCCTGCACGATCCCGGCCGGGAAGACGACATAGACGCGGCGGCCATCATCGAAGACGGAGACCGGCCGCCATGGCGGGCTGTCTCCGGTCAGGCCGTAGCGATAGTTCCGCGCGGCCTCGGCCGGGATAATCGGCGCGGCCGGGACCGTTCGGCGCTGGCCGGGTGGCGGCGCGGGATAGGCCCAGGCGACGGCCGGCATGTAGAGGGCTTCGCGAGCGCGCAGCTCGATCATGTAGGTGCGCCGGTCGGTGGTAATGACCAGGTTGGTGGAAATGTCGGGGCGTGTCGGCTTAACGAGGATATGGGCGCGGCGGTTCGCACCGCTGCCGCTCTCGGTGTCGCCGATGATCCAGCGGGCGGTATCGCCGGCCGCAATCGGCCCCGCCCCGGTCAGGCGTTCGCCCGGCTCCAGTGCGATGGTGGTGATCTGGCCGACTGCGGCATAGACCTGATAGAGCGCGCCTTCCGACCACGGATAAATCTGGATCGCGTTATAGTAGCCTTCGCGGCGAGGCTCGACGCGGGCGGCGGCATTGGCGTTCTCGACGCGGCCGGTTGGCGTGCCGGCGGCTTGTCCTCCACGAGCGACCGTCCAGGCCGGGGGCACATGCAACGGCCGGGGCGTGTCATCGGTGACGGCTGCCTGCACGGTCGGCAG